>Ga0209694_1000391_pt1 | contig 74858 bp, 69 predicted proteins | sample GluameincwithD2O_FD_187499 | JGI IMG/M metagenome (GOLD analysis project Ga0209694, IMG submission 187499) | Mouse cecum microbial communities from Vienna, Austria - Glucosamine amended microcosms incubated with D2O (SPAdes) (version 2) | ecosystem: Host-associated > Mammals > Digestive system >... | reverse complement strand
ATAACGGTAATAATCCACAGTTTTCCAGACGCCCGGCACCTTCGCGCTGAAAAAGTTCAGGAACTGGTTGGGAACCGATATTTGCGGATTCTTCATGGGCAGTCCTCCTGTTGATATTGCAAAAAAATCAATGATCCTGTTTACAACATAACACTCTTTTTCTTCCTTGCATAATTTTTTGGGGAAATCCAGAAAATAGTTCCGGCATTTTGGAAAAAGTCAGTACATTTTAAATTAAAATTAAAACAAAGGAAAGGCCGCCTCTGATAATGTGGCGGCCAGGAAAAGGAAGGATAAATCTGAGGAGTTTTGGGGGATAGTTGACGTTGCCATTGGGGGGATTTTTTGAGGCTTCGTCGAATTTATATATATTGAAGTTTATTGTAACGCTTTGTTTTATACTCTATATAATCACCGCCTTGCGGGTTTTTGTTTGCTTGCGCTTTCGCGCTCCTGCCTTATACATAGCAAAGATGATGCCAAACATAATTTCCGCGCCCGGAGCCAACTTTTGGAAACGGCCGCCGGCAGGGCGTATGATTTTTATACGGCATCTTTATACGGTGTATGATTTTTATATGGCGCTTGTCATTTGAATACCGATTTGTATAATTGCCGTCGGCCTTTTGCCGCTTATTTTCAATTATGGCCGCAAATGTCGTAAAAAACCGCAAACCCGGCGATCCCGGGGCAAAAAACTTCTTTTGCAAGGGCCAGGATGCGCCGGACAGCCGGCAAGGGAGCAAACAATGGATATAAATCTTGAGGGTCTGGGAGTTGTCAGGGAATTTTCATACAAGAACGGCAGGCTGTTCCTGGCCATTACGCTGGAGGGGCTTGAGGATCATCCGATTTCCATTGAGGCAAGGGACATCGAAATCGCGCCCGACGGCAGCTCGGTAACGGTTAAAAGCCTGATGTCCGACATGCCCTTTGCGCACAATGCCCTGAACCGCTTCGCCCGCGGAACATTTGAAATTCCGGAAAGCGGCAGGGCCTTCCTCAAAAGCGCCAAATGCCTTTTGGGACTGTAAGCCCGGGCCACGCTGGCTGCGCGGATGGGCCCCATACAACGAGGATGAGGAATTTCATCCGCAAGTGTGCCCTGGCGCGGAAACACTTTTTTTTTCAAGGCTCCTTGACAAGATTTGCCCCCCAATCTATGACAAATACAATAGCATTTGTACTGAAATAATTTCCGTCATTCCGGGAGAAAACATGAATTGCAATCGGCGTGATTTTTTGAAACTAGCCGGTGCATCCGCGGTATGCCTCACTTTGGGCCAGCTTGGGTTCAATCTGGACGAGGCGTTCGCCTATGCAGGAAAATTGAAGATTGAAGGCGCAAAGGAATTCATTTCAATTTGTCCTTTTTGCGCGGTTTGCTGTCAGGTGATTGCCTATGTCAAGGACGGCAGGCTTGTATCTGTGGAGGGCGACCCGGACTTTCCGGTCAACCAGGGCTCGCTTTGCGCCAAGGGCGCCGGGCTCATGGGCATGTACACGGGCAAGCCGCGGCTAATGAAGCCGCTTTACCGCGCCCCGTACAGCGACAAATGGGAAGAAAAGGACTGGAACTGGACCCTGGACCAGATTGCGCGGCGCATCAAGGATGACCGCGACAAAAACTTTGTGGCCAGAAACGCGGACGGCAAAACCGTCAATCGCCTTGAAAATATTTTCATGATGGGCACATCGCATGCCTCCAACGAGGAATGCGCGCTCATGCACCAAGCCTTGCGCAGCCTGGGGATCGTCTATATGGATCACCAGGCGCGTACCTGACACAGCCCCACTGTTGCGGCTCTGGCAGAGTCGTTCGGACGCGGTGCAATGACGAACCACTGGATCGACATCAAAAATGCCGATGCGGTGCTTATTATGGGCAGCAATGCCGCGGAACATCATCCCGTATGTTTCAAATGGGTGATGAAGGCAAAGGACAACGGCGCGTGCATCATGCATGTCGATCCCAAATTCTCGCGCACTTCCGCGCGCTGCGATTTTCATGTGCCCCTTCGCTCGGGCACGGACATTGCCTTCCTTGGAGGCATGATCAACTACATCCTGAATACCGGAACCTGGTTCGCGGATTATGTGCTGAACTACACAAACGCCTCCTTCATTGTGGGGGAAGGCTATTCTTTCGACAACGGGCTTTTCAGCGGTTATGACCCGGCAAGACGCGCCTATGACAGGAAAAAGTGGGATTTCGAGCGCGGACCCGACGGCGAGCCCCTGCAGGACATGAGCCTGCGGCACGAGCGCTGCGTGTTCAATCTGCTCAAAAAGCACTATTCCCGCTATACGCTGGACAAGGTCTCTGCCGTTACCGGCGTTCCGCCGGAAATGCTGCTCAGGGTTTACAAAACGTTCTGCGCTACCGGCAAGCCGGACAAGGCGGGAACAATCCTGTATGCCCTGGGCTGGACGCAGCACACGGTCGGCGCGCAAAATATCCGCGCTTCGGCCATCATCCAGCTTCTGCTGGGCAATATCGGCAATGCCGGCGGCGGCATCAACGCCCTGCGCGGCGAACCCAATGTCCAGGGCTCGACAGACCATGCCCTGCTCTATGACAACCTGCCCGGCTATTTGCCCCTGCCCAGGGCGGACTGGCAAACCCTGGCGGATTTCAACAGGGTCAACACCCCTGCCACCGCCCTCAAGAAGAGCATCAACTGGAGCGTAAACAGGCCCAAATACTTCACAAGCCTGCTCAAGGGCTGGTTCGGCAAAGAAGCCACGCCGGAAAACGAATATTGCTACAGCCTCCTGCCAAAGGGCGACGACGGCGCGAACTACTCCTATCTGGAGATGATGGAGAAGGCCAATCACGGCGAGATGAAGGGCGGCATCATTTTTGGCGTCAACCCCATGGGCAGCTTCCCGGACGTCAACAAGATGCGCCCGGCCCTGGACAAGCTGGACTGGCTGGTCTGCGCCGAACTGCACCATTCGGAAACAACAGACAACTGGCGCAGGCCCGGCGTTGACCCCAAAAGCGTCAAGACAGAAGTCTTTTTGCTGCCATCGGCCCACAGAATTGAGAAAGCCGGCAGCATCAGCAACAGCGGCCGCTGGATTTTGTGGTTCGACAAGGCAGTCGAGCCGGAAGGGGAAGCGCGTAACTTCGCGGACATCTTCGTGCCCCTGCTCAACAGGATCCGCAATATGTACAAGATGGACGGCGGCGTTTTCCCCGATCCGCTCCTCAAGCTGAACTGGACGGAAAAATTCGATCCCGAGGAATGGGCCCGCAGAATAAACGGCTTTTTTCTCAAGGACACGAAAGTGGGCGACAAGAAATACAGGGCCGGCGATCTTGTTCCTTCCTTTGTCAATCTGAAAGATGACGGCACAACTTCGTCGCTGAACTGGCTATACACGGGCAGCTACACGCAGGAGGACGGCAACAAGGCCAAACGGCGCAATCCCGAACAGACCCCGATGCAGGCCAAAATCGGCCTTTACCCCAACTGGTCCTGGTGCTGGCCCGTCAACCGGCGCATCCTCTACAACCGCGCGTCCGTCAATGCGGAAGGCCAGCCCTACAATCCGCAAAAACCGGTCATCGAGTGGGACGGCAGCAAGTGGGTAGGCGATGTTCCCGACGGCCCCTGGCCGCCCATGGCCCTGGATGAAGGCAAGCTGCCCTTCATCATGAACAGCGACGGCTATGGCCGGCTTTATGGCGATATTCTGCTGGACGGCCCCTTCCCCGAACATTACGAACCGGTCGAAACGCCTGTCTCGCATCATCCGTTCTCGGACCAGCTCAGAAGCCCGGTGTTCAGGTTCTTCACTTCGGACATGAACAAGTTCGCGGCCGCGGCTGACGAGCGCTATCCCATTGTGCTGACTACCTACGGCATGACCGAGCATTGGTGCGGCGGCGGCGAAACAAGGCATGTGCCGGATTTGCTGGAAGCCGAACCCCAGCTTTATATCGAGATGAGTCATCAGCTTGCCGACGAAAAGGGCATCAAAAACGGCGATGGCGTGCTGATTGAAAGCGCGCGCGGCAAGGTCGAGGCAATAGCCATGGTGACCGTGCGCCTGCGGCCGCTCAAGGTCATGGGCAAGACGATCCACCTTGTGGGCATGCCCTTTGCCTGGGGCTGGACAACGCCCATGTGCGGCGATTCGACCAATCGCCTCACCCTGACCGCCTGCGATCCGAACACATCCATTCCCGAACTCAAAGCCTGCTGCGTAAATGTAAGCAAGTGCGAAAAGCTCACTGAAATCGACAGGCCGAAAAAAGACCAGAAATAAACCCCGCTGCCGGAACATCTTGCCCTTTGCGCGAATGTTCCGGCAGCGCGGGCATTTTTCGCGCAAAAAAACGGGGAACAAAGCATGTCCAAAGCAATCCTGATAGACACCACCCGCTGCACAGCCTGCCGCGGCTGCCAGGTAGGCTGCAAGCAATGGCACAATCTGCCGGCAAATCGCACCTACCAGATGGGCACACACCAAAATCCGCCGGATCTCAATCCTTTCAACTTCAAGCTTGTGCGTTTCAACGAACACGAACAAAAGGACGGCACCGTCGTCTGGAATTTCTTTCCCGATCAATGCCGCCATTGCGTTACGCCCATTTGCAAGGATGTTGCCGATATGGCCGTGCCGGGCGCCATCATTCAGCAGCCCGAAACAGGCATTGTGCTGTTTACCGAAAAAACGGCCCTGCTTTCGCCGGAAGACGTCAAGGCCGTTACCGACGCCTGTCCCTACAATATTCCGCGCTACAACCCGCAAACCAGATTGCTGGTCAAATGCGATATGTGCGTTGACCGCGTAAATGCGGGACTGCCGCCGATTTGCGTGCAAACCTGCCCAACGGGCTGCATGGTTTTCGGCAATCGCGAGGAAATCCTCGACCTGGCCCGCAAACGCCTGGATTACGCCAGACAGCGTCATCCCAAAGCCTTCCTTTGCGACGCGGAAGACGTCAACGTCATCTTCCTGCTCGCAGAAGACAAGAAATACTATTACAAATATGCGTCCTTCGCGTAGCATCGCGGCCGGAGAATACGCGCAGGTCAGGAGAATCCATGCCATCACCCAGTCTTGATATCGACCAGACCATTTCGGCCATTATCCGCCGGCGGCCTGTGCTGGAACCAGTGCTGAAAAGTTTTGCCCCGCTGCTGAAAGCCAGGGATGAAGCGGCCTCCGGGCTCGTTCCTGTCCTGGGCGCGGCTTCAGTCCGCCTGCCGAAATTCGACAGGCAAAAGGCAAGGGCCGGAATCCCGCTGCTTGCGGATTTTCCGGGCCGCGGCCTTGGGGAGGCCATCCGCATGGCGGCCGAAAATCTGCTGCCCCTCTTTGCGGAACAGGCGGCCCTGCAGCCCCATCTTGCGGCCCTTGAAAAGTTTTTTCTGGCGGCCGCTGAAGATGATCGGGAAGCCTTGCTTGAGGCAATGCTTGTTGGCTCTGCGGAATCGCAGGCCAAAATAGCGGAGAAAAACGGCTTGCCGCCCGCGGTTCTGAATTATGTGGCCGAATTTGTCATTTCTGCCGTTCTGCGGGCCCTGGCCGCGGCGACAGACGAGGCAAATCCCTGGGATGAGGAAGCTGCCTGGCGCCAGGGCTATTGCCCGGTATGCGGCTCCTTTCCATCGATTGCCTGGCTGGACCGGCCAAAGGCGGATGAAAAAAACGCCTTTCTGGCCGGCGGGGGCGGCAAAAAACACTATCATTGCCAGCTGTGCGGCTCAAACTGGGCGTTCCGGCGCAGCGCCTGCCCCGCCTGTGAAAAAGAAGGCTCTGAAACGATGGAAATATTGCGCGAAACGGACTCCCACGGTGAACGGATTGACTGGTGCGCCCATTGCAAGACCTATTGCCCCACAATAGATTTGCGCGAAGTTTTCGATACGCCAAACATGGATGCCATGGCCCCTGGCATGATGCATCTGGATATTGTGGCTTCCCGGAACAGGCTGCAGCCATTGAAATATTCGTTCTGGAACATGTTTTAAGGAGATTTTATGAGATATCTGCTGCTTGGCCTATTTGCCATCACCATTCTCGCAACCGCGCCGGCCCTTGCAAAAGACGGAGAAAAGATCTCCGGCCCCCTGAAAGCCTTGCGAAATCCCATAGATCTGAATTACGGCGTATCGCCGCGAATGGCTGTAGTTTTCAACCATTCCACGCACAAGGGCATCAGGTGCGTGTTGTGCCACCATATTGAAGATGCGGAAGGCAAGCTTTATGTGCCCTGCACCAACGAGGATTGCCACAGCATCAAGGGCGCCCGCGAACGCGACCCCATGAGCATGTTCATGGCTTACCACGATCCCGGCTCGGACCGCTCCTGCTATGGCTGCCACAAGAAGGAAGCGGCCCGCCATCCGGACTTCCGTGGCTGCAGGCCATGCCATATCAGCCCAATGGCGCGCGCGGCCGCTGCCGGGAAATAAGTTTGGCTGAAAAATTCTGATAAATGCGGGGCTGCGCCCCTCCGGGGGCCGTGAGCCCCCAGCCCCCCAACGCTGCGCTTGCTGTGCAAGCTTGCTGGAGAAATAAAACCAATCCTGTCATCCAGCCATTTTGGCAAGGTCCTGGCAATCCCATGACAAAGCAACAAAACGATTCGGAAAACCCCCGGCGCGGTATTTTGCGAGAAGGCAGCCTTTGCGGGCAGATTGCAAGCGTGCTGCAAAATTTCGGCAAGCCCATGGCACAAAAAAAACAGGCTCCCTCAAGGCTGGAAATGTTATCCCTGCAGATGTCGTTACCGCCGAAGGAGAGGCTTGAGGTTTTGCGGCCGCCAGCCGCCTGGCAGCCAATTGGCATCATCAGGCAATGGAATAACAGCCTTCAGGTTCTTTCGGCCATCAATTCTGTCGGCCACAAGGCCCTAGGCGCCACAATCGCGACTTTCAAGCCTGCCGCGCCCCGGCTGCATTTTCTGCGCTTTGGCAGGTATTCAGAACAGCTGCGGGCTGTTATCATGCGTCCCATGCCTGCTGCCCCCTCAAAAGATGGCGCGCAAGCCCTGCCAGGCGGAGAAAATTTGAGCCTGGAGGCAAGCCAGGCAGATGCGGCTGAATGTCTCCCGGCCAATGCTGCTGAAAACTCGCCTGCCTGCCCTGAAGAAATCGAATTGTGGCGCTATGAAATGGCCCTGGGCCGGAATTTTGTGAAAAACAGCTTTCTGGACGAACAGGGCAACGAGCCGGACGTGCCGTACAGCATCCCCGCTTTCTTCCCCACCCATCAATGGATAGGCATCACCATTGACGACGGGCAATGGCTGGATGGCAAACCGGAAGGCGAATGGAATTACAAGCGCATTGCGACAAAACCGGTAGATTTGCAGTGAAAGTCAAAATCGGCGAACTTTTCCTTAAATTATATTTTATAACCGTTTTCGGGAAACGGATATTCATCCAGCCTTTTTTTGACCTTCTTTACGACTCCCCCGTAATTTTCGGACAAATGCGGATAAACGCACTGGCTGCAGTCTTTGGCCCCGTTTTTCGTAACTGTGTAATTGCCGCCGCAATTGGTTATGGCATCAAGGGGGCAATAGCAAAAAAGACAATTGAAATTGTCAGGATCGACCCCGTCATGACAGGGGAAATAGCGACAGTCACGGTTGCTGAAAAACTTGAAGCTGTTTTCGGGCATGAAAATTCTCCAAAACAATTCATTCAGTGAAGGCGGTATTCCGCTTCCGGCTTGAGGACTTCACAGGCAGGAATCAGACTTTTCATGGCATCGGAAAGTTCATGCAGTTTATCCACAAATCGGTGAAGTCGGACCTTGCCGATAACTCCACAGGCTTTACCCCCGCAGCCACCTCGTCACTCAGCACAAGCTCCGCGAGCGAAACCAGGCAAAGTCCCGCGCCTTCGGCGGCCGCGTTACCCACGGGGATAATCTTTTCAACAGGTATGCCGGGAAAAATGCCGAGAGCCACGGCATTTTCACGATCAAGATAATTGCCGAAAGCGCCAGCAAGGCAGAGCCTGTCAACGTCCTGGGCCGTTATGCCAGCTTCCTTGTAAAGAATGGCGATTCCGGCCGCTATGGCGGATTTGGCAAGCTGCAGTTCGCGAATATCCTTCTGGCTGATCACGATATCCTGGTCATTGCCAAATTCGCCCCTCCAGGCCAGAACAAATTCACGCACGCCGTCATTGCCTGTGCGCAGGCGCGATGCCAGAGGCGATCTTGCGCCTGGCGCATCAGCAAGCGCGAAACGTCCGGTAAAGGTTATAATGCCGGCGCGCAGCAATTCCGCAATGGCATCAATGAGACCGGAACCGCAAATGCCGGCTGGCGGGCAGTTGCCAATTACCCCAAGACTGATTTTTCCGTTTTCAATGCGCACTTTTTCGATGGCTCCCTTGCCGGCGCGCATTCCCTGGCCAATATGCGCGCCTTCAAAGGCTGGCCCTGCAGCTACGGAGCAGACATAAAGATCCCTGCCTTTGCCCAGAAGGATTTCGCCATTGGTGCCTATATCGACGGCAAGCGTGCAGCCAGGTTTTTCCCAGGGGCGCGTGGCCATTGCAACGCCAAGCGTATCAGAGCCGACATAGCCGGAAATGTTGGCAAGTATTTCCACCCGCGCTTCTGGATTGACTGGAAGGCCGAGGTTCTTGCCGCGCGTCTCCATGCGCGGCCTGTAACAGGGAATGAATGGCGCCATGGAAAGGTTTGCGGGTTCCACGCCCATGAAAAGATGGCTCATGGCGGTATTGCCTACAGCCACAAGACTGTAAACATTTTGGAAATCAATGCCGTTTTTGGCGAGGAGGCTTTTAATTGTCCCGGAAATGCCATTGACAACAAGGGCCTGGAGCTTGTCCAGCTTTTCGTCATCGGTGCATGCGGAAATACGGCTAAGGACATCAGCGCCAAAACTGCGCTGGGGATTTGCGAGGCCCTCGGCGTCAATTGGCTCGCCCGTGTTCAGATTGACAAGATAAATGGCGACGGTGGTTGTGCCTATGTCAACAATAAAACCGTAATTTTCCCCTGTCGTGTCGCCCGGTTCCACAGCGCAAAGTTCGTCCCCGATTACCACAGCGGTGACCTTGAAGTCCGCATTGCGCAAAACAGACGGCAGATGGCGCAGTACGGATGTCCGCGCCGTCTTTACGCCATCAAGTTTCTCAAGCACGCGCTCAATGTCGGAAGCCTGATCCTGCAGTGATGGAGCGGCCAGTTCCATGTGGATCTTCCTTACCGGGTTATCAGCGTGGCTTTTGCCCTTGCAAAGGTTTGGCAGGCGGACCTTGCGATTTATATCGTCTTTTGCGGATTTGAGTTCTATGCTGATATCGGAATCACCCAGCAGGCTTCTGCAGGCAAGGATATAACCTTCCGGACATTTGGACGGTCTGCCGTCATCAATCGTTTCGACGCTGCCGGAAAGCAATTTGACCGCGCATTTGCCGCACAGCCCGCGATTGCATTCCGTGCCTTCTGCAAATCTTGCGGCAACCAGCGCCTCCGCAAGGTTTGCGCCGGGAGAGGATTCAATCCTGCTCTTTCGGCCATCCATAATTATCTCGATAAACATCTCGTCTGCCTTTTTTATATATGGAAAATCCCGTCCCATTCTGGACGGGTTCGCGCACGTGGAGGATAGCGCCATGGAAAAAAGGGAAAATGATTTGGCAAGCCCTTTTGCAGGCAGCTTTACGGCAATGCGGCCGGGAAACCGAAAATCTCCTGCCACAGCCCTGGGGCTTCCCCGGCCGGATTCTCGCCCTTTTCCGGAATTATTACAACCCTGGCGCCCCTGGCTTTCGACGCGATAACCTTGTCCTCCACCTTTTCGCTCACCCCGTCCGCATAAAAGCAGGCAAAACCGGATCCTTTTGGTTTGACATTGTCTGCCGGATTATTTTAGGATTGGTTAAAAGGCGCCCGTAAAAGGGCTTAAAAGGGAAAACGGTGCAAAACCGTTGCGGACCCGCCGCTGTAACCGGGGAGATTCGCCGTAGGCCGCAAGGCAGCCACTGACTGCGTTTGACGTAGCGGGAAGGCACGGAATGAATCCTTGATCCGGAAGCCAGAAGACCTGCCTTTTTTATATAAAAATTCCGCCTCGGGCAGGTGGCGGAATTGCCGTAGGGGAAAACGTTTCTGCGGATTTTGCGTCCGGCCACAGCCGGATTGCGAAATCCGCCTTTTATTTTTGGAAAAACTTATGGGCAGGATTTTCTTCATTTGCGGCGCGCTTGTTCTTGCCGGAATACTTTTTGCCATTTCCGGCCATTCTCCACATACGCCGCTCCGCCAGGATCCGCAAAAAATAGTTTCGCTTGCCCCCGCGATTACCGAAACGCTTTATGCCCTCGACCTTGGCGACAGGGTGGCCGGCGTTACGGAATTTTGCGCCTTTCCTCCTGAAGCATCCCAAAAGACAAAAGTTGGGGGATTCATGGAAGTCAACCCAGAAGCAATGGCAAGGGCCGGCGCGGATCTGGCCATTTTGCCGGCCGACATGGCCCATTTCAGAAAATCCATAGAGGATTTGGGCATTCCCGTCATGCTTTTTGATTACAGATCGCTTCACGGCTTTCTGGATTCCGCAAAAGCCCTGGGCAAGGCAACCGGCAAGGATGAGGAAGCGGCAAGACTGGCGCAAGATTTCTCGGACGCTTTCCTGGGCAGCAAGCCGGAAAAAAGGCCAACTGTGCTTTTCGCGCTTTTAAACCCGGACGAATATGACAGGCCGCTTGCCGAAATGACCATTATCGGCGCGGACAAATTTTATAACGAAATCATCGAAGCCGCTGGCGGACAAAACGCCTATTCCGGCGCCGCGCCCTTCCCCCGGCTTTCGCTTGAATCCGTTATTGCCATGAACCCGGATGTCATCGTGGTTGGCGCGCCGAAACTGGCCGACGCCACAAAACTTGAAAAAAGCTGGCGCGATATCGGCCATTTGAAGGGAGTGGAAGGCAAACGGCTGCTTATCCTCAATGACCCGGGCGATACGATTCCCGGCCCCCGATCTCTTGAGACGCTCAAAAAACTCGGGCAGGTCATGCAGTTTGCAGGAGGAAATTCCTGATGGGCGCCATTATGGAATGCCGGGACTTTTCATTTTTTTACGGGCAGCGGCAAATTCTGGACAGGATCAATTTCAGGCTGGAACGTGGCGAATGGCTCTCCATCATTGGCGCAAACGGGTCGGGCAAATCGACCCTGCTCAAGAATATGCTGCGTCTGGCCGAGGGGCGCAGCACAGGCGAAATGCGCGTGGCCGACAGGCCGATAAGCGAATACAGCCAGAAGGATCTTGCCCGGCTGCTGGCCTATGTGCCGCAGGCCGGAGACAGGGCGCCGCCGTTTACCATCCGGGAATTCCTGAAGCTTTCACGCTACCCTTTCGGCCTGCATTCAAGCGCCAAAGGTTCAGGAGACTGCGAAAGCGTGGAAAGGGCTCTCAGGCTGACCAATACCGGCCATCTTGCGGAAAGGCGCATGGACCAGCTTTCAGGCGGCCAGCGCCAGCGGGCATATCTTGCGGCCGCGCTTGCCCAGGACGCGGATGCGCTGCTGCTTGACGAGCCGGCTTCCTTTCTGGATCCCAAACATGTCCACGCCATGAACGAATTACTTAAATCGCTGCATGCAAAAGGCAACCTGACCATCATAACCGTAACCCACGACCTGGCCCAGCCGCTCGATGCAGGCGGCCATGTCCTTGTCTTGCGCGAAAGCCGGCAGGTGCATTTCGGGCCAGCCGGCGATCTTGTGGGGCATGGCATCCTTGAGCAGGCATTCGGGCATGATTTCTGCTATCTGACCCATCCCAAAACGGGCAAAACCCTGGTGGTAGCATGAAAGGCGCAAACCGCAAACTGTTCATCCTTGCCGCGCTGGCCGTATGCTGTCTTGCGCTTGCGCCGTTTCTGGGCGCTGTTATCATCAATCCCCTCGAAGCGTTCGATTCCGGCAGCCCGGAAAACCTTATTTTCTGGCGTCTGCGCCTGCCAAGAGCCATTGGGGCCTTTCTGGCCGGGGCCGGTCTTTCAATTTGCGGCCTGGCTTTCCAGGCCTTGTTCCGCAATCCTCTCGCAACGCCCTTCACGCTCGGAATTTCATCAGGCGCGGCCCTTGGAGCATCGGTCTATTTGCGTCTGGGCGCGGCAGCAAGTTTTATTGGTCTTGCCGGCAACCTGGTTTCCGCGCTCATGGGCTGCCTCTTGTCGATGATTCTGGTTTACGCAATCACGCGGGCGCGCGGCGGATTTTCCACGGCTGTCATGCTCCTGGCCGGCGTAATTATCAATTTTTTCTTCTCCAGCCTTGTCATGTATGTGCAATATATGAGCAATGCCCATGACGCGGCGCAGATAATGCGCTGGCTTATGGGCACGCTTTCCGGAATCGATTCCTCAAGACTTTGGGAAATGGCCATAGCCGTCCTTTTGGGGCTTGCGCTGTTTTCCCGCATGGGCCCGGAACTCGACCTGCTGACGGCGGGCGAGGAAATCGCGGCAAGCCGGGGAGTCGATGTGAGCCGCGTAAAGCTGCTGATTTTTATCGTGGCATCCGTTGTGGTGGGCATAATAGTTTCGGTTACCGGGCCAATCGGATTTGTAGGGATGATGATTCCGCAAATCTGCCGGCTCTGGCTTGGATACGGGCACGGGCCGCTGGTTCCGGCCTCATTTTTTATGGGGGGCGGTTTTCTTGTCCTGTGTGATCTGCTGGCGCGCAGCGTGCTTGCCCCCGCCGAATTGCCGATCGGCATCCTGACATCCATGCTTGGCGCGCCGTTTTTCCTGTGGACATTGTTTCGCGGCAACCGCGCCGGGGAACTTAATTATTAATTGGCGCCGGGGGCGCATGGGAGGAAAACATGAGGAAATGGGTGCTTGCCTGTCTTCTGGGCAGCCTGTTCGGGGGGGGGCAAGTCTTTGCCGCGGAAAAGGTTGAAGACACGGTATTGGTAACTGCGGGCAGAATTGCCGAATCTGCCCGCACGGTTCCGCAGGCCATGACCGTCATAGACAGCGAAACACTTGACAAATACCAGTATGAGGATCTTTCCGGGCTTTTGCAAGCCTATGGCTTCAGTATAGACAGCTATGGGCCAAGCCAGTCCTCCACACAGGTTTCGATACGCGGCATGTCCACCAATTTCAGCAATCCGCTGGACTCAAACGTGCTTGTGCTGGTGAATGGCGCGCCTGTTGCCACCACCAACCTTGCCCAGATACCCATGGACGGCATTGAGCAGGTTGAAATCCTGCGCGGTCCGGGCGCAGTCCAGTATGGCAGTTCAGCTGTTGGCGGCGTTGTCAACATTATCCCGAAAAGAGGAGGCGAAAAATTTCATCTTTCGGCGGAAGCGGGCTATGGCACATGGAACGCATACAGGGCCCTGGGCGGATTATCCGGCAGGCTGAAGATGTTCGACTTCGCGGGTTCCGTAACCTGGAACGCCCAGCGCAACAACTACACAACCGGCGACGGCAAGCTTTACCAGGATACGGTCGCAGACGGGCGTCTTGGCTACCTGATGAATTTCGGCCTCAATTTCAATGAGGAAAATCGCATTGGAGCCGTGATTCTCGGCGGCCAGGACCTTGGCCTCGGGCTTTCGCAAGACCTTGCCCGGGAACAGCGCTACAACGGCATGGACATTCGCTCCCAGCGCGTCAATTCGTCCGTGGATGTTACATACGACGGCGGTTACAAACCATCCGGCCTTTCCTGGAAGGCCCGCTATTTCAATGCCTACGATCAGTTCAAGATCAACTATCCGGATGATTTCGTCCTCAACTCGCAGTATTATACCTATGAAAACTATGTAATCGAGAACAACCAGGCCGGCGGCCAGGGGCAGGTTTCCTGGAACTGGAATTTTCTTACGGTGACAGCCGGGGTGGACTACACGGAATCCGACTACTCATCCGGCTTTGCCCCGCGCTACAAGCAGACGGACACGGCAGGCTGGGGGCTTGTCAAGCTGGCTTTTTTCGACGAGAAGATCATCCTTAACGGCGGTATTCGCCATGACGTCTATACATTCAAGGTGGACGGCAACACTGAGGACCTAGACAATACCAGCCTTTCTGCCGGCATTGCCTTCAACCCCTGGGAATGGCTTACGCTGCGCGCCAATATCGGCGAATCCTACAAGGTGCCCAGCGGCCTTTATGTCGTTGGTTACGAAGGCCTGAACGGCGTGAAGGGCAACCCGTCCCTCAAGCCGGAAAAAGGCCTGACCCGGGATGTGGGCTTCGAGGCGCGCTGGCGAGGACTGAAAGCTGGCCTGACCTATTTTGCCACCGAATATCGGGACAAGATCCTGAACAGGGGCATTGACGACGCTGGCTACAGCTCGGAATACTACAACCAGGATGGGCAAAGCTTCATCAATGGTCTTGAGGGCAGCCTCAGCTTCGATCTTGGAGAATTCAATGACTGGGAGTTCATGCTGAGGCCTTATCTGAACTTCACGAAACTTTTTGAATACAAGGATGCCGATGGAGAGCGTCTCAGGAACACCCGCGAGCTGACGGCCTCTTTCGGACTGAATTTCAACCATCCCGAATGGGGCCTGGACGCGGATCTGCGCTTCACCTACCTCGGTTTTCAGCACGAATACAATTTCAGCGCGGACTACCCCTATCCAGAAGTGCGCACGGGAGACAAGCTGATCGGCGACTTTTTCATCAGCAAAACCGTTTATGAAAAAGAGGACTGGGGCAAGCTGAGCATCAAGTTCGAAGCGCGCAACTTTACCAATGAAAATTACGCCTATCGTTATGATTATCCCATGCCGGGACGTTCATTCCATGTTGGCGTAAGGTACGATTTCTGACAGGATGAAGGGGGCCGGATATCCGGCCCCCGTAATTTGTAATTTTCAGGGATGGCATTTTATGTGGGAATATTTCCAGGCTGGCGGACCGTTGATGTGGGCGCTTCTGGCCTGTTCTATCGTGGCCCTGGCCGTAATTCTCGAACGTTGCTGTTTTTGGGCGCGACTGAGCCTCAAAAGGGATGAGGCCATCGCCGCGCGCGTCTTGCAGGATGCCAGCGAGGGCAAGCCCTGGCAGGGCGGCGCGCCCAAAGGCATTATCACGGCCATGCTGCGGGCCGGCCTTTCCGTCAGGGAAGAGGACTGCGGCAAGGCCATGGAAATTATCGCCCTGGAATCGCTGGCCAGAATGCGCAAGGGCATGAATATCCTTGATACCATCATTACGGCCGCGCCAATGCTCGGAATCATGGGCACCGTGCTGGGGATCATCACATCTTTCGACATGCTTGGCGCTGCCGGGGCAAGCGAGCCCAGGGCGGTCATCGGCGGCATTGCCCAGGCGCTGATAACCACAGCCAGCGGACTCGGCATAGCGGTCGTTACCATCTTCCCCTACAACTATTTCAATTTTCGCATTGATAATGCCCAGGATATCCTGGAAGTCTATGGCTCGCGGCTTGAACTCATCCGGACCAGGGCGGAAAAGGAATAAACACCATGCGCATGCCCAGAACGCACCGCCATGCCAGGGTGGAAATGCTGCCCCTGATGGATGTGGTCTTCCTGATCCTGGTTTTCCTGATTTACGCCATGATGGTCATGGTTGTTCACATGGGGATGCCGGTCGCCCTGCCCACATCCAAAAACGCGCAGCCGGAACAGATTGTTGTGCTTGCCCTGACTATCCGGCAGGATGGGGCGCTCTGGCTGGACAAGGACCCGGTGACACTCGAAACATTGCCGGGCGAGGTCATGCGCCAGAGCCGGGAAAGGGGCGCCGCCGATGACGAGGAACCGACATTGCAGATTTTCGCGGACGCCATGCTGCCCTACCAGAAACTTTTTGACGTTCTGGACGCGCTGAAAAAAGCCGGCCTCAAAAAAATCTCGTTGCAGGCAAAGGAAGGGGGCTAGACATGTGTCCAAATATCTTCAGGTTTCCCTTTGTCGAAAACAGGCCGCGGGCGCTTGGGGCCACAAGTTTCATTTCGCTTGTTTTCCACGGCCTTCTGCTGGGCGCGACTGGCCTTGCCATACCCCTGAAGACAGCCACGCCTCCCGAGGAGACAGGAATAAGCATAGATTTGGCTTCAATCGTTGATCCTGCCCCGGTTCAGGATCCTGCAAAGCAGGAAGCGCCAAAACAGGAGGCGCCTGCGCAGGTTTCCGGTATGGCAAAGGCAGAAGCTCCGAAACACGAGCGGGCCCCCATGCCCAAAAAGACACCAAAACCGAATCCCCGGAAAGCAGAAGCGCCCATGCCCAGAAAGGCTGCCGCCAAGAACGACGCGCCTGGCAGGGCCACACCATCGGGCGCAATGCAGCCGGACAGGAAGGCGGAGCAAGTTGCCTCCAAAGCGCCGATTGGCGAGTCAAGCCCTCCCGCTCCCGCAGGCGGTTCAGGCAAGCCAAGGCCGCAATATCCGGAACTTGCGCGCAAACGCGGTCAGGAAGGCACGGTCAGCGTGCGCTGCCAGGTGGATGCCAACGGCCATGTAACAAATGTGAGTCTTGCCAGGAGCAGCGGGTTCAGGCTTCTGGACGAGGCCGCGCTCAAGGCCGTGGGCAAATGGAAGTTCAAGCCGGGCAGAAAAGATGGCGCATGCGTCGCAGGCACTGTGGTCGTGCCCGTGCAATTCAGGCTGCAGTAAGGCAAGGCCAGTTTATTGCGTAACTGCTCTAAATTTCAAGCAATTCTTATAGAGAACGAAATCGTTCTCCATACAAAATCCGCCAGGATTTTGCGCCGCGCAGCGGGTTCGCCTTGACACCCATTATGCCATGTTTTTTCTTTTTGCTGAAGATTCTGCGCCCTGCCCTGGTTTGACTTTTGCCGGGGTATGGATAAGATATTTAATTGGCCCCATATACTGGCAGGCGGAAGATTTGGAATGTGATATGTCAACCGTAGCCAGTCTTGACAAGGAAACTCTGACTCTATCGGATTCGTGTGCTGAAATTCGTTCAGTTTCCAGGGAAGAAATGCTTCTGGAAATTATTGCCGGAGCTTCCGAGTATGACAGGCAATTCAGGACAAGCGTGGAGGCCGGGTTACGGGATATTGCCGAAAGCATACAAGCCGACGAAGAATTTATCAAGCTCATGAATAATTGTGGCAAGGACGATTACATAGATTATAAAAATTTTTGTGAGACAGGCAAAGATGACCAGGCGAACAATCAGGAATCTTTGGTAATATGTTTTGACACGATAGAATGCAGCGTACGCGGGATTAGTCTGGATTCTCCGGCATAGGCAAAATCGAGTAGAGGTGAGTCCAACGACTCCTTTTCCCTCCCGAACCACCGTTCGAGCTTGGCGCATGCGGTGGTTTCCTTTGAAATTTTACCATAAACCTGTTCGTTCAAGGATAATGCAATGATTGATCGCGAAAACGCGCTGAAACTGCTTGCGGAGAACGGGGCAACGCCTTCCCTGCTCCAGCATGCCAGGGCTTCGGAAGCCGTCATGCGCGCCCTGGCCGCGCGCTTTGATGAAGATGTGGAAATCTGGGGCCTGACCGGGCTGCTCCATGATCTGGATTTTCCAGAAACGGCCGAAAATCCGGCACGGCATGGCCTTGACAGCGCGGATATGCTGCAGGGCCAGCTTCCCGATGACGCGCTTCAGGCCATCAGGGCCCATAACGGTGAAATGAACGGCTGCGAGCCGGGTACGCGTTTTGATTACGCGCTGCGCTGCGGCGAAACTGTTACCGGGCTGATTTCGGCTGCCGCCCTGATGCGCCCTGCCGGCTATGAGGGCATGGAAACAAAAAGCATCAGGAAAAAAATGAAAGACAAGGCTTTTGCCCACAATGTCTGCCGGGCCAATATCCGGCAATGCGAAAATGCCGGCCTTGAACTGGATGAATTTCTTGGCCTGGCTATCAGAGCCATGGCCGAAATGAAGGAATAATACCAATAGGGCCCGCCTTTTAACCCTTTCAAAACAGTCTGCGGGCCAAAACCGAGGATAAAAATGGAAAAAAGCGCTCTGGACACCACTATCAGCACTCTTGGCCCATGCAAGATGGAATCGCGGCTTCCATATCGAACCTGGGCCGACGACAAAAAAATTCAAATAGTTGTGGATGACGAACTGGCCGAGGAGATCAGCGAGCCCCAACGCGTGGACTTTGAAGCGGCCGGCCCGCGCAAGAAACTGTATTTTGATTCCTCAAGGGCCAAATGCGCGATTGTTACCTGCGGCGGCCTGTGCCCGGGCATCAATGACGTTATCCGCGCGGTGGTCATGGAAGCCCACCATGCCTACCATGTGCCGTCAATTATTGGCATTCCCTACGGACTGGAGGGCTTCATCTCCAAATTCGGCCATAATCCCGTTGAGCTTACCCCGCAAAAAGTGGCGGACATCCATCGCTTTGGGGGCACAATGCTTGGTTCCTCGCGCGGGCCGCAGCCACCGGATGAAATAGTTGACACACTTGAGAGAAGCAATGTGAATATACTGTTCATTATCGGCGGCGACGGCACCATGAAGGCAGCCCAGGCCATCAACAGGGAAATCCGGAGCCGGGGGCTCAAGATTTCCGTGATTGGCATACCGAAGACAATTGACAATGACATAAATTTCATTTCCCAGTCATTTGGCTTCGAAACAGCTGTTTACAAGGCGACGGAAGCAATCGAGTGCGCCCATACAGAAGCCTGCGGCACGCCCAACGGCATTGGTCTTGTCAAGCTTATGGGCCGGGAATCGGGCTTTATCGCGGCCCAGTCCACCCTGGCGCTCAAGGACGTCAACTTTGTGCTGATTCCGGAAGCGCAGTTCCAGCTGGAGGGCGAAGGCGGCCTTTTGCCGGCAATCGAACAACGTCTGCGCGAACGGGGCCATGCCGTGATTGTCACGGCCGAAGGCGCCGGGCAGCATCTGCTTGCCCACCATACCGAAACTGACCCGTCGGGCAACAGGGTTCTCGGGAATGTGGCCGATCTTTTGCGTCAGGAAATCAAGCGTTACCTGAATCATAAAAAGATAGAGCATTCCGTAAAATTCATTGATCCAAGCTATATTATCCGCTCGGTTCCGGCCCAGGCCGGCGACAAGGTTTATTGCGGTTTTCTCGGCCAGTATGCGGTGCATGCGGCCATGGCCGGCAGAACCGACATGGTTGTGGCCAAATTACAGGATCGCTATGTGCACCTGCCCCTCAAGCTTGTAACAACGTCCAGGCGCAAATTGAACATCTATTCGGATCTTTGGCGAGCGGTTCTTGAATCCACAGGCCAGGGCATGCTGAAGGGCATGTTGCCGCCTCCAGGCAAACGCCAATGAAAACAAGACTGCACCAGATCAAGGCTTCGGCTGGTTCGGGCAAAACATATACCCTGACCAGCCAGTTTATCAACGCGCTGGGAAAGTGCGGCCAGACAACGCCGTCATCTTTTTCCGGCTGTGTCCTGAATCCCAAAAGCCAGCCTGATTCCTTCGGGGGCATCCTGGCCATTACCTTTACCAATCTGGCTGCGGCCGAAATGCGGGAAAGGGTGATCAAAAGGCTCAAGGAAATAGCCCTGGGCCTGGAAGGAGGCATGGATCCCGCAAAAGCGGCCCGCTGGCTTGATGTCCTCCTCCGGGACATGGACAATCTGAATATCCGCACAATCGACAGCCTGCTGCAAATGATTGTGCGCTCGGCCGCCCTTGATCTGGAGCTGCAGCCCGATTTTGAAACTGTTTTTGAAAGCCGCGAGGCGCTCGAACCTTACATGGAGCTTTTCCTGGCCAAGGCCCTGAAGGAAGGGGACAATGCCCGCAAAAAGCTCCTTGAGGCCAGCAAGGCGTTATTTGATTACGGCAACAGCAACAGCTTTTCCGACAGCGAAGCTTTTCTGGACAATTTTTATACCTTTGTTGATGCCGTCCTGAAACAGGAAATTCAGGATCTCACGCCACCCGAAGAAATCCGGAAAAACTTCGATGCCCGGCGCCGAAATCTCCAAAACGCGGCCCAGGACCTTCTGGAAGCCGGAAAAGAGCTTGAAAGCGACAACTGGAACAAGAATGTCCTGAAATGTATCGAGCCCATTGCGGCAGGCAATGTTGGCAAATGTGTCCAGAAATCCGCCTGCCGCTTTCCGCTAAAGAAAGGCAATGAAATGCCTCCTGACATGGCAAGGGCATACGAAACTTACCATGCGCGACTAACAGATCTCGCGCCACACCATGATATTCTCATGGAAGCATTGAAATATGCCCCGCTGGTGGAGATAAGCCAAAATCTTGCCGAGGCATACGGGAAGAACATGGACATTGACGGCATTTGCCTGTCATCCATGATGCCAATGCTGGCAAGGCACGCCCTGGAATCGGAAGATGGCGTTTCCGATGCGATTTGCCGCCTTGGCAACCGGCTTGCGCATTTCATGATCGACGAGTTCCAGGATACGAGCAGGGAGCAATGGGAAGCAATCCGGCCGCTGGTAAATAACGCTCTTGCAGGCGGCGGCTCCCTCGCCTGGGTTGGCGATATCAAGCAATCAATCTATGGCTGGAGAGGCGGCGACCCGACACTGTTTGACGGTATCCTGGATAACCTTGACAGAAAATATGCCGATGAAGAAATAGATTCCGACAATTTGCCAGCTAACTGGAGAAGCGCGCCCCAAATTGTAACCTTCAATAACAGTCTTTTTCTGCAGCTTGCGGGCCAAAGTCCTTTGCCCGGGGAACTGCTCAAATCGTTTGACAAGGATATTCCCCCGACCATTCTTGAAACCATGGCGGAAAGGATACGCGGAACCTTTGAAAATACAGAGCAGAAAGTAGCGGAAAAAAACCTTGGAAAAACCGGTCTTGTATCCATCCAGGCTGTGCCCCAGGGCACAAAGACAAATCCATCCCCCGAGCTCAGGGCGGAACTTGGCGCCCTGGTTCAGGAAATCAGTAAAAGACGCCCGCTTTCCGACATAACCATTTTGTGCCGCAAGGGCCATCAGGCAGAAGTTGCCGCGGAAACATTGCTGGATCTGAAAATACCGGTAATCACCGAAAACAGCCTCAAGCTCTCCGCTCACCACCTTGTCCGCCAGGCCATTGCCTTTCTTGAGTTTCTGGACAAGCCGGATAATGACATCGCCTTCTGGGATGTAATCACAGGCTCCCTTGCGTCCGGGCACGGCCTTTCGGGCACGCTTGAAGAGCGGGAATTGGAAGATTGGGCTTCAAGGCCAAGGGACGGAAGCCTTTCCAGGCAATTCGCCAGGGATTTCAAATCCGTCTGGAATGAACTCTTTCAGCCGTTCCACCAGCGCGCGGGCTTTTTTACCCCCTACGACACCATGAGGGAATGGTTTGCCAGGCTGGATGTGGAAAGAAGGTTTCCCGAAGACGCCACGTTCACCAGGCGTTTGCTGGAAATTATTCATCTGGCCGAAACTGCGGGCAGGAATTCCATTTCCTCATTTCTTGCCTGGTGGCATGAAAAAGGAGCGGAAGAAAAAGCGCCGATGCCAGAAAAAATGGATGCCGCGCGCATCATGACCATCCACAAGGCCAAAGGCCTGCAATCCCCGGTCATTATTGTTCCGTGGACAGATTTTACCTGGAATTCAAGGGATACAAAACCCATTGTCATGGAATGCGGGGATCTGCGATTTGCCACCTTGCTGAGAAAACACTGCGGGGATCCATATTACCAGAAAAAAGCCGGCTTTGTGGCTGAAAGCCTGAATGTTTTATATGTGGCCTTTACCCGCGCCGAAGAGGAACTTTACATATTTTCACCGCCGCCAGATAAAAACGGCGAAAACAAATCCCTGCTTGGCCAGCTTCTGGAAAACGCCAATATCAACGTTCCGCAAATTATTGGCGCTTTGCCAGAGGAAAAGGCGCGGAACAAGGAAGCCGGAAATAGCCAGCCCGAACAAGATGACGAGGCTGCCGCTGATGCCCTGCGCCAGAGTGAAGCAGGGCCCGGGCAGCAACGCCATGATCCCGATGCCTCCCAGGCCGCAAAATGGCCAATTGCCGATAATTGCCCGGAAGCATGGTCCCCCATGCGGTGGCGTCCGGACCTGAAAATCTTTTTTGACCGGGATGATCCGGATGCGGAAAATCCTGCCGCCCTGTGCCAGGATATGGCATTTTCCCTTACAGACACGGATCGCGGCACTTTCCTGCATTTCTGCCTGGAAAACATGCCCGTTGACCGGGAACCGGAAGACGCGGCCCGCAAGGCCTTCGAATACGGCGTGGCCCATGGTGAAGTTGCCGTGCCGGAAGACCCCGGACTTCGCAAGAATTTGCTTGATGCGCTCACCTGGTTTGCAAAGCTGCCCCAAAGCAGGCACTGGCTTCTGGACGGCCTGCCCGAACAGCCAATAATGAACGAAAACGGGAAGCTTTTGCGGATGGACAATATGGTGCGGGAACCCTGGGGCACATTGATAATCGATTACAAAAGCGGCGGAATTTATCCAACGCATATCGTCCAGGTGCAGGAATATATCAACTGCCTGAGCCAATGCATGGGATTTGAGGGCAAGATTTACGGACTGCTCATTTATCTGGATGAAAAATGCTTCCGTCTGGTCGAAGCCGGCAAGGCCCATGATCCCATAGATGAAATCCCGCAAGAGCTGCCGGGCGCGTAAGGCCATGGAAAAGCATCCTTTTATCATATTCCCGTGGCAAAGGGCATTTTTGCCGGATCTCAAGGCCTGGGTGGAAGAAAATACAGGCCATGATTGCGGCGCGGCAACAATCATTATCCCGAACCGGCGCCCCTGGCGTCATCTGTGCGAATTGTTCGGAAACGACAAAAAGGCTGCCACGCTGCCCAGGGTATTTACCTTTCCGGAAGTGATTGTCTTGTGGCAGGCCAATATGCCTGCGCGACCTGTTCACGAAGCCAGCACGCTCGACCAGGTTGCCCTGCTTGAGGAATGTGTTGGAAAAGTCGCGCATGAAGACAAGGTACTGGCCGAACGCTTTTCCAGTATGGAAATGCGCAGGTTTCTGCCCTGGGGAATGCGCCTTGCCAATATTTTCGAGGAACTCTTTATCCATGGCCGCGAAGCCTCTGACATTGCCAACCTGGATTATGAAGTGGAAGGCCCGGCAGCGGCCCTTTTGGGCGCATTGGGCAAGATAGGCGTGGCCTATCGCGATGCGCTCGCCAGACGCAACTGGACGACGCCAGGCCATGCACGGTACATGGTCTGCAAAAATGTGGCGCAAATTCCGCGCAGGCTGCTGCCGACAGAAAAAAGGCCGGTTTTTGTCGCCGGTTTCGCAAAACTTGACGGATCAGAAAACACAATCCTGAAAGCCCTGTGGGAAGCCGGCGCCCAGGTTTGCCTGCATACCGACCCCCACGTTGCCAGCAAAAAAGAAGTTCATTGGGCATGCGAGGAACATTCAAGGTGGATCAATAACTGGCATGCCAAAACCATTAATGCCTTCGATATTGGGCAGGAAACCAAAAATCCGCAATTCAGCTTTTTCAGCGGCTATGATACACATTCCCAGCTTGAGGATTTGAGCAGGGAAATAATGCAAAAGCCCGAACTTTCATCGGTCATCGTCCTGGCCAATGAAGATCTGCTCATGCCCCTGCTGCATCAGCTTCCGGAAAAAAACGTCAATATCTCCATGGGCTATCCCGCGGGCCGCGCGCCCTTTGCCATCCTCCTGAAAGATATTTTCTCCCTTCATGCGCATGATATCGGCGATGAGCGGCATTATTGGAAAGACATTCTGACAATTATAAACCATCCATACCTCAAGCGCCTGGGCATTGAAGATGAGACCGGCGCCCACGATCTGGGCAAAATTATCGAGGATATCGACGCGCGCATTCGCCGGGGCGGGGCGCGCGTAAATATCACGGAAATGGCGGACTATTTCCTTAAAAATAGCGAAGGCGCCCTGGCCACCCTTTTTGATGAATTTTCCGAACTGGTTTTTATGCGGCCACGCGAAATTAAAACCCTGGCCGGGCTTGCCGCCTTTCTGAAAGATTTTATCGGCTTTTTACTGCGCAATAACAAGGAACGCTGGGAAAATTTCTATCTTGACCAGGAAGTGATTCACAGAATTCTGCAAAATATCGTACCTGTTCTGGAAAATAACGATCTTGCTTCAAGGGAGCTTGCGCTTTCAGCAATCCTGGATATTTTTAATGGCATGCTTGTTTCCGAACGCATTCCCTTTACAAGCGAAAAATTTGACAATATCCAGATTCTCGGAATGCTGGAAACGCGCCTTCTCAACTTTGACCGCGTCTTTTTTCTTGATGCGACGGATGACCGGCTGCCTGGCACTGTTCCGCGCGATCCCCTGCTGCCAAATTCCCTGCGCCCGGTTCTGGGGCTTCCGGACAGCAAAAGCCGGGAAAAATCAATGGCCCACAATCTTTACAGGCTTTGCAAAGGCGCAGGAGAAGCCCATTTTTACTGGCAGGAAGGCGTAAACCGCTCTGATGTGGCCAATGGCAAAAAAAGCCGCAGCCGCTTTGTGGAGCAGTTAATCTGGGAAGAGGAAAACAGGCGCAAGAAGATATTCAAACCAGGAGACTCAATCCTGAAAGTGGCAAGGGCGCCGGTTTCCACCTCTCTTCCCGTGCCAAAATCAATAGAAGCCGACGAGGAAATCGGGAAAAAGCTCAATACCCTCCTGGAGGGGAAAATTTCCCCCACCGATCTGGAAACATACCTTGGTTGTCCGCTTAAATTTGCCTACACATACCTGCTGGATCTCTCCGGTCCAAACGAGCCGTGCGAAGATAATTTTGGCGCCGCTGCCGGACAGTTTGTGCACAGGGCATTGCAGAGTCTTTTTACCCCCTGGATTGGGACAAATCTGAATGTGAAGCAGATTCGTGCTGAAAACAGAATTGAGTCCAGTTTTGAGAAGACCCTGAATGATCAAAAGTACAAATTCAGAGAAATTTTCCCCGCCCATGTCCAATTGAGGCTGGAGCACGCGTATCTTGCAAATATTGGCAAATATCTCGAAAATTTGCCTCAAAATATTACCATCAAGGCGCTGGAAACTAATATAACGAATAAAATGGATTTCATCAGCGGGCAATACATTTTGGAGGGCCGCATCGACAGGATTGACGACCGCGATGGCAAGCTGCACATTCTTGATTATAAAACTGGCAGGCCGCCTGTCGGAAATGCCGAATTCTGGAAAAATGAAGAATTTTTTGGCGGCATCGCAAACTTGTGCCAGCAAAAAGAATGCGATTTTGAAGAACTTGCCGAAAATCTGCAAAATATGCGGGAAAACCTGCCCAGTTTGCAATTGCCCGTCTATATGCTGCTTGTTGCCAGTCAGGAAAATGCGGAAAGGCAGGACATTGCCAACGCCGCATTTGTCAATTTGGCCAGCACGGATGGCCAATTTGAAAAAGAGCTCTTTATAAACCTGACTGGGGAAGAAAAACAAAAAGCGTTTGATTATTGCGCTCTTTGCATTGACCTGGTCTTGAAGACCATCAGGGAAACGCCAAGATTCGAAGCCAAAGTATCAAAAAATTGCGAATATTGCCCGTATAATGGCATTTGCGCATCGTAAAATCAAAGGAAAGCATATGGCCCGCATGAGAGCAGCGAAAGCGAAGCTGAAAGAAATATTGCAGAGAAACGACTGGCAGGGGCAGCTTGGGGAAATAGCTGCTGGCGGCATGTCCAACGTGGGGGCTCTTTTTTCCTTTCTTCTGCTTGATCCTCTCATGCGGCACAAGGCCGCGGTTGCCCTGGGGCGCACGGCTGCCAAAATCGCCGCAGAAAATCCGGAAGCCGCGCGCAATATAATTCGCCGCTTTATATGGCACATGAGCGAAGAATCCGGCAATATTGGCTGGGGCATTCCGGAAGCCTTTGCGGAATGCCTGGCCGCGAGCCCGGAACTTGCAAAAACCTACCACAAGATCCTGATTTCCTACATTGTTGATCTTGGCTTCGACGATAATTATTGCGACAATGATCAACTCCGCCGTTCATGCTACTGGGCAATTGGGCGACTGGCCAGGACGCGGCCGGAATTGGCCTCGGGCGCGCGCCAATGGCTGCTGAAAGGCCTGCAAGACAAGGACAGCATTTGCCGCGGCATGGCCGCGTGGGCCCTGACCCAGCTTCCGCCCGACATCATGAACGCGCCTGCCCTGCGCCAGCTTGCGGAATGCGGCGATAACGGTGAATGTGAAATTTTCGACGGCAATAATAAAATGGATTTATTTACAGTAAGCGAACTGGCGCAAAAGGCCCTGGCGCGGGACAAGAATTGATCAGGGAAACGCGTTTCAAATAGCGGCATGAAGCAGCATATTGTCCCTGTGCACGACTTCTGGATAATGCGCCTGTCCAAGAATTGCGGCAACCTCGTGCCGTTTGAGGCCGATAATTTTTTTCAGTATGGCGGAATTGTAATTTGTAAGTCCCACGCCCAAAACCTGGGCGCCGCTCCTGATTTCAACTATGGCGCCCCTGGGAAAGACGCCCTCGACACTGGTTATGCCGCCGGGCAACAGGCTGGCGCCATGATTTGCCAGCGCGTTTGCGGCGCCATTGTCGATTTCGACCAGGCCAGCGGGATTTGACTGATAGGCCAGCCAGAATTTTCTGCTGGAAATCGCATGCGCGGCCGGGCATACCCAGGTGCCATTGAATTCGTCCGCCGGCGCCAGGCCAAAAGCGGCAAGAAGCGCATCCTTTTTGCGGCCGGGAATAATCAGTGTTCCCACGCCAAGCTGGGAAACGCGCCTTGCGGACAATAGCTTGGAATACATGCCTCCGCTGCCGGAAGCAGTCTTTTCACCGCAAATTTTCCTTATCTCCAGCGAAGAAATATCCTCAATAATTTCCAGAAAGGGAGCATCCGGATTGGTTTGAGGATTATCCGCCTTTACCCCGGGCGCGGAAGTAAGATTGATAAAAAGATCGGCTTCCGCCAGGTTGACCAGCAGGCTTGAAAGACAATCATTGTCGCCGAATTTGAGTTCGCTGACCGAGACCGTGTCATTTTCGTTCACAATCGGCAAAACCTCGAACGATTGCAATTCCGAAAATGTGTTCCTGGCATTCAAAAAGCGTTCGCGGGAACGAAAATCATCGCGTGTCAGCAGAATCTGGGCCACGGGCATGGCATGGGACTTGAAAACATTTGTCCAGGCTTCCATCAAAAGACCCTGGCCAACAGCAGCCGCGGCCTGTTTCTGGGCCAGGCTGTATTTTTCAAGTTTTTTACCGCAGGCCGCAAGGCAGGCGCGCCCTGCCGCAACCGCGCCGGAAGTAACAAGAATGGCCCGCCTTCTGGCGCCGGAATCCGCGCGGGTATAGCACAGGGCGGAAATTTGCGCGGCAATGTTGGCCATGCTGGAAAGATCCAGGCCATCCGAGCCGGAAATCACCGCGCTGCCAACCTTGATAACCAGCATGCGGGCCTTTCCAAGATGACAGGCCCGCTGCGTGGCCAAAGCATTTTTGCTGTTCTGCGACATTATTTCAAAATGGCATCTATTCTACTGGAAGATTTGAAATATTTAATCCCTGGCATATTCAACTTCAATGTCGGGAAATTCTTCCGTGTTTTTCGGATCTTCCATATTGAAGTGAATCAGCGGATCATGCCTTGCCAGATCGTCCTTGAGGCGCCAAAGATCATCGACCAGGGGTTCAAGACCCGTTTTATCCTTCGCGGAAATAAAATAAATCTGCCTCTTGTCGCGCGCCGCCCTGGCCATTAGCGCCTGCAGGCGTTCTTGCGGCACCAGGTCAATCTTGTTGATAACCTCAACCTGCCTGCGTTGCGCGAGTTCCGGATCGAACCGCCGCAGCTCCTCGTTCACAAGCTCGAAACCGGCCCAGGGATCGTCGTCGTTGATATCCTCAATGCTCAGCATGTGTACCAGAAAACGCGTGCGCTCAACATGCTTGAGAAAGCGATGTCCAAGGCCCTGGCCAAGATGAGCGCCTTCGATCAGGCCGGGAATATCGGCAATGACCAGGCGATTTTCAGGATCAACCTCATCAATCATCACGCCAAGATTGGGTGTGAGCGTGGTAAAGGGATAGGCCGCGATTTTTGGCCTGGCCGCGGATACCCGGGAGATGAAAGTGGACTTGCCGGCATTTGGCATGCCAATCAGGCCGGCATCGGCCAATATTTTCAATTCCAGGCGCAGCGTCAGTTCCTCGCCTGGCTCTCCTGGCTGGGCAAAGCGCGGCGCGCGCATGGTCGAGGACTTGAAATGCTCGTTGCCCTTGCCCCCCCGGCCGCCGCGCGCGGCAAGCACAATGCCGTCCGGCTCGCTCAGGTCTGCAAGCAAGTATTCCCCGTCCTGCCCTTCCGCATAAACCAGGGTGCCTACAGGCAGGCCGATAACAAGGTCGGCGCCCTTTTTGCCATCGCATTGCCGCCCTTCCCCAGGCTTGCCATTCTGGGCTTCGTAAATCTTCTTGAACTTGAAGTCGTAGAGCGAAAGCAAACGGTTGTCGGCACGCAGGTAAACCGAGCCGCCATTGCCGCCGTCGCCGCCATCCGGGCCGCCGCGGGGCACGAACTTTTCCCGGCGGAATGACATGCAGCCTCGTCCGCCCTTTCCCGCCTTGACCAGGATTTTCGCTTCATCGACAAACCGCATGATTTCCCTCCGGCAATCGTGCCAGCTCTTTTAAACAGGATATCAGGGAAAGCAAGCTCCCCCTGCTTTCCCCAAGGCATATTTCGCAAAATGCCCAACCAGCTTATTCGGCTGTCTTGTACGGCTCTATGCTGACTCTTGTCTTTTCGTGACGCTTGCGAATGTATTTTTCAAAACGCACGACGCCGTCAATTTTGGCATAAATTGTGAAGTCGCGGCCAATCCCCACATTCTCGCCAGGGTGAACCACTGTGCCAAGCTGGCGAATAATGATGTTGCCGGCCCGGACATGCTGGCCGCCAAAACGCTTGACGCCCCTTCTTTGTCCCGCGCTGTCGCGGCCGTTTCTGGACGAACCGCCTGCTTTTTTATGTGCCATGTCGACTCCCGAATATTCTTGCACTGCTTTCAGGCAACATAAACCTGAAAGAATGATATTGATTTAATTTTTATTGCCCGGCAAAACCGCAAATTCAGGCATCAATTGATGTAATCCTTACTGCAGTGTAATCCTGACGGTGGCCGTGCAGACATTTGGAATCCTTGCGGCGGCGCCTTTTGAAAACCAGCACCTTGGGGCCGCGCCCCTGCGCGACAACCTGTCCCTTGACCAGAACGTCCTTCAGATAGGGAGTTCCCACATGGCAGGAGTCGCCGCCGGTCATCAGCACCTTGTCGAAAACGACTTCGCTTCCCGGTTCGGCCGCAATTTTTTCCACGCGAATTACCGCGTCCTTTTCAACCTGATATTGCTTGCCACCACTTTCCACTATAGCGTACATTCCAACCTCCAAAAAAGAAAAAATAAATTGCCAGAAACCTGGCTATTTTGTCAACAGAAAAATACAAAGCGGAGGCAGTTTCTGTTAATTACAGCCCCATTTTCTCCAGCGCGGCAATCCCGGCTTCGTCCGTATATTCAAAGCGCAGAGGCGTTACAGTGATATAACCCCTGGCCAGCAGATCCTTGTCCGTTCCTTCCAGAATGCTGTCCTTCGGCACGTCGCCGTCCAGCCACCAGTAGGAACTGCCCCGCGGGTCCTTGCGTTCCTCGTAAATGTTGCGCCAGACAGCCAATGATTGCGGGCAAACGCGCAGGCCTTTCATATCTTCAACTTTCAGATTCGGATAATTGACATTGATGACTCTTCTGGGCGCCAGCGCCTGCCAGTCAATCTTTTCGGCCAGGCCTACGGCATGTTCGGCAATTTTCCCCAGCAGGGGGCTTGGGGAAAATCCTCCCCAGGATATGGCCATGCTGGGCACATTGTCGTGGGCGGCTTCCGCGGCCGCGCCTACAGTGCCGGAATAAAAAAGATCAGGGCCGGCGTTCGGGCCAAGATTTATGCCGGACATGACAAGATCCGGCCGCCTGGGCGAAAGGCAGCCCAGGCCAAGCTTTACGCAATCGGTCGGCGTGCCGTAAATGCCGTTGCCCTCGAAATCGCCATCGACAATTTTTTTGGAACGCAATGGCTCGAACACGGTAAGCGAATGCCCCACGCCAGATTGCTGGCGTACGGGCGCGACAACATTGACATGATGGCCGCGAGCGATTAATGCCGCATAAAGATGCCGCAAACCGTCGGCATTTATGCCGTCATCGTTGGTCAGAAGAACATCCATTTGACAATGCCCCTTAAAGAATGGAATGTCACAAAAAAGCAGGACAGAGACTATATGGAAAAAGGCGCATACGTCAAAGACATTATAGAGGGCAACACGGCAGAAGGCATTTTTGTGGCAACAGATGCCAGCCTGCTGCAGTCCAGGGCTGGCGATCCGTATTGGGCACTCAAGCTGCAGGATGCCAGTGGCTCAATCGACTGCAAGATCTGGAAGCCCCTGAGCCAGAAATTCACCGAAATCCCCCAGGGCAGCATTGTGCGGGCCTCGGGGCGCGCCGGCTCTTTTCGCGACCAGATGCAGCTGGAAATTTCCGGCATGACAATTCTTGACGAGGAGTCCGCCGCAGGCATTCCCCCAGCCTGGATCATGCCCTCAAGCCCCCATGATCTTGATGAAATGCTTGAGGAGCTTTGTGCCCTGTGCAAGGAGGAATTTGTTCACCGGCCCTGGGCAAGGCTTGCAGGCAAGGTGCTGAACGATGCGGAATACCGCGCGTTTTTCCGCGTCTGGCCGGCAGCCAGGGTAATGCACCAGGCCTACGCCGGCGGCCTGCTGGAACACACCCTGCAAGTTTTCAGGATCTGCCGGCAAATTGCCGACCTGTACCCGGAACTAGACCGCCAGACGCTGCTTGCCGGCGCGCTTTTTCACGATTTTGGCAAAATCAGGGAATTTTCCGGCGGTCTGAGCAACGATTACACAACAGACGGCCTGCTTGTCGGGCATATCGTGCTTGGCGTGCAAATGCTCGCCCCCTTTCTTGCAAAATCGGATCTTGAGGAACACCTGCAGCAGCATCTGACGCACCTGATTTTGAGCCATCACGGCCAGCTTGAGTTCAATGCGGTAACACTGCCCCAGACAGCGGAGGCCTTTGCCCTGCACATGGCCGACGATCTGGACAGCAAGATGGGCCGCTGCAGGAGCATGTTCTCCAAATTTGCGGAAAGTGAATCCGGCTGGGTTGCCGCCAGGGAAAGCAAGCTTGGCCGCGCCATGTTCAAGGCCCTGAAAACCCCGGCAGCTTGCGCAAAAGAACGTAAAAACTTCCAGAGGGAAGAATGTTTGTCACTTTTGAAGGTATAGAAGGCGCGGGAAAATCCACCATTGCGCGCCTTGTGGCCGCGGGTCTGGCTGCTCTTGGACACGATGTTGTCCTCACAAGGGAACCGGGCGACAACAGCCTTGGCCGCAGCCTGCGTCCGATTTTGCTTGACGCCCGCAATGCCTGCCTTTGTTCGGGAGCCGAGCTGCATCTTTTTTTGGCCGACAGGGCGCAGCATCTGGCCGAAGTCATAAGGCCGGCCCTGGAAGCGGAACAGATTGTGCTTTGCGACCGCTATTCCGATTCCACAATCGCCTATCAGGGCTATGGCCGGGGCCATGACGTCGAAAGGCTTGTCCTGCTCAATTCCCTGGCCACAGACGGACTGGAGCCAGATTTGACCATCCTGCTGGATTTGCCCGTCCAGAACGGCCTGAAAAGAGCCGGCAACCGCAATCACGAGGAGGGCACGGAAATTTCGGAAGGCCGTTTTGATTCCGAAAGCCTGAAATTCCATGAACGGGTGCGCATGGGCTACCTGGCCATTGCCAGGGCCAATCCCGAACGTTTCGCAATTATCAGCGCCCTGCCCGAACCAGGGGAAGTGGCGAAAGCGTGCCTGGCAGCCATTGTCGAAAGGCATGGCTTGAAAGAATAAATATTATTGGGTGTTATTTTCGGAGATCTGTATGAGCGAATGTTACAACATTGAAATATCTGACGGCAAACTGGTTTTCGGCAAACGCGAGCTTGGCGTGCCGGGCTGCGTAATCCAGGGCAAGCTGCCAGAAGCCAGGGACGGCCTGGATGCAGTCTGCCGCATGGGCGACCCGGATCTTTTGCAATGCCTGGTTTACAGGCGCGAAAATGCTCCGGGCGGAATTTTTGCCCTGCGGGACAAATATGGCCTGCTGTTTACGGCTGTTGCCGAAAGCGCGCTTGTTTACTCCATGGCGCTGGGCCATTTTGGCGAAATGACCGCCAATGCCCGTTATGGAGTTGATGTGTACGAAAACCTGGAAGAACCCGATGATTGAGCCATTGATTGCCTCGAACAGTCTGGGCGTGGTTTTCTTTCCCGCCTTTGACTGGGCCATCTCCCCAACCCATCCCGAACGCGAGGAACGCCTTCTCTATACCAGGGACCAGCTTCACGAGGAAGGACTTTTCGATATTCGCGGCATCAGCGAGTACAGGCCGGTTTTTGCCAGCCACGAACAGATTGAGCGGGCGCATTTCTGCCTGCCCACTGCTGCCGCAGTGACCACGGAATCGCACCTGGCCGCGGCAGGCAGCGCCATTGCGGCCGCAAGGCTGGTCATGGAAAAAAAGGAAGACAAGGCCTTTTCCCTTGCCAGGCCGCCTGGCCACCATGCAATGCGCGTGGTTCACGGCAACAGGGGCTTTTGCAATATCAACAACGAAGCGGTAATGGTCGAGTTTATCCGCGACAATTACCCTCATCCCGATGGCAGGCCGCTGCGCGTTGCGATTGTGGATACAGACGTCCACCACGGGGACGGCAGCCAGGACATTTTCTGGAATGATCCCCATACGCTCTTTATTTCCCTTCACCAGGACGGTCGCACGCTTTATCCGGGCACGGGTTTTCTGGAAGAATGCGGCGGCCCTGCCGCCCTGGGCAGGACAATCAATATTCCTCTGCCGCCAGACACCTCGGACGAGGGCTATCTTTTTGTCATTCGCAATGCGGTGCTGCCGATAATCAACGATTTCAAGCCCGACCTGATTATCAATTCCGCCGGCCAGGACAATCATTTTACCGATCCCCTCGCCAACATGCGTCTTTCCGCCCAGGGCTATGCCAATCTGACGGAAGCGCTGAATCCCGATATCGCGGTGCTTGAGGGCGGTTATGCCATCCGGGGCGCCCTGCCCTACGTCAATCTGGCAATTTGCCTGGCCATGGCCGGAATTGCGGCCAGAAAGGAAATTCACGAGCCGGATTTCACGGAAGCCTCGATCAGCCAGTCGCCAAAAGTCGGCAAATATATCGAATTGCTCTGCGACAGGGTTCTCGACCTTTATTTCCATCCGCCAAAAACACCGACCGAGGGCAAGAACGACAACGGCTGGTGGACAAGACACAAGCGCATCTTTTACGATACGGACATGATCCGGGAAAACCAGCTGGAACGCTTCCGGCTATGCGATTCCTGCCCGGGTCTGGCAGTAACGGAAAGCAGTTCTGACAGGGTGAAAACTTCGCTTTGCGTGCATTTGCCCCGTCATTCCTGCCCCAAATGCCGCTCCCTGGCCGAGGATATAATCAATGATGCCCGAAAAAATGGCAAGTTCGCCCATGTCAAATTCCTTGACGGCGATGCAACCTGCAAAACAAGCGAGAAAAAATAAAAAATGGCAAATCTTCTGATAATTGGCGCGGGAGGCGTCGGCAGCGTGGTGGCGCACAAGTGCGCCCAGGCCGCGAAAGAAAGCGGCGCTTTTGACAAAATCGTGCTGGCCAGCAGAACATTGGCCCGCTGCCGCGCAATTGCCGGGAGCGTAAAAGAAAGACTGGGCGTGGATCTGGAAATCGCGGAAGTTGATGCGGACAATGTGCCGCAATTGTGCGAGCTTATCCGGCGCGCGAAAAGCGACCTGGTTTGCAATGTGGCCCTGCCCTACCAGGATCTGCATATCATGGACGCCTGCCTGGAATGTGGCGCCAACTATCTGGACACGGCGAATTACGAGCCCCTGGACACTGCGAAATTCGAATACAAATGGCAGTGGGCCTATGATGACCGATTCCGGGAAGCCGGGCTCACGGCCCTGCTCGGTTCCGGCTTTGATCCTGGCGTTACCAATGTTTTCGCGGCCTGGGTGGTGAAGCATGAGCTTGATGAAGTCAATGTTCTCGACATTATCGACTGCAATGCCGGCAATCACGGCCAGGCCTTCGCCACCAATTTCAATCCCGAAATCAATATCCGCGAAGTAACAGCCCGCGGCCGTTACTGGGAACATGGCCAATGGGTCGAAACCGACCCGCTTTCCTGGTCCATGGATTACGATTTTCCGGATGGCATAGGCAAGAAGAAATGTTACTTGATGTACCACGAGGAACTGGAATCCCTGGCCCTGCATTTGCCTGGCCTTGTGCGCGCCCGCTTCTGGATGACGTTTTCCGACAGCTATATCAATCACCTGAAGGTGCTGGGCAATGTGGGCATGACGCGCATTGACCCTGTAAAGTTCCACGGACAGGAAATTGTGCCCATCCAGTTCCTGGCCGCCCTGCTTCCCGATCCGGCCAGCCTGGGGCCGCTGACAAAGGGGCGCACCTGCATTGGCGACAGGCTGGAGGGCCTGAAAGACGGCAGCAAAAAAATCTTCTACATTTACAATATTTGCGATCACGAGGCATGCTACCGCGAAGTTGGCTCCCAGGCCATTTCCTACACTACCGGCGTGCCGGCAATGATTGGCGCCAAGATGATTGCCGAAGGCAAATGGAAAAAGCCCGGGGTCTGGAATATGGAACAGTTTGATCCCGATCCTTTCATGCATGACCTCAACATTTATGGCCTGCCCTGGAAATGCGTGGCCGTGGACGAAAAAAATTGACCGCCGTCCAGTCTGGCCAGGCTTCCGCGCTTGCCTGCCCGGACTATTTGCTGAGGCATGAGGTACCCTCGCCGTGCTTTGTTATCGACGAGGACGCCCTGAAAGCGAACGCGGCCATTCTGGATGAGGTGCAGAGACGCACAGGAGCGAGGATATTGCTGGCCCTCAAGGCCTATGCGGCATGGAAAACCTTTCCCCTGCTTTCGCGCAGCCAGAATGGCCCGCTCTGGGGCACCTGCGCCAGCTCGGTGGACGAGGCAAGGCTGGGCAGGGAAAAGTTCGGCGGCATTGTCAGCGCTTTTGCCGCGGCCTGGAGCGAGGAGGAGATAAGGGAACTGCTGGAAACTGCGGATCATATCATCTTCAATTCCACGGCCCAGTGGAGGCGCTACAAGCCGCTGATTGACGAAGCCAACAAGACGGAGCGGAAAGATTCGCCAGTTGAATGCGGCCTGCGCTTCAATCCCGAGCATTCGGAAGGAGCCGCGGTGCTTTACAACCCGTGCGCGCCCGGATCAAGGCTCGGGATACGCCGGAAGAACCTGGATCTGGAAGTTTTGCCGCCGGAAATTTCCGGCGCGCACTTTCATACCCTGTGCGAGCAAAATGCCGACGCCCTGGCCAGAACGCTGGAAACTTTTGAAAAAAAGTTCGGCAAACAGATCAGGGCCTGCCGCTGGATCAATTTTGGCGGCGGCCATCACATTACCAGAAAAGATTATGACATTGATTTGCTGTGCAGTTGCCTGACGGACTGGCGTGAGCGTTACAAGGCCCGGATTTATCTGGAACCTGGCGAGGCCGTGGCCCTGAACGCGGGCTGGCTGCTCTGCACCGTGCTTGACATCATGGAAGCGGACATGCCGGTTGCCATTCTGGATATTTCCGCGGCCTGCCATACGCCGGACGTTCTTGAAATGCCCTACAGGCCGGAAGTCTGCTACCTGGCAAACGCTTCTTCCCCGCCCGCGATAGCGGGCCAGCCAGGGGAACATGCCTGCAGTTACCGGCTTGGCGGCAAATCCTGCCTGGCCGGTGACGACATTGGCGTGTATTCGTTCAAGGCCCCGCTGCGAATTGGCCAGAAGCTGGCCTTTGCGGACATGGCCATTTACAGCATGGTCAAGACGACAACCTTCAACGGTTTGCGCCTGCCGTCCATAGGCCTGTTCTCCACGGCAGGCGGCAAGGCGAGATTTGGGCTGCTGAAAACTTTTGGCTATGAGGATTTCCGGGAGCGTCTTTCGTGAATCCGGGCAGCCAGCTTGACAAAGCTGGCTAAAGAATTGATTATTCCTGCGTGAAAAATGAAGCCAATTCCCAAATTCGTCAACTAGCAGACGGAGTGTATAGAGCATGAGAACAAAAATTGTCGCAACCATCGGACCGGCATCGAATACAAAGGAAAAACTCAAGGCACTGGCCGAAGCGGGCGTCAGCGTCTTCAGACTTAATTTTTCCCATGGCGGCGCCTCCGATTTTGTAAAAATAATCAACTATATCCGCGAAGTGGAAAAAGAAATCGGCCGTCCGATAACCATTATGCAGGATTTGTCCGGTCCAAAGATCAGGCTTGGCGTGGTGCCGGAAGGCAGTATCCAGGTTTCCAAGGGCATGGAGCTTCTGCTTGGCCCAACGGACAAGCGCACTGATGAAATGGCCTATCTGCCCTTTGACCACGAAGTGATTATCGAAAGCCTGGAGCCTGGCGACAGAATGGTTCTGGCCGATGGCGGCCTGCAGTTCATTGTCAGGGAAAGGCGCAAGAAGGACGGCCTTGTGCTTCTGGTGGCCGATAACGAGGGCATTGTCACCTCCAGAAAGGGCCTGGCGCTGCCCGGCAAATCCACCAGGGTCAAGGCTCTGACGGACAAGGACAAGAAGGATCTTGAAGACGGCCTCAAGCTGGGCGTGGACGCAGTGGCGATTTCCTACGTGCAGACGGCCGAAGACGTGCGCGAGGCCAGGGCCCTGATTGCCAAATCCGGCAGAAAGGTGCCAGTTGTCGTGAAGCTGGAACGCCAGAGCGCGGTTGACAACCTGGATGAAATCCTGAAAGAGACCGATATTGTCATGGTCGCCAGGGGCGATCTTGGCGTGGAATGCCCGCTCCCCAAGCTGCCAGCCCTGCAGAAACATATCATCAAGGCCTGCAACGCGGCATCCAAGCCTGTTATTGTGGCCACTCAGATGCTGCTTTCCATGGTCAACAATCCAGCCCCAACAAGGGCGGAAACCACGGACGTGGCCAATGCCGTGCTTGACGGCGCCGACTGCGTGATGATGTCAGAAGAAACGGCCATGGGCAATTTCCCGGTGGAAACAGTCCAGTACATGAGCAAGATCACAACGGAAGCCGAAAAGCTGCTTGAGGACAATCGCACGCTCGAAGAACCCTCCAGCGACAAGGGCATACCGGAATTTCTGGCTTATTCGGCCTGTCTCCTGGCCGACAAGGCCAAGGCCAAGGCCATTGTCTCGCACAGCCTTTCCGGCGGTTCGGCCAGACAGGTTTCCTCGCGCCGTCCTCCGCAGGCCATTTATGCCCTGACGCCCGATCCTTCCACAATCAAGGCCCTGAACTTTGTATGGGGCACCACGCCAATCTTTGTGGACAAGGGCCAGGTTCAGAAAACGCACCTTGAACGCGCGGAAGAATTCATCGACAGGAGTCCTGATTTCGAAGTCAATGACTGCGCCGTCATCACTGCCGGCCAGCTCAAGGATTCCTCTACGCCCAGGGGCACAAATCTGGTTAAAATTTACTGGAAATAATCATGAGTCCAAAAAAACGATCTGCCTACGTTCCTGATAATATCAATGAAGAATATTATCAGATTAATCCGGAGATTCTCAACAGCTTCTCCAAGTATCGACCGCCGGTGGATCTTTTCAATTTCCGGGAAGACATTGCAGTGCTAGCGCCCTTTTCCCGAAAGGGCGCGCGCCTGACAAACGAGCAAGTGGAGGAAGCCGCGCAGCTTTGCGCGGATGGGCTGCTTTTTGTCTCCCGTTCAGACCACCACATATATTCCCAGCATATCGTCAAGCAGCTTGACCTTGTTCTGCAGGACAACAATCTCAAGGAATCCGAGATTGTCGATATTTGCATCCAGGCGCTGCAGAATCGCTACAAGGATTTTTACGAACAGCCAGTCAAGGCTTTCTTTGACCCATTGCTCGCGGATATCCTGGTTGTCACGGAATATATCGTGGGAGACACCCCGCGAATGAATGCCTTTGTGCGCCGGCTTTTCCGCGAACATAGCCCTCAAATCCATGCCGTGAACACTTTTTCGGTAGGTCTGTGGCTCTGGTTGCAGAAAACCCAGGAGATTCGCCGCAAGGATCTCGACAATATGGCCATTGCCCTGCTTACGCACGATGTGGGCATGAACAGGACGCCGGTTTTTCTGCTTAACAAGAAGGGACCGCTAAAAGCCGAGGAAAAGGAAAAAATCCTGCACCACCCGCTGCACAGCGTAAAGATCATGCAGAAGATGGAAGTGGTTCAAAATGATGTCATCCAGATAATTTACGAGCATCAGGAAAGAATGGACGGTTCTGGTTATCCGCAGCGCCTCAAGGCAAACCAGATGAGCTTGCCGGCAAGGCTGTGCGCTCTCGTCGATTCCTTCTCGGCGATGATTACCGACAGGCCATACGCGGTTGCCAGAACCCCACTGGAAGCGGCAAACGAACTTGCAATGGACCCGCGCTACGATGCGGATCTTGCAAGGACACTGGTTGCGGGCTGCGCGAAAGATCAACCTGGTATAAACTGGTGCGCAAAAAAACAGGACTGAAATATTACTTAAAAATTATAACTCCCTGGCGGCTTATTTTTTTCATAATTTCCATTACCATTGTGGCATGGCTTTATTTTTACCTCGCAAGAGAGGGCTTTCACTATGAATGGCAATGGAACAGGGTGTGGCGGCATTTTGGGCAATGGACGACAAACGGTTTCAGGGCCGGTCCATTGCTCAAGGGCCTGTTATTGACACTTGGCATAGCCTCTATCGGCCTTGGTTTTTCGGTCATCCTGGGCCTTGGCCTCGCGCTGATGCGCTTTTCGGCAAGTCCTTTCTATCGCCTGCTGGCCAGGATTCATATCGGCATTTTCCGTAACACGCCGCTTTTGCTACAGCTTTTTTTCATCTATTTCCTTGTCGCGCCGCTTTTTGGCCTTGGGCCGTTCTGGTCCGCGGTCATTTCCCTGGCCGCATTCGAGGGTGCCTACCTGGCGGAAATCTTTCGAGCCGGCATTCTTGCCGTTCCAGGGCAGCAATGGGAGGCCGCGCTAAGTCTGGGCTTCAATCTTTCAAGCACCTTTTTTATGGTCATTTTACCCCAGTCTGTCAGAAACGTCATGCCCGCCCTGACAAACCAGGCTGTCAGCCTGATCAAGGATACCTCGCTCGTCAGCGCCATAGCCGTTGCCGATCTTACCCTGCAGGCGCAGGCCATTATTGCCGAAACATTTTTGGCTTTCGAAGTCTGGCTGCTTGTAGCGGCAATCTATCTGCTGATAAGCCTATGCATTTCGCTGCCCGCAATCTGGTTTGAACACAATGCGGGCAAAACACCAGGCATGGAGGATGTGCAATGAAACAATTGCAAAAAACATTTTTAGTCTGCTGCGCGGCCATGTGCCTGAGCCTCGTGGCCGTGGCGTCCCAGGCCGCCAACAATGAAAGCATGATCGACAAGGTTGTCAAAAACGGCGTGATGCGCGTCGGTTTTTCATCCTTCGTGCCCTGGGCCATGCAGGACAAAAACGGGGAATACATTGGCTTTGAGGTCGATGTGGCCAAAAGGCTGGCCAAAGACCTTGGCGTTGATATCGAACTTGTGCCCACGCGCTTTTCCGGCATAGTGCCCGCGCTTCTGGCAAACAAGTTCGACATTATAATAGGCAGCCTGAGCGTAACCCCGGAGCGCAACCTGAAGGGCAATTTCACCATACCGTACGATTACGCGACAATCGAAGCAGTTGCCAGCAAGGAAAAGACAAAGGGCCTGAAATTTCCCGATGATTACAACAAATCCGATATCATAATCGCGGTAAGAAGCGGAGGCACACCTGCGATTTTGGCCAGGAAGATGTTCCCCAATGCCACATTGAGGCTTTTTGACGATGAGGCGCCCGCCGTTCAGGACGTGATTGCCGGCCGTTCGCATATAATGCTCTCCTCCGCGCCTCTGCCAGCCTTTGAAACGCTGAAAAATCCCGATGTGCTGTATCAGCCCACAAAGGAAGCCCTGGCAAAGCAGCCCGTTGGTTTTTTGGTGCGCAAGGGCGATCCGGATTCACTCAATGTGCTGGATAACTGGATACGGCTTGTAGAAGACGAAGGCTGGCTGAAGGAAAAGCGCGATTACTGGTTCAAGAGCAGGGATTGGGAATCTCTGGTACGCTAAATGGCCAATCAGGGCGAACAAATTCAAGGGGGGCGGGAATGGTCCCCCCTTGTCGCCTTTGGGGGTAAAAGGCGCAAACATTTTTTCTCCGCCCAGGATTGTGTCGGCTTGGCTTTGCTGCTCCTGGTCCTGCTCTGGATAATAAAAAAAGCGTCTGCCCTGCCGCAATATGAATGGCAATGGCCGCTCCTGGGCGAATTCCTGGTTCATCGCAACCCAAAGGGCGAACTGGAGGCCGGGCTTTTGCTGCAGGGCCTGTTCACAACCCTGCGCGTTGGCTTCTGGTCTTTTCTGCTTGCCGTTATCCTCGGCTCACTTCTCGGATTCTGCTTTGCGGGCAGGCGCGGACTCCATGCCCTGTCCTATCGCTTCCTTGTCAATATCATCCGCAATACGCCGCCGCTTGTGCTGCTGTTTTGCGTATACTTTTTCGCGGGCAATTTTTTGCCAATGGCCGAGCTGGAGGGAGTTTACCGAAACTTGCCTCTCCCTGTGCAGGAATTGGCAACGGCAATTTATGCGCCAGTGGGCCAGCTGGACAGAATGACTGCGGCCGTGCTGGCCCTTGGCATTTATCAATGCGCCTATATGGCCGAAATTTTCCGCGCAGGCATAGAGAGCGTGGACCGGGGACAATGGGACGCCTCGCTTGCCCTGGGCTTTTCCAGGGCGCAAAGCCTGCGCCATGTCATCCTGCCCCAGTCCTTCAGGCTAATCCTGCCGCCAATGACAGGCCAGGCTATTTCTTCATTCAAGGATTCCGCCCTTGCCTCGCTGATTTCTCTCCCGGACCTGACTTTCCAGAGCCTTGAAATAATGGCAGTAAGCAGGATGACCTTTGAAGTCTGGGTTACCTGCGGCATCCTTTACATGGTGCTGGGCGCTGTTTGCGCCCTGGCCGGAAGGTATCTGGAAAAATCGTTCACATTCTGAAACGTCTTCAAATCTTCTCATCGTGTGCCGAAAATCCGGTCGCCAGCATCGCCAAGGCCAGGAATGATATAGCCATTGCTGTTGAGCTTTTCATCGATGGCGGCCGTATAAATATCGACATCGGGATGAAGGGCCCGGATTTTTTCAAGGCCTTCCGGCGCGCAGACAATGTTGAGGCTGCAAATATTCTGGCAGCCATGTTTTTTTAGAATATTGATCGCGGCAATCATGGAGCCGCCCGTCGCCAGCATGGGGTCAAGAATTATGGACAGGCGGCTTTCCATGTCTGTGGCGAATTTTTCGTAATATTCAACCGGTTCGAGTGTCTTTTCATTTCTGAAAATACCCAGAACGCTGATCTTGGCGGAAGGAATCATGGTTAGCACGCCTTCCATAAGGCCAAGGCCCGCGCGCAAAATCGGCACAACGGTCAGCTTTTTGCCCTTTATTTCCTCTATTTCGACCTTGCCAGCCCAACCATCCACAAAGCGCCTTTTCAGGGGCAAATTCCTCGTTGCCTCATAGCACAACAGCGCGCCCAATTCATTGGCGACCTGGCGAAATTCACTGGTGCTGGTTGAGTTTTCGCGCAAAAGACCGAGCTTGTGTTTTATCAGGGGATGGTCAACAACATGAACTGCCATATATCAACTCCTGGCTATTTTATATAACAAATACCTTGCGGCTTGAAACCTCGACCGTCCCGTAATCCTACCTTCTGTCATATCTTCTCCATTCCCAGGGCGGCTGCGGATTTTTGCCGCGCCACAGGCCTTTTTTCCGTTCCCTTGCCTGCCTTTCATAAATTTTCCATTCCCTGCAAAAATCCGCCTTGCAGAAATGTGTATAAACCCAGGCCCAGCCGTTTTTTACCATTTCACGGTTGACTTCGGTCTCGTCACCGTTTTCAACCAGGCCTACAATCCTGCCGTAATCGTCCGTGTACATGGGCACCACGCGCACATTTTCCCCGGCAACAAGCCTTGCCAGGGCTTCGCCGGATTTCCGGCCAAATGGCATTTTCCGCTCCGGCGCGTCAATTCCGTAAAGCCTGATCCTGTACCGGCTACGGTCGGGGGTGAGGATGGCGATGGTGTCTCCATCGGCCACATGAACAACCTTGCCCTCCAGAACGGACTGGGCAAAAACAGGAGAGGCAAACAAAAAGGACAGAAAAATCACAAGGGGCAAAAGAAATTTTTTCGCTGTCATAATATTCTTGCTTGAGAATGAGTGGCAAACCGGCCAGCATGATTGCCGCCACGATATTCCGGCCCGAGGTCCGGCTTGTTTTTGGGGACAAGGCTCCATTTTGCAAATCCCGCCTTGTGGCAATCAAGAAGCCGTATCAAGGATAACGCCGCAATTACGCATGGCATAACCACCTTTGCAAAACTTGTCAAAATCGCTGCAATCGTTCCTGCTGCGACAGGCAACAGTTATGAAAGCCAAATCCCCTTTCCCAAGGCTTGACAGATATTGCAATTGGGATTAAAAGCCGATTTTTACCGCGTTGTTCGTGCTTTTCATCTTCCACAAAGGCTTCCCCGTTCGCCTCAAGCCGAAGCATGATGCCGGCAATGCGCCATTGCCAACAAGGCCGAGGAGCCATTTTAATGAAAACATTCGCCCTGAAAGAAAGGGAAATTGACCGCAAATGGTATCTGGTGGACGCCAGGGATCAAATTCTTGGGCGCATGGCCAGCCAGATAGCCAATCGTCTTCGCGGCAAATACAAGCCCGAATTTTCCCCGCATATCGACAACGGCGATTTTATCGTGGTTGTGAATTGCGAAAAGATTAAAGTTACCGGCAACAAATTACTGGACAAAAAATATTACCGCCATTCAGGCTGGGTGGGCAGCCTCAAGGAGACTTCCCTGGCCGATATGCTGGCCCGTCATCCCGAAAGGGTCATCAGCCTGGCCGTGCGGGGCATGCTGCCCAAAAACAGGCTTGGCAGGGCCATGCTTAAAAGACTAAAAGTTTATGTTGGGGACAATCATCCGCATCTCGCCCAAAAGCCGCAGCCTCTTGAGCTGCCATATCAAGGAAAATAGTGATGAGCGAAAAATTTGAATATGGCACCGGACGCCGCAAGACAGCTACAGCCCGCACCCGCATTTATGCCGGTTCCGGCGCCGTCACAATCAATGGGCGTACCTGCGAAGAATATTTCCCGCGCAAAACCCTGCAAATGATCGTGCGCCAGCCCCTGGCAATTTCCAAACTGGCGGACAAGCTTGATGTGCGCGTCAAAGTAAATGGCGGCGGCGTAACCGGCCAGGCCGAAGCAGTTCGGCACGGCATTTCGCGCGCCCTCCTGCTTGTTGACCCGGAATTGCGTTCCGCGCTCAAGAAAGCAGGCTTCCTGACACGCGATGCGCGCAAGAAAGAACGCAAAAAATACGGTCTCAGGGCTGCAAGGGCTCGCTACCAGTATTCAAAGCGTTGATATTCCGGATTTTGCAGGCCTGCGATATCTTTTCCATTGATATATCGCGTTTCGCCTGTCAAAGCCTGAAAAGCAGATTATTGCAAGTCTCTTTCATAAAATAGCTAATTACAACGGGCCGAAAGGCCCGTTTTTTTGCGGAAAAAATCCGGGACAAATTTCACGGTCAGATAATGAAATACGCCTATCGCCACAAGCAGACAATTGGAACAACCGGTTTCTTTGCCTGCGAGCCTTTGCAGGAGCTTTCTTTCGGAAAACTGCTGAAACTTTTGGAAAGTTCGGCCGGGGATTCTTTTTTGCGCAAGCACTTGCTGCTGGGGCTTGAAAAACTGCGGCCCCGCCAGCTTGCGGCCCTTTGCCGACTGGCCCGCAAATCCGGAAATCTTGCTTGCCTGCTTCTTCAGTATGCCGTCCTGAAAGGTCCTGGCTGCGCCCTTGCCGCAAACCTGAAAGATCTTGAAAACGCCTGCGCCAGTTATCCCCTGGAATATCTGGCGCAAAAGCATTCTCCCCGCGACCTGCTTGAAGACATGAAGCTTTGCGGCGGGTATTTTGCGGATAATATCCATAAGCATCACAAATTCCCGCGGGATTCGAAAATTGAGCATTTGTTTGCGAGCCAGGAAGTCTGCCAGGCGCGGGATGCCATGCCTGCGAATGCGGACAGGCTGGCAGCCTTGCGCAAGCAAAGATTCAACGAGGCAACGAACGAAGTTTGCCAGGATAATTCACGAACCCTTCAGACAGCGCTTCTGGCCCTTGAAAGGGCAAATATTTTGGCAGGCCCGGAAATGCGCCATGAAAAGTCCCTTTCCCCCATTGGCCTGCTCAGGGAGTGGCATCTTTCCGCAAATAGTCTTGATGGCGAACAGGCGAGCGAACTGTCGGGAATAGCCACAGCCTATGGCAGGGCCTTGTCCATCCCCGCCGCGCGCGTGTCGCTGGCAATGGAGATTGTCGAACGCGCCAGCGCCCATGCTGAAATCCGCTTTGGCGGTGAGACAGGGGAAGTCGGGGGACGAAAGGCGCCCATGCCTCTATTTTGCGCCAGTGTGAACGATCTGGAAGCCGGGAAATTGGATTTTGCCTTTCCAAAATCACCCTTTCAGCCTCAAACCTGGAAGGATGTGAAATTGAAATGGGTGAAGGGCAAGGACAGAAAGGGCAACGAAGTTCTTGTACCGGCCCAGGCTGTTTTTCTTTTCAGCAATATGTCTGAACCCGAGCTTTTTGCGACAACGGGTTCAACTGGCCTCGCTTCCGGCACAAGCCGCGAGTTTGCGCGCCTCTCCGCCCTCCTGGAAATAATCGAGCGGGATGCCCATGCAACCACGCCCTACTACGCGCAAGCCTGCTTTTGCGTCAAATCCCGGGATCAACGCATTCAGGGTTTGCTTGACGATTACGTTGCCCAGGGAATATTCGTGCAGTTTCAGGATATTACCACGGAAGTTGGCGTGCCTGCCTACCGCTGTTTTGTGACTGGGCGCGACGGAACAATTTGCCAGGCGGCCGCTGCGGCCCTGAATGGCAAAAAGGCCGCGCTATCCGCCCTGACCGAAACACCCTGGGATTATTCTTTCGGGCGTCATCCGGGCAAGGCTTCGATGCCTCCAATCCGGCGTATGCCCCGGATATATCTCGAGGATTTGCCGAATTACGAACTGGGTTCAATCAGCGCCAGCCTGAATCTGGTTGAAGAAGTGCTGGAAGCGCAGGGGCTATGGCCCGTTTATGTGGATTTGACAAGGGCGGACCTTGACTTGCCCGTATGCCGCGCCATAGTTTCCGGCCTTGAGGTAAATGCGGATTTTGACGACTTCAATTTCCCTTCCGCGCGGCTGCTCGCCCGACAGAAAATTTTGTTTGAAAGCAACATCCAGGCATAAAACATTGTCGGCATGGCCGCCGGGCCCAGGTTTCAAACCACAAAGGTATTTGCGATAAAGGAAGTAAATAATGTCCGATCACAGTTCATATCTGCAGCGTATTTTATTGAGCAGGGTTTATGATGTCGCTGTTGAAACGCCGCTCGAAGAAGCCGAAAATCTTTCCCGCCGTCTGGGCAATACAATTCTTCTCAAACGTGAGGACTTGCAGCCTGTTTTCTCCTTCAAATTGAGAGGGGCGTTCAACAAGATGGCCCGTCTTTCCCACAAGGAACTAAAACGTGGCGTAATCGCGGCCTCGGCCGGCAATCATGCCCAGGGCGTCGCGCTCGCGGCCAGGACGCTTGGCTGCGAGGCAACCATAGTCATGCCTGTCACAACACCGGCCATCAAGATTTCCGCTGTCAGAAGACTGGGCGGCCAGGTGGTTCTTTCCGGCGAATCATTCAGCGATGCCTTTTTGCATGCCCAGGACCTGATTCGCCAGACAGGCGCTGTTTTTATTCCGCCTTTTGAAGATCCGGACGTTATAGCTGGCCAGGGCACAATAGGCATGGAAATTCTGCGCCAGAGGCCCGGTCAGCTTGATGCTGTCTTTGTGCCCATCGGTGGCGGCGGCCTTGCGGCTGGCGTGGCTGCCTATGTCAAGAATCTGCGCCCCGAAATCAGGGTCATCGGCGTGGAGCCCGGGGATTCCGACGCCATGCGCCAGTCAATCGAAGCCGGTTATCCCGTAATGCTCAATGAAGTCGGGCTTTTTGCGGACGGCGTGGCCGTAAAGCAGGTTGGCGAGGAAACCTTTGCCCTCTGCCGCGATTTGCTGGATGAAATTGTTACAGTCGATACCGATGCCATCTGCGGCGCAATAAAGGATATTTTTGAGGCGACGCGCGTGGTGGCCGAACCGGCTGGCGCGCTTTCGCTGGCCGGACTGACAGCATGGGTGGAAAGGGAAAATGTGCGCGACCAGGTTCTGGCCGCAATTGTAAGCGGCGCGAACATGAACTTTGACAGGCTGGGACACGTCGTTGACCGCTCGGAAATCGGCGCGCAGCGGGAAGCCCTGCTTGCCGTTACCATTCCCGAACAAAAAGGCAGCTTTCGCCAATTGTGCGCGGCCATAGGCAACCGCAACATTACCGAGCTTTGCACGCGCTTTGCCGACCCCAACAATGCGCGGGTTCTTGTCGGCATCAAGACGCAAAGCAGGAGCGACGCGGCCGAAGCCCTGGCCGAACTGAAGGATCAGGGCTTCCAGGCAATGGATTTGAGCGACAACGAACTGGCCAAGCTGCACCTGCGGCACATGGTTGGCGGCAATGCGCCCACTGTGGCCAACGAGAGGCTGCTGCGCTTTTTCTTTCCCGAACGGCCCGGGGCCCTGCTAAACCTGATGGATGCCATGCAGGTGGAAGTGAACATTACCCTATTCCAGTATCGCTATCACGGCGCGGATTATGGCCGGGTATTGATGGGCTTTGATGTGCCGCCCGACAAAAAGGCCGCGTTTGAAGAATTTCTGGCCAAGGTTGAGCGGATGGGCTATCCCAGCATCGAAGAGACCGACAATCCGGCCTACAAGATGTTTTTGGGCTGGCATGCAGCAAGCTGAAGACAACCGCAAGAATCAGCCTTTATAGCATTTTCGCACTGAGGATATCTCTTTGCGGCAAAGTAAATTTACCTTGAGATATTCTCGTGCGCTCCTTTGAAGGCAAAGTTGCATGAGAGCGTTTGCCCAATTTCATTGGGAAAACGCTCTAGACGAAATGACGGGGGCGGGAATGTTGTCATCGTGGCAGGCTTCAATGCGGCTCAGGACAAGTTCGCGCCCCTGTTCAACGTCATGGCCCATTATTTCGCCGCATTTCGGGCAGGGCTGCCAGAGGGAATCCTGCCCCGAGCCTTCAAATACAGTGTGGCATATTAAACAACGCAATTTTACCGGCACTTTCACCAGTTCCAGAATGGCGTCCTTGTGCGCGGTTTCGGCCAGCAGGCATTTGAGACAAAACTCAAGGGCTTCCGGCATTGCGCCGCAAAGCGCGCCGCAATCCACGCAAATGCGCGAAAGCCTGTTGCAGCCGTTTTTTGCCGCCTCTTCTTCCGCCAGTTCCAGAATGTTCATCGCAAGCGACATTTCATGCATATTTTCGGATTCTCTCAGGACGAGCCATGAATTTGCCAGGATTTATGGCTCGTCGGATTAAATATGAAGGCATTGCGCCACCTTGCCATTTGACGCGAATAATGTAAATCTAGCTCCATGCGTAATCCGAGATTTCTGGGAGTTTACTCCCGTAAAATACAACAAAATTCAGGCCAGCAACGGACCAGGCTATATTTTGTCTGGGCTGTTTCTCCTGAAGATTTTGCTGTTCAGGAACTGGATGCCGCGCTTTTGCCCAAAGCCGCGGCCCAGGCTGTCAAAAAAAATGTTTTCGAGGCGAATTTCAGGCTGGAGCCATCAATTTTGGCTGTTCCGGTTTCAACGCCGGATATGCGCCTGCTGGCAAAGAGCCCTCCGCCGGCCAGAAAAGCCGAGGCTGATGACGTTTCCCTGCTGCGGCTGGAAAAAGCCAGGCGCGCAAAACAGCTTGAAAACGATATGCGCAATAATTTCAGAAAGGCTATTTCCGCCCTCTCCCGGCCCAGGGACAGGCAGGGAGCGCTTGCGGCCATAGAGCAGCTTGTGCGCCTGAAAGAAGGCATAGTCCCGGCGCACAAGCACATGTTCAGGGATTTCGGCGTTTCCTTGCGCAAAAAGAAATTGCTGGATCTGGCCCTGGCCAGTTCCACGCGCGTGCTTGAACTCTCGCCCGATGATGACCATGCGCATTTCAACATCGCCAGAATCTATGCTCTTCTTGGGGCTTATGGCAAAGCCCTTGTCCATGTGGAACGCGCCATGAGCATCGATGGCGACGAGCCTGTATATTCTCGCCTGCGCGCGCATATCCAGAGGGAATCCTCCATAAAACGCAAATAGAAAGAGTTATTTGAGGTATCCGTCCAATGAACAAGGTTATTCTTGGCCTCATCCTGGCTGTCTGCATTCTTGGCATGGCTCTTGTAATGCTGAATGAGAGACTTGGCAGAAAAAACGACTACTCCCCGCCTCCGATGGCCGAATCCGGTTTTTCACAGGATACCAGTGTGGTGCCGGAAAAAGTGGATATTCCAACACCAACCGAAACCTACAAATCCTCGCGTGAGATTGCGGAAAATGTAATCGCCCGCGAACGGGAACAGGCCAGGGCCGCCCTTGCCCCCCTTCTTGTTCAGGAAGCCGCGCCTGGCGAACGAATGACGAGCGAACAGGAGCGTGAAGCCCTGAGACTGGCTGCCGGCGTCCAGCTGGAATCAGAAGCCGAAACTCCAGACATTCCGCCTTCTGCCGCAAAACCAACCGAGAACGCGCAGAAGCCGGCCGCAAAGCCAGCGCTGCCAAAACCTGCCCCGGAACAGCAGCAAAAACCGAAGCAGCCAGTGGAACAGCCGGCAAAACCCAAACCCGCTGTTGAACAGCCGCAAAAGCCAAAGACTGTTGCGGAACAGCCTGCAAAGCCAACTCCGGCACAGCCCGAAAAGCCAAAAGAGCAGCCGGAAAAGGCTGAAAAACAGAATCCTGCCCAGGACGCGCCCGAGAAAGCCAATGTCCATCCCGAACCGGCCAAACCCGCAGCCGCAAAGACCAGCCACGACATTAAAAGATTTGTTGTCTATGCCCGCGAAAACGGCGCCACAGTGCGAATTACCGGCAATGGCGCAATGGCCTGGAGAAGTATGACGCTGGACAATCCGCCGCGCGTGGTGCTGGATCTTGACGGCCAATGGAAATTCCCGCCCAATCCTGGAATACCCAAAAACGACCTGGTAACCAATGTGCGCATTGGCAACTCATCCGGCAACAGGACCAGGGTTGTTATCGACCTCAGGGAAAAGCCCAAAAGCGCAAGAGTGATTGGCGCAAGGGATGGGGATGGTTTTGATGTCCGGGTGGACAAATAGGACCAGTATTCCGAAACATGAAATGTTTCGGAGTACTGGAGCGTTTGCCTAATGAAATTAGGCAAACGCTTAACGAATATTTTCATTCAATAAATGCCATAGTTTCCAGGTTATTTTACGAGGGGAGCTCAAGGCTCCCCTTTTTCAGGGTATTCCCATGTTTCAGTTTCCCGTGCCGGTCATGACGATCGGCCTTTTGCTCTGTTCAAACATATTCATGACTTTTGCCTGGTACGGCCACCTGAAATTTCCCCATGCCATGCTCTGGCATGCCATTGTAATCAGCTGGCTGATAGCTTTTTTCGAATATTGCCTGCAGGTGCCGGCCAACAGGATTGGCTACGGCTATTTCAGCGCGGCCGAATTGAAAACAATCCAGGAAATCCTTTCGCTAAGCGTTTTCATGATTTTTTCGGTTTTTTATCTTGGCGAACCTTTCAAATGGAATTATGTGGTTGGCTTTGCCCTTATCGTCCTGGCCGCATTTGTGATTTTCCACAAATGGTGATGGCTCATTGCGGCAATGGCGCGCTTGTTTCGGCCCTGTCGCCCAAAAATGGATTGAAATAGCCATAAACAAGCCAGGGGCATTCCTTTTTCAGCCTTTTCATGAAAGTTGTCAGCCCCAGGCCGCCTTCCGGCACAGAGGGAAAGGCCACATCTTTCATGATTTCCAGGTACCATTCAGGATCAATATTCAAATTGCGCCATTGAATCATGCTGACGCCATTTTGGGAAACAAGCCGGACCAGGGCCTCAAGCTCATCTTCCGCATCGCTGACGCCAGGAAAAAAGAGCAAATTGAGGGAAACATAAATGCCGGCCTCCCTTGCGCTTTTTATGGATTGCAGCACGTCCGCGAATTTGTAATTTACCGGCCTGTAATATGTTTCATAAAGCTTTTCGCGCGCGCTGTTCAGGCTGACGCGCATGGATGTAAGGCCGGCATCGGCCAGGAGCCTGACTGCCTGTGGGCTGGAGGCATTGGTATTGCAATTGATTGTGCCAAACAGCCTGCTGTCATCCTTTTGCCAGCCGCGAAAAAGCGCAATGCTTTCTGCAAGCAGTTCGGGATTTGCCAGGGGGTCGCCCTCGCAGCCCTGGCCAAAGGAAAATATCGGCATTTTTGTTTCGCGCAAGGCATGGATGCGCATGATTTCCGCAATTTCATGGGCATTTGGCACAAAAGCCAGGCGGCATTGGGGAGTTGTTGCCAGGGGCGAATCTTCCGTTTTCGCGGAAATGCAGCCAATACAGCGCGCGTTGCAGGTTCTTGAAGTCGGCAGGGGCGCCTCGTAGCGTCCGAGCACAAAATTGCGGGCGGCCGGGCAATTATAGCGATTGGCGCAATTGTTGATGATATGGCCCAAAAGCCTGTTTTTGGGATATTCGGCAAGCAGTTGTGATGCCAGTTTGACCAGATGTTTTTTCTTTATATCGTGAAATTGCTGGCGCGGATCCTCATCGACCTTTTTGGCGGCAATCCAGAAGCGTCCCTTGGCATAACCGACGGCGCCGTAGGCAAAAAGCGGCAATAGCGGGGCATCTTCATCCCGTCCATAAACAGGGTGGGCCGCAAGGGTATAGGCCGGCGCGGCAAAGGCGGCAACGGCCAGATCATCCGTTTCAACCAGTGAACCGCTTTCCGGGTCAAAGCCGACAGCCCTTCTGCCCGGCAGCAAAAAAAGTTCGCTTTCCCTTGGCAGGGGCACAAGTTCGTCTTTTTTTGGCAGGCCCCACTGGTTTCCCCTCCTGCAGCACATCAGGAGATCAGGATCGTCCATGATATTGCCTTTTGCGTCAGCCATCACCATACGCGGAATTGCATCCATAAAACCTCCTTGCCCCCAGGAGTTCAAATCGCTATAAGGCAATAAAACAACTTGCCGCACAAGGGGCCCGCCATGTTTTCAGCAATGCTTTTCATATTTTTTTGCTTTTTCGGCATACTGGCAATGTTTTTCCATGTGCTGTGGCGCCAGGAACAGATTGCCAAAAGCCTGAAAGAAGAAAACACCCAGTTGCGGGTGCTTCTTCGCGCGCTGGAATCCAGAATGGATTACCTTGCCCAGATCTGCCTGGCCGAAAAAGGCCAGCTTCCCGATTCCAGCATCCGTGATACCAGGGCCAGGGCGGATATGGCCGGCATTGACCCCCTGCTTCACCTGAGCTTTGACGAGCCTGGACACCCTGTGGAGGGCAATGACAAAACCGGAATGGATATTCACCTTCCTTGAATCATGGACCTGAAAGGCCGTATTCGCCTCGCGCCGCTGCCTCGAATGAGGCTCTTTCCTCTCCCGTGGTCTTGCCTGCCATAATCAGATAGGGAATTTGCAGGCAGCTTTTGCGGATGGCCGGAGCGCGCTCAAGACGGGCATCCACCAGCGCGCCGACATCCTGCATGGCCAGATCGCACAAATTATCCGTCAATGCTTCCGCCCTGTGCCTTGACAAGTGCCTGGAGTTGACTTCATCCCTGGCTGTATTGCGGATATATTCGGCAATTTTGGGATGCTTGAGCAAAAAATCTATCCTGTAAAAAGCGTCCCCAGCGTCTTCGGGCTTGTAAAGCACAATATGCTCGCCATCCACAAAAAGCTGGTGCTGGCCTTCTCCGCCGCGAGGGGTAACCAGGCAATTGCCGCTGCCCAGGGCTTCGAATGTCCTGAAGCCAGGGTCGCCCTCTCCGCCATGGTCAAGGAGCACAGCGGCCTTGCGTCCATCCTGCACATCCTTCACCAGATGAATGCCAGGCAACTTTTTCTGCACAGCTTCCAGAAATTCCTTGCTGCTTGCCTCTTCTCCGATAAAAAGACATTCCAGTTCCCTTTTGTCGTCTCCACCGGAAAAAAATTCTTCCCTGGCATAGGGGGGCGACCACCAGACGCGTTCCCGGGGCATAAAGGGCCCGATAAAACGCTCCACATGGTCGAAATACGAAACGAGACAGGCATCATAGGCCTGGGCATAAAGGTTGTGCCAGACATTGGTTTCGGAAGCCGTGCTGTAAAAAATCGTCAGGCAGGGAAAATTCTCCATCCCCAAAACAAAGGGCAGATGCTTTCCGGGCGCCACAACCATGACATCGGGGACAAAACCGGCTTTTTCAACAAGCTCATCCCAGCAAAGCTGCCCTTTTTCGGGCATGTCCAAGTATGCGGTTTCAGGCCAGCCACAAGGTTTCAGTTCCTTGAAAAAGCCTGGCTCACCGGTCCATAATAATCTTTCCATGCCTTCCCGGCCATTGCCAAATGTAAAAAGATTAAATTATTAATTAACCGCCCCGGATGCAACAGCAAGCCTCGTCCCAAATGGCAGGTCATATTTGCCGGCAGCGCAGAATCACATTCTGGCGTATTGAAAACCAGTTAAGCATTTTTAAATTTTAGTCGAATATAAAATACAAAGAATCGCAAAAAATTTGACGACAAAGCCAGAATTGGGAAAAATTATGTTCGGCATTGCATTCGTCAACCCGCTGAACAGGCGCGTCGCCGCCAAATATTTACCATGTCAGCCATAAAAAGCAAAAAAAATTTTATTGCCCTGGCCATTGCCATCTGCCTTGTCCTGATAATCACGCCAATCGCGGGGGTTTATTTTTTTCTCAAAAATGATCCCGACAGGCTGTTGAAAAGCTATTTGCACAATGTCGGGAAGGAAACTGGGCTTAAAATAAATTTTGACGATGTGAATGTTAACTTTTTCCCTCTGCCATCCCTTTCCCTGAGCAATGCGGAAATCAACGGCCCCGGGCTTTCCTTTACAGCTGGCTGGCTATCGGTGCGCCCGTCCTTTCTGGAATTGTTCCAGGGCAATTTCGCGCCGGCCAGCATTTTGCTTTTGCGGCCCAGGCTTGAGGCAAGTCTGCCACTTCCCCTCAATGCCAAAAGACACAGGGACTGGCTTGCCAATTTATCCTCGAATAATGCCGAAAACGTATCCTTTTCCGGCAGCTTCCGGTCATTTGTACGCCAAGGCTGTCTTCTAGAAATCAAGCAGGGTGAAATCAGGCTGGTCGATCCGGACAATGCTTCAATAAATATGGTTGGCGTTGAATGTGGGCTGGATATCTACCCGGATTCAGTTTCGGGTTCCTTCAATTTCGTTGCCCTGAATTTGCGCAGGGAAGGCAGGCTGTTGTTCGGCATCGAACGCTGCGAAGTTTCCGGGGAAAGCGGTTTGAACAATCCTCTGTCCGAATCCAGAATCGATACCAGGCTGCAGTTGCGCTATCCTGGCGTGATTTCCCATGCCCTGCTGGCCCTGGAATTTGAGGGGTCGCCCACAGGCTGGGACGCCAAAATTGACTTGAACGGCAATCTTGACCTTGGCAAAAATGGGCTGCCGGCCGCAATTTCCGGGAGGTTGATCGGCCTGGCCGACAGCGGCGAAATAGCAATCCGCGGATTCCAGTTGAGGCTGGACAGGGATAATGGGCAGTTGAATGCCAGCATGGCAATACCTTCCAAAACAAGGGGCTTCGAGCTTTCGGGCACATTGCAGCTTGCCCGCTTCAGCCTGACCCGGTGGCTCGGCTTTGCGCGCAACCTCATGCCCGGTCTCGCCATAGCGCTTGACAATATTACAGACGGAAGCCTGGACTTTATTCTTACTTCCGGCGGCCTGATTGTGCCCCGTATCCGGGCCTGCTCCACGGGCTCGTGCTTTACTGGCTCCGGTTCTGTAAAAAGCTTTGCCAAACCGGATGTTGTTCTTGACCTGCAAACCGACTTTGTGGATCTAGGCAAGGCCATCCCGGAAGCAGTCGGGGAATTTCCCAACGCGCCCCGTTTTTCGCATGAGCCCCTTACGCCATATCCCGGCAAGCCAACCAATCCGGGAGAAACCGGCATTGATTACAATATCAATCTTGCATCGCAAAAAGTAAAATACGGCCCCCTGAAGTTCAGCAACGGCAAGGTGCGCATCACCCAGGGCAAGACGGACAAGCTGAACCGCCTGGAAGATGTCCTGATTTATGGCGATGGGGATGGTTACGGGGGCAAATTCAAGGGTCTTTGCATACTTGGGGGCGCCAAACATTTGCCCATGGCAATCACGGCTTCCGCCCGCGACGTCCAGGCCAGGGCCCTGTCCAGGGATTTGCCGGTAGTGCCCGTGCAGGGCGGCCGCCTCAAGGCCGATGCCGATGTAAGGAGCGAGGGCAAGAAGCTGGATGTCTTTCTCTCCCATTTGCGCGGCAAGTTGGCGGCTTCTGGCGAAAAGGCCGTCCTGAACTTCGAGGGCAAAAGCCTTGAACTGGAATCGCTTGCCCTGAATACCCAGCTCAAAAAAGCGGCCTTCAAGCAAAAAAGCCTCGGACTTGATGCAAAATGGCAGGCATCCCTCGACGGGCCGGGGATTGACGGCAAGCTTGATCTTGATGGGATGCTGTGGTTCGGGGGCAATTCCAGGAGCGCGGTTTTCCAGAATGTTCCGGGAAAAATCAACATTTCCCTCGATGAAAAAACGGGCAAGATCAAGGGCGGCCTGAAAGCCGACATAACGGGCAATTTCTCGTCCCGTGCCAATCAGCTGGAAGTAAAAAAAGCCAGTGTCTCGGTTTCGGGATTGAATATCACTGGCAATTTTGATCTGGATTACGGCAAGAACATGGCCTGGAAAGGCGATTTGAAAACAGAGACAAGCAATTTGCCACGGGATTTGCAAAAGCTTTTCGGCAAATCTGTCAAGCTGCCAGAAAATCTTCATCATTTTTCGCTTGAATCCCGGTTTTCCGGCAAGCAGGATGTTTTGACGCTCTCGCAGATCAAAAGCCGCCTTGGGCCGATTTCAATTGCCGGAAAACTGGGCATTGATTACGCGAAAAAGACTCCGGCCTTCAATTTTGACCTCCAGGCGGACAAAGTTGATTTCGCGCAATTTGAAAACAGCAAAAAACCTGCAAACAGAAATGCCAGGTGGGATTTTTCCTCCCTGCGTTCCTTCAATGCCGATGGCAAGCTTGAAATAGCAAATCTTGCAATTTTTGGGACGCGTTTTCAAAAATGCTCCATACCTCTGGCTCTTGAAAACGCCAAACTCAGGGCCGGCCCCTGCACCGCCATCTTTTACGGGGCCAATTTGTCCCTGGGCGCCCGGGCCGACTTCAGCAAGGGCATCTCGTTCAACACCAATCTTGAGGTTCTGGCCTTTGATATAGCCAGGGTTGCCAGGGATCATAAAATGAAATCCCTGCTTACTGGCGATGCCAGCGTGAAGGCTGACATGAAAGCCCATTTGACAGGCCCTGGACAGATACCGGGCGCCCTCGACGGAGCCTGGAGCATCAGGCTGAAAAATGGTTCATGGCAAAAAATGGGCAAGGATGGCAAACTGGGCAAGCCAACCAGAATTTCCCTGGCCGAAGCTTCCGGAACAATGAACAAGGGCGTGGCAAGAACAAACAACTTTTATCTGCAGAACAACAACCTCAAGGTAAAGGGAGGAGGCTGGATAAACCTGACAAATCAAAAGCTGGACTGCAATTTCAATGTGGATATGAAGGGTTTGCCGAATTTTCCGCTGCATCTTTACGGCACGCTGGATAAAACGCAAACATCCATTGGCGCGGGCAAGATGGTCATGAACGCTCTTGGGGGAATTACAAGCGGCCTGGTGGATATTTTTGGAGGTCTGGTGGAGGGCACACTCAACATTTTCCGATAGTTGGGTACAATCCTTTCAGATTATCAGGATTGAATCAAGAGATAATCCCAAAATATGCAAAATTTTTCTGGACAAATCCTGATATTTATTCTTAAGTATTTCTACCAGACAATGACAACAGATACACTGAAGCGGAACAAGAGTTCATAAGGTCTCCAATGTGTCTTTTTGTGTTTTTCTGTATGGAAAACCCTTGCGCTGAAAACGCAAGGCGTTGATTTGTCTTTCTGCATTTGCTTTTCTCGCCATTTGCAATGCAAAAAGCATCGGATGCGGCAACCGCATTCTTATTTGCGGGTAATATTAATGCCGGGCCTGAACAGACAGGTTTGGTACATTCATACTTTTGCATGCAAGGGGATGGGATGGGAAGCTTCATCAAGGGTATGACATTTACCATGGAAGGCAAGGAATATGAGGTTGTCAACGAAGGGACCAACGATCCCGCCTCGTGCCTTGTTTATGTGTTAAGCCAGGAAAAGGAAACTGCGGACCCTCAAACACTGCGCATGTGGAAAGCCGAGGCAAAACTTGCCAGGGGCGACATCATGATCAGCGGCTATTCCGAGGAAAGCGGCAAGCAGCCTGCGCGGGATTCTTTTTATCCGCCTGTAACAGATCCGCTTGAACAGATTGCGGAGCTGAAAAAGCGCATTCATGCGATCGAGCAGCGGCGCATATCCCTGCTCAAGGTGGACGATCCCAAAGCCCAGATACTGCTGCAGGACAACGTTGTAAGGCCCAACAAGCCTTTCGATGTCTGGAACTACACAAAATCTTCCGGTGATACCTCAAAACAGAACAGAAAAATCCAGTATGTGAAACTTCGCGGAATCATGCTGGTAATCACGAGCAATTCAAACCAGGTCGAACATTTTCTTTTCAACATTTCGGATCAGCTCCAGCCCTGCTGCCGCATTGCCGGCGACACCCTCTCCAGCGAGGGCAAGATAAAAATTGATCTTTCCGCGCAGGTGCAGACAATTCAGGGCAACAAGACGCAAATTCTTACTTCCGAGCTTGAAGGCCGGATAGAGCTTGCGGTGGAATTGAAGCTGAACTGCAAATACGCCACGGGCCTGACCATCATCAACGCCCAGATTGTCCAGGCTGCCTATATACGCGATGTCAATGCGCCAGGCCTGAAAATCAACAAAATAGCTTTTCCGGAAATCGGCAACCACATGATTGCGGTGGAAGGCATTTGCGTTGATATTTATACGGAAGGCTCGGGGGATATTTAATTTGTTCATGAAAGGAGGCCGAATTTTCGGCCTCCTTTTTTATATTTCCTGACGGTTTTCCAACACCGGTCATGTAATGTTGCCTCCAGGTGACATCCTCCTCTTGCTTAAGCAAGGGGCTTCCTGCCGATAGCGTTTATTGCTGTCCAGGAGGGTTCCTGCTTCATTGAGACTGCCCAGAGGGATGTTTGCCTGGTTTTCGCGTATTACTCCCCAGTGGGGAATTTTACAGCTGCGAACCAACAGTCTATTCCCCCAGGTCTCACTATCTCTCCACAGGCTGACACGGCATGCCCTGCCGCCGATGTTGAGATTAACAGGGTTGGAATGGATGTCAAGTTTTTTAAATTCCAGACAAGGTAGCCATTCATCCTCTCCATAAATGGAGAGGTCTTCGGGCACGATTTTATAAAACTTATGCGGAACAGCCGGGAAATCTGCCTTGCGAGATATTGACGAGTCAGGGAATTAAGGTTTTTATTCGCGGCGAGGCACATCCAGTTTGCGGCAACAAGGATCTCGCTGCCATAACCTTGCGCAATCTGCTGGAAAACGCCTTCCGGCATGGCGATGGAGAACTGGTCCATATTGATTTGTCGCCATCGGCCGTACTTATCCGCAACAGGTCAGGCAAATCCGCAGGAAAGCGCGTGGATTCCGGATTCGGTTTGCTGATAGCCCAAAGAGCGTGCGAATGCATGAATTGGCGCCTTTCCCATAAAATTGTAAATGATGAAAATTTATTCAGGATCGATTTGCTGCCCAAAAATGATTGAAAAACTTGTGGCAAACGCATTTTTTCTGGGGCAATTTTTGCGTTCCCCGGGCAAAATAGGCTCAATCTGCCCAAGCGGCAGATTCCTGACCCAAGCCCTTGCGCAGGCGGCGCTGGAAAAAACAAACGGACTGCAGGGCCTGATTGTGGATCTTGGCGCGGGCTCTGGCGTTGTAAGCCGTGAATTGCTGAAAAGCGGAGTGGCGCCAGAAAGAATCCTGGCTGTCGATATTTCCGGTCGTTTTCGGGAGATATTCCGCAAGCATTGCGTCGGCCTTGAGCTGCACACAGGCGACGCCAGAAACCTTGAAGACCTGATAAACGAATACAATCCAGCCCTGCCGTTGCAGGCCGTCATATCTTCCCTCCCCCTAAGGGTTATGCCCGGCCGCCTTGTATCGGAAATCATGTCCGAAACACGCAAGGTCTTGCGCAGGCGCGGTGGAGTGCTGATCCAGTACACATACGCCTTCTGGCTGCATTCCGCGCTTGGCCCATACGGCTTTATGATAGAGAAGAGAAGATTTGTCCCTGTCAATATTCCTCCTGCCCTGGTTGAAAAATACATTCCCCAATAAGCCGGGCAAGATACTCCGAAAGCCGGCGCCAAAACATCCATTTGCGAACAAAAGCAAGGCCGCTTTTTAGGTAACAAAATCTGGTCAAATCCGTGCTTTACCAATCAGCGGTCAATCTGTTATTTATTTCACGAACAAATCCAATTACCGACAACAATCCCTGTCAAAGGACAATCTATGCTGGAGCTGACAGTATTCTGCAGTGGCGCCCTTGTGATGATTCTGGAAATGGTTGGAGGACGCATCCTTGCCCCGCATGTGGGCACATCCGCCATAGTCTGGACAAGCCTGATTGGCGTGGTGCTGGCCTTTCTGGCTCTTGGCGCCTGGGCTGGCGGCCGCTATGCGGACAAGAACCTGTCCAGCCGCGGCCTCGGCCTGGCCCTGGCCCTTGCCGGGCTTGGCTGCGCGATTACGGCATTTTGCCACAATGCCATCGGCAGCGGCATCACGTCATCTGTGGGCAATTTGTATGTGGCCGCGGTTGCGGCGGCAATCGGCATATTCGCGCTGCCAGCCTTTTTCTTCGGCATGATTACCCCCTACGTTATCCGCTTGCGTCTGGCCGGTCTTGATACTGCAGGCGCGACTGTCGGGCGGCTCTATGCCCTTTCCACAGCGGGGAGTATCCTGGGAACATTTTTGGGCGGTTTTGTGCTGATTTCCTGGTTTTCCAGCACCGCCATCCTGTGGTCTGTTGCCATCTGCATGATTTTGCTTTCCCTGCTCAACAACCTCAAAAAGCCCGCGCTGCGTCTGGCTGTGGTTTTTCTTTTTGCCTTTCTGGCCTGGCAGGATAAAAGCTATGCCTACTGGCAAGGTCAAAATGGCGGCCAGAAACTGGTAGAAACGCCCTACAACAGCATCAGGATCATGGAAGGCAAGGATTATCGCCGCAATGGCGAGGCAGTGCGGCTGATTGCGACTGACCCTGGCTATACCCAATCCGGCATGCTGATCAATGACCCGCAAAAACTGTATTTTGACTATACAAGATTTTATGCCCTTGGCCCCGCGCATTCGCCGGAGGCCAAAAATATTCTCATGCTGGGCGGCGGCGGCTATTCCGTTCCCAAATGGCTGCTTTCCGGCAAAAGCGGCCTTGCCAATCCCAGGGAGATGAATCTTGTGGTTGTGGAGCTTGACCCGGCCATGACCAGTATTGCCAAAAGCGATTTTGCCCTCAAGGATGATTCCAGGCTGAAAATCCGCCACGAGGATGCCAGGGCTTTTCTGAACAGCCAGCAGGACAAATATGATCTTGTCTTTGTGGATGTTTTCAATTCCCATTATTCCGTGCCCTTCCATGTGGGCACGCGCCAGGCGGCGAAGGAAATGGCCAGGGCCCTGGCGCCTGGCGGAATGCTCCTGATGAATGTAATTTCGGCTGTCGAAGGTGAAGATGGCCGGCTTTTCAGATCAATTTACCATGCTCTCGGAGAATCGTTTGAGGAAGTTGATGTTTATTGCGTGAGCCTTCCCGAACGGCCTGGAGAAGTCCAGAACTTGATGCTGGCCGCTTATCACCAAAAGCCTGCCCGAGAGAAAAAGCGGCTTGCCAAGGTGGGAATTGACCCGGCCATGGATGAAATCGAAAAAATGGAAGCAACGCTCTATAAAAAGGCCATTCCAGACGATGTTCCGGCCCTGGACGATGACTTCTCCCCCGTTGACCGGTATACGCTGATGTTGAGAAAATAGGCGATCTCCGGCATTGAAATGTAAACATTTCAATGCCGGCACCTCTGGAGCATTTACGCAATGAAATTATGTAAATGCTCTAACGCGACTTTGCCTGCAAAGGCGCGCGCGAGAATATCCCAAGGCAAACTTGCTTTGCCGTCAAGAGATATCCTCATGCGTATAATTCTATAGGAGGATATATGCCGACACCCATCCTGAAAAAGGAAATTCTTATCCCGGGCAAAACCAGCAAAATGCTGCTGAAAGCCCCAGCCATTGCCTGCAAGGCCAGGCCGGGGCATTTTGTGATGCTGCGCATGAGTCCGTCCGGCGAGCGCATTCCGCTCACAATAGCGGATGCCGACGCGGAAAATGGCGAAATTACCATTGTTTATCTTGTTCTTGGCAAATCCACTGCCCTGCTGGAACAGCTGAATGAAGGCGACAGCATCCTGGATGTTTGCGGCCCCCTGGGCAAACCGACGAATATCGTCAAACAGGGCACGGTAATTTGCGTGGGCGGCGGAACGGGTATCGCGGCCATGCACCATATAGCAAAGGGGCACAAAAAGGCCGGCAACCGCGTGGTGGCCATCATTGGCGCGCGCAGCAAAGATTTGCTGCTTTTTGAAAACGAGCTGAAAAGCTTTGCGGACGAAGTGCTGGTCAGCACGGATGACGGCAGTTATGGCCACAAGGGTCTTGTTACAGAACTGCTTGAGGCAAGGCTGAAATCCGACAAGGACGTCAAGGAAGTCGTGGCCGTTGGCCCGGTGCCGATGATGGACGCCGTGGCCAAATGCACAAGGCCATTTGAGGTGCCAACGACGGTCAGCCTCAACCCGATCATGGTTGACGGCATAGGCATGTGCGGAGCCTGCCGCGTAAGCGTGGGCGGCGAGACCAGGTTCGCCTGTGTGGACGGCCCGGAATTTGACGGCCACAAGGTCGATTTTGCCGAATTGCGCCGCCGTCTCGGCGCCTACCGCAAACAGGAAGAAGTGTCTTTTGAAAAGCTCAATCAGGAGGGTGCAGGCAATGGAAAATAAGAAACCGGCCAAAAAGATTGCGGAACGTGTGCCGATGCCCTGCCAGCCGCCTCTTGAACGCGCGCACAATTTCATGGAAGTGGCCCTTGGCTATACCGGCGAAATGGCAATGAAGGAAGCCTCACGTTGCCTGCAATGCAAAAAGCCCAAATGTGTCAGCGGCTGTCCTGTTGAAGTGCCGATCAGGGATTTCATCAAGCAGGTTGCGGACGGCAACCTGGCGGAAGCCTATAAAATAATCAACTCCACCAACAGCTTGCCAGCCGTTTGCGGCAGGGTCTGCCCGCAGGAAAACCAGTGCGAAGGCAAATGCGTGCTTCTGGCCAAAGGCCAGCCAATTGCCATCGGACGCCTGGAACGCTTTGTCGCCGATAGCCATAATGCGGAAATGGCCGCAAAACCGGCTACTGAAATGGCCGCCTGCAAAATTCCGGACAGCGCCAAAAAGGTTGCCTGTCTTGGCTCTGGCCCCAGCTCCCTTACCTGTGCCGGCGTCTGCGCGGCTGCCGGTCTGAAGGTCGATGTCTTTGAGGCCCTGCATGAGGCCGGCGGCGTGCTCATTTACGGCATTCCGGCCTTCAGGCTTCCCAAGGATGTGGTTGCGACCGAAATCAATGGCCTGCGCGATATGGGGGTGGATTTCAATCTCAATCATGTGGGCGGCAGGACAGTCGATATTGACGACCTGCTGAAAAAATATTCGGCTGTCTTCATTGGCGTTGGCGCCGGTCTGCCCGTTTTCCTTGGCGTTCCCGGCGAAAACCTGGTCGGCGTTTTTTCGGCCAATGAATACCTTACCCGCGTAAACCTTGGACGCGCCTACAATTTCCCCGAAGAAGACACTCCCGTTTACATAGGCAGGAATGTTACAGTGTTCGGCGCGGGCAACGTGGCCATGGACGCGGCCAGAACGGCCTTGCGCATGGGCGCGGAAAACGTGCATATCGTTTACCGCCGCACCCGCGAGGAAATGCCGGCACGCCGCGAGGAAATCGAGCATGCCGAGGAGGAGGGCGTAAAGTTCACCATGCTTTCATCGCCTGTGCGTTTCAATGGCGACGAAAATCTCAACCTCAAATCCGTCACCTTGCAAAAAATGCAGCTTGGCGAACCGGATGCTTCCGGCAGACGCCGCCCTGTGCCGATTGAAGGCGAAGTTTACGATCTCGATACCGATTTGGCCATTGTCGCCCTGGGCACAAGGTCCAATCCCATTCTTCTGGATGCCACGCCCAACCTCAGGCAAAACAAATGGGGCTATATTGAAGCCGACCCGGAAACGGGCGAGACTTCAATTCCCAATGTTTTCGCGGGTGGCGATATCGTAACCGGCGCGGCCACTGTCATTCTGGCCATGGGAGCTGGACGCAGGGCGGGCCAGGAAATAGTTAGACGCCTTGCGGGCCAGTTTTGAAAATACCGCCACATTGACTGAAGGCGACGGAAGGGGGCGCATGGAACGGTTCCCCCTCGCAACCAAATTGCCAGCCGTTGCAATTTTTGCCCAATACATAACACATCGCATGCAAGACTGAATTTTCCGCCAAAATCAAATCATGAGGCCCCTTCGCGGGGCCTTTTGTCTCCTTGCAGCCTGTCACCCGCCCCGCTTGGCTGGCTGGATAAAGATGGTTATTATGGCGTTGAAGCGCGGATGAAAAAACAAATCCGGACTATTTGCGGCTTTCCTTACCGGGAACTGGCATCGCCGGCCCTGGAACATTATAGCAATTTTCGCACGAGAATATCTCTTAACGGTTCATTACGCGCGCGGTATCGAACGGCATGACGCCAATATACATTTTGTTGGCCATTCAGGATAAAATATTCTTGCCATTTACGACATCCCGGGCAAACTGGTAATATCATGCAAAAAAAACTGTTCGCGGTGGCCGATATAGGCGGCACAAACGGCCGTTTCGCAATCTTTGCCGACAAAGGTACCGGGCTTGAGCTTGCGGCCAAAAAATGGGTTCCAACCGCCCAACTGGCAAATACGGAAGATATTCTTGCAGCGTTCGCAAAATGGGAAAGCGCGGCAATAACCTCCGGGGCCATTTCATATTTCGGGAATGGCGCTTCAAGCCTTGACGCCAATGATTTCGCAGCCATTGTCATTGCAATTGCCGGGCCGGTCTGCGAGGGTCGCGGCTGCCTTTCAAATGCCTGCCTGGAAATAGACCTCCGCAAGGCCGACTTTCCCTGCCTGGCCAGACTGGTCAACGATTTCGAGGTTCAGGCCTGGGCCAGTCTGGCCCCTTGCGGCCAAAATGCCAGACTGATAGCCGGGCCGGATAGCGACATTCATGAAACAAAGGCCGTAATCGGCGCGGGCACCGGCCTTGGAGTGGCGGCGCTTGTGCCCGATCGGACAGGCTGGCGCGCCCTGCCCTCGGAAGCCGGGCACATGAACTTTCCCTTTCTGGGCAAGAAGGAAGAGGATTTCCATTCATTTTTGTGTTCGCGCCTCGATTTGCGCTTTGCAAGAGGCGACGACACGATAACGGGACGCGGACTGGAAATTTTGCACGAGTATCTGACAGGTGAAAAAATTACGGCAAGGGAAGTGGGCGAAAAAGCCCTGCAAAGCCCGACTCCAACGCTGGAATGGTATTCGCGCTTTTATGCCCGGGCCTGCCGCAACTGGATGCTGGCCACCCTGTGCAACGGCGGGCTGTGGATCGCAGGCGGCATTGCAGCCCAAAATCCCCTGACTGTGGCCAGTCCCTTTTTTATGGCGGAACTTTACAACGCGCCAGAAGATTATCTGCAAAAAATGCCCGTAAGGCTGATTGAAGACAAGGACAGCGGCTTGTGGGGCGGGGCGTGGCTGGCCAGGCAAATCGCAATTCAGGACTGATGGACGGCGCTATTTTTGCTTTTTCTGTCTTCTGGCCAGTTTCCAGGTCAGCTTGATGACGGAAAGGAATTCATTGATCCTGGGCTTGCCGGAAAAAAGATCGCTTGTGGCTTCCGGCCGGGTGAGAGGCGCGAGAACGGGCTTGCCGTCCTCATTTGGCTTGGCTTCCAGGGTTTCCGGGGACGTTTCAACTTCGGAGATTACGGAATGGCCGCCAGATGAAGCGCGGGTTTCATCCTCAGGCAGAAGGCCCGGATTGGCGCCTTGCTGTCCGGCAGGCTGGCTTTTGGCATTTGAGGCGTTTTCCGTAACCCTGGCAGCGGAAATGTTTCGCGCAAGCTGCACCTGTCTTTCATCCGCCGCCTGGCGCATTCTTTCCTGGCGCTCCTTGCCAAGCCTGATAATGCTCTGCCTTATTTCCCCGGCCAGAAACTCTCCATTGCCATGGCTCGCAAGCTCGTCTTGCAGGGCCTTGAACATGGCCGCGGCATCATCCGCGCCCAGACAGACTTTGGCACAGGCCTGCCCCGCTTTCAGGGACGGGATAAGTGCGCAGCCTTCGGCCAGGGTTTTGGCGGCCTCGTTGTATTCATGGCGGCGGATTTGCCGGCTGGCCTCGCTCAAAAACGGATTTTTGGCTTCCGAATTATCCTGCAGCAGCCTGGCAAAGGCAGAACGGGCATGATGCCAGCGCCTGGCCTGGATAAAGGTTTCGGCAGCCCTGGCCAGCCAGGCGTGGTAGCGGGCCATGTCGCCCTTGCCCTTGTAGGCCGCGGCAATGCCCAGTTCGGCTTCTCCTTTTATGCGCACATTTTCCAGAGCCCGCTGAAAAGCGCTGATCGCGTAATTATAGCGGTTTTCTTCCAAAAAACGCATTCCGGCCCTGAAATAATCCTCGGGCTGTCTGCTCGGGCGCAGAAGCAGGCCGTATGAAGCAAGGGCGGCATCAAAAGCGGCCGTATCGGTCTGATCCGCCGCCTTGCGCAAATTTTCCATGGCCGCCCTGCCAGCCAGAAGGCCGCCCAGGATGCGACGCAGGTCCTCTATGGAATACGGACGTCCGAGCAGGGCGCTGGCGCCGCAGCCAAGGGCCTTCAGCTGGGCGGCTTCGTTTTCATTTGGCAGCACAATAAGAATCGGCAACGCCAAAAGCCTTGGATGCTGGCGAACAATGGCGCAGAACTGATCGCCATCCATGTCAGACAATCTGCTGGTACAGACAACCAAGTCAGGTTTGTAAGGATCTCCCCCAATGCCGGCCAGGCGGCGGCAGGCATCCAGCCCACTGCTCATTACCCTGATATCGCCGTATCCCGCATCCCTGAGGGCGCGGCGATCCAGGGCAATGGCCGTTTCGCTTTCGCCAAGAAGCAAAACCTGAGGGAGTTTTTCCTTTTCCTGCATGCAAACCCGTTATGCTACTGGGATGTCAGGCTTTTACTGTCGTAAAAGCCTGAAGATCGCAAGGCAAAAAACGTGCTTTTACGTTGCTGTCGATTTCTGTATGCCAGCGAAGCCGGCTGACAGAAACGGCCTGCGACCGCCCTTCGGGTCGCTGCCTTGCCCATGCCGCCTTTGGCGGCGCGCAATCCCTTTAGGGATTGCGACTGTTGTCGCTTGACGCGACACTACATCTGCCTTGCGAATTGCAGTATCCTGGCCTGTTTTTCCGGCGCAGGAGGCGCCATTTTGGGAAGATTACGATAAATCGAGTAGCAATAGGGACATTCAAGCCCCTGTTTATGCTTCTCCAGGCGGATCAGGCCGCCTTCCGCCTGATAACACCTCGGGCAAAATGGCCCCTGGCGGACACCGCTGGTTTTCAACCAGTAGTAGCCTCCATCCTCATACAAATTTTCCGAAAGATAAAGAGCATCTTCGATGCTTTGCAACCGGATCCTCAACATACTCATTTCATCTCTCAGGGCTATGCAACGGGACTGCATTTCCATGAGCAGGTGGCGCGCTTTCTCGCCCTGGCCTGATGCAAACAAGTCGTTGATTTCCTTGAAGCGGCGGTAATCCAACATGGCTTTCCCCATCCGTTATGCCGCACATATCGGTCCTGGAGGGAAAAGGTTTAGGTCAGCCAATCCCCGGTTCAGCCCTCCTGCCTGCCCACAAGACTGTGGCGCCTGGCAGCCTCAATCCGGCAGGCAATCATTTGGCCGGCAAAGGCCTCGTTAACGGGCACATGCACAATGGCTCCATATTCATCCCTGCCCTGCCAGGATTCCTGGCCGTCCGCCTGCCTCGGGCTTTTCCCTTCCAGCAAAACCAGGGCTTTCTGCCCCACCCTGCCGGCAAGCCATTTCTCCGTAATTTCTTCCTGCATGGCCTGGAAACGCAAAAGGCGATCCTGCTGGATGGCTGGCGGGATCTTGTGCGGAAAAAGCGCGGCCCTGGCCCCGGGCCTGTCCGAATAGCAGAATGAAAAACTGCTGACAAAGGAACATTTCCGCAAAAGCTCAAGAGTGGCCAGGAAATCCGCTTCGCTCTCACCGGGAAAACCGACAATGATGTCCGTGGAAAGCGCAATATCCGGCCTGGCATTTTTCAGCGTTTCCACAAGATCGAGATATTCGCGGCTCGAATACCTGCGTCGCATGGCTGCCAGAACCTTGTCCGAGCCGGACTGGAGCGGCAGATGCAGTCTTGGGCAAAGCACGGGAAGCTCGCCAAAGACACGCGCGTCTTCTGCGGTCATGTCTTTGGGATGCGGCGTTATGTAGTGAAGGCGCTCAAGCCCCGGCAGAGCCGCTATTTTGCGCAGCAGCCCGGCAAATGAACCCTGGCCGTTATCCTTGCCCCAGGCATTGACATTTTGCCCGAGCAGGGTGATCTCCCTGGCCCCCCGGGCCAGCCTGCGCCCGCATTCTTCCAGGATTTCATGTTCCTGGCGGGATTTTTGCCGCCCCCGCGTAAAAGGCACAATGCAATATGCGCAAAAATTGTCGCAGCCCTGCATGATGGCGACAAAGGCCGACGCGCCGCCTATCTCCAATTGCGGCCTCTCCACGTATGCAGGAGCAAAGTCAAGCAGGAGCAGCTTTTTGGCCGGCGCTTCCAGAAGCTCCAGCAGCGTTTGCGGCATGGCCGCAATGCCGTCCGTGCCCGCGACCAGGCGCACCTGGGGGGAATATTCGAAAAGCTTTTTACCGAGCTGCTGCGCCACACAGCCGCAAATTGCCACGCAAACATCCCTGCTGCCGCAGGTTGCGGTCTTTATGCGGCCAAGTGCGCTGCGGACCTTTTCTTCCGGTTTTTGCCTGACCGAGCAGGTGTTGATAATCACAAGCTGGGCCTCTTCCATGGCTGCCAGGGAGTAGCCCTGTTTTTCCAAAGCCGCGGTCAGCCATTGGGAATCGTGGACATTCATCTGGCAACCAAAGGTAATTATATGAAATGTGCCCGCGCGCATGATCAAAAACCGGATCTTTCCGATAATAAAAGCATCAGGCTTTTTGCAGGAGAAATCAATCGCATGCAATTATTGCTCAATATCTGATGAACTGCCAAACACATCTCCCGCCACCCCCTGGTCCAGTTCTTCAATCCTGTCTTCCAGCCATTCCACTACCGCGCGGGCCGTGTTGTAATTCAGCAAAATGCGGGTATGAATATGCCTGTTTATATGCCGCACATCGCTGTCTTCCTCCACCACCTCATGCCCCAGGCTGCCGTCCGGGGCGACGATCTGTTCCGTAGTCGAGGGTATGGCATCGGATTCATTGTAAAAACTCATCTCGATTTCACCATGGGGGTTTATGCCGCCCCACACGCCATGAACAGTCTCAAGGCGCGCCTTTTTATCAATATCATAATGAAAGCGGATTCGGGAGGGCATCTCATCTTGCATTTTCATATTATCTGTTATCCTTTTTTGAATTAAAATACGCAAGGGGCCAGAGGATGTAAAGCCTGTTGACCAGCACCCGGGCGAGGGCTAGACTGCAAAAAATTTTCACACAAGGAATTTCGGAGGCTTCATGTCTAAAGCGCTGGTATTGGGGGGCAAAAGCGGCCTGTTGGGGCAAGCGCTGGTTAAAGTCCTGAATGAGCGCGACTGGGAAGTGCAGTCATTTGGACGCCAGGACGGAGATCTTTCAGATCCCGATTATGTGGAGAGGCTTCTTGGGGAGGCGAACGCGGACGCAGTTTTCAATTCGCTGGCCTGGACAAGGGTTGATGACGCCGAAGATCATCAAAATGAAGCTGATCAGGCCAACAGGATTTTGCCGTCCATTCTCGCAAAGGCCATGGCCAGACTTGGCCATGGCTTCCTTGCGCATTTCAGCACGGATTTTGTCTTTCCGGGTGATTCGACCATTCCATATCCGGAAAACGCGCCTCCCGATCCCAAAAACGTTTACGGCTCAACCAAGCTTGCGGGAGAAAAGGCTGTGCTGGCCGCGCTGCCGGAAAGATCCTGCGTAATACGAACAGCGTGGCTTTTCGGCCCCGGAAGAAAAAATTTCATAACCAGCATTCTGGATGCGTGCAATAAAAGAGACATGATTTCCGTGGTGGACGACCAGATTGGCTCGCCAACCTATAGCCTGGATCTTGCCTTGTGGAGCACTATCCTGGCCGAAAAAAAGGCGGCCGGTATCTGGAACGGAGTTAACAGCGGCCACGCCAGCTGGTGCGAATTCGCGGCGGAAGCCGTGGCCCTTGTGCGCGGGCCGTGCAAGGTTGAGCCAATCCCGTCCGCCCAATGGCCGCAAAAGGCTATCCGGCCGCCCTATTCGGTGCTGAACAATGAAAAGCTGGCCGCTGTCATCGGCAAAAAACCGCGTCCCTGGCCGCAGGCCCTGCGGGATTATATTTTCGGCTATATTCTTCCTGACAAGGAGGATAACCTTGAAAAACATTAAGCATCTTCTCGTCATCCTGTGCGTTCTTGGCCTTGGCTCGCTCCTTTGCGGGGAGGCCTGGGCCAGGCCGCAAAACCTGGAGCAGCTGAAGGATATTGAAAACCATCTGGCCATTGTGCCCCTGCAGGGCGCGATAACATCGATTTACAGGCCCAATTATGACAGCGTGATGGAAGCCAACCTGAAGCTCAGCGACAATGAACCTGTTTTTGTCGTGCAGTTTCCCGACAAGGCCAGAATCTATCCCCAGCAATACATGGTCTGGCATCAGGTTGTTAACGAATTGATCGACGATGTGGCCTATGCCGTGACCTATTGCCCGATTACCGGAACCCTCATGGCCTATAACGCGTACATGGATGGCCTGAACCTGACCTTTGATGTGGAGATTCACGAGGCGACCGAAGGCTTCGCGGGCTTTCTTTATGACGGCAATTCCGTGCTTATAGACCGTAATTCCGGCAGTTTGTGGCTTCAGGAAACAGGCATGGCTTTTTCCGGGCCGCTTCTCGGGCGCGGGATGCCTACCATTCCCGTATTCTGGACAACCTGGCAAAAGGCCAAAAAGGTCTATCCCGATGCCGGAGTGCTTTCGCGCCCCCGGGGCAGGCGTCCCTACGGACGCGACCCATACGGCAATTACCTGCGAAAGGGCACCTATTACGACAACGATGTCCTTGTCTATCCGCCCCGCCGCCTGGATCGCCGCTTCCATCGCAAGGCTCCGATGTATTGCATGGAATACGACAACTTTTTGCTTGCCATTGAAATTGAATATGTGCGCAAGGAGGGCTGCGTAAACTTTTTTCTTGGCTCCATTCCCCTTTTGGCCGTGTACGACCCGGCGCTCGATGTGGTGCGCGTCTATAACCGCCAGGTCTGGGCCGATCCCTTCCTTTTCGTTATCCTGAATGGCAAGCTGGTTGACCTTGCCACAAAAAGCGTCTGGGATCGGGCAACCGGCCAGGCTCTGGAAGGAAATATGAAAGGCGCGGCCATGAAACAGTTTTTTGGCGTATATTCCATGTGGTTCGCCTGGTACAGCATCAATCCCGAAACCTTCGTCGTGCCGGGGCCGGGCGTGGTCAAGTCCAATCTTCTTTCGCCAACGCCGCCAGGCGTGGACAAGGAGGGCAAACCGGAAAATCCTCTGCCAAAACCAGACGGCAAATTGCCTGGCAAGGCTACATGGTAAAACAATTATCTGTCAGCAACACAAAGGAGACTTGCATGACATACACCGAAGAAGTCATGGCAAAATTGAAAAGCCAGTACAGCTATGAACCGGAGTTTCTCCAGGCCGTGCAGGAAGTATTGGGAAGCCTTTCTCCCGTACTTGAAAAAAACGAAAAATACCGCAAAAACCGCATTCTCGAACGTCTTACCGAACCTGAAAGGACAATCGGATTCAGGGTCGACTGGGTTGATGACGCCGGCAATATCCAGGTCAACCGCGGCTGGCGCGTGCAGTTCAATTCCGCTATCGGCCCCTACAAGGGCGGCCTCAGGCTGCATCCCAGCGTCAATCTGGGCGTCCTGAAATTTCTCGGTTTCGAGCAGATCTTCAAGAATTCTCTTACCGGGCTTGCAATCGGCGGCGCCAAGGGCGGCTCTGATTTTGACCCCAAGGGCAAAAGCGATATGGAAATAATGCGTTTTTGCCAATCCTTCATGAACGAGCTTTTCCGCTACATTGGCGCGACAATTGACGTGCCGGCCGGCGATATCGGCGTGGGCGGCAGGGAAATCGGCTATCTTTACGGCCGCTGGAAAAAATTGACCAGAAGCTACGAGGGCGTGCTTACCGGCAAGAATATCCTCTTTGGCGGCTCCCTCGCCCGTACCGAGGCAACGGGCTATGGCGTGGTTTATTTTGCCCAGGCCATGCTCGCCGATCGCAAAGAAAACCTGGCCGGCAAGACCTGCGTTGTTTCCGGCGCGGGCAATGTCGCAATCTATTGCTGCCAGAAATTGCGCCAGATCGGCGCGCTGCCGGTAACTGTAACCGATTCCCGCGGCATGATCGTCGATCCCGACGGCATAAATGTCGAAGTTCTCCAGAAAGTCAAGGAAGTAGAACGCGCTTCACTGGCGCGCTATGCGGAACTCGTGCCCGGCGCGAAATACACTCCTGCAAGCGCTTATGCCGAAGGACGCCACCCTGTCTGGGATGTTCCCTGCTTTGCGGCTTTCCCCTGCGCGACCCAGAACGAACTCAACCTGGCCGATGCCCAGGCCCTGATCAAGAATGGCTGCAAATGCGTGGCCGAAGGCGCGAACATGCCTTCAACGCTTGAAGCCGTGCATGACTTTGTCAGTTCCGGCATCGCCTACGGCCCGGCCAAGGCCGCAAATGCCGGCGGCGTGGCCACAAGCCAGCTTGAAATGGCCCAGAATGCCGAAATGCAAAGCTGGACATTTGAAGAAGTGGATAAAAAGCTCAAGCAAATAATGGATAACATATACAAAAACGCGGCCGACACCGCGCGCGAATTCGGCCGGCCCGGCAACCTTGTGATGGGCGCCAATATAGCCGGCTTCCGCAAGGTGGCGGATGCGATGATTGCCCAGGGAATTTAAGAAGCTGTCTTCACATAGTGAATTTTGTTCTCTCGCAAGGAAGATGAGTAAATTATGAAGGGAGTGTACTCTTACGATACTCGACCGGAATAACTTACGAAATCTGACGCGGCGAGAGGGCAGAATGTGCATGTGAAAACTGCTTCCAGGAAGCTTTTTGCTGGGGGGCCCCAGCCCTGCTGCCGATCTCCGCAAGCCAGAAATTGCTGGCTGCGGAGACGTTCCTGCAGGGCGCCAGCCGGTCGCCCAAACCCCTTTTTACAAAGAATTATGAGACCATGACAAAGCACGGCAATTTTTCCTTTGAGCGCCTGGCAGATTTTTTGAACGAGGTGGGAATGCTCAAGGCGACGCCCAGAAGCGGTTTCGCCTTTTTGGGGTCGGGACATGAAAATGTGGCCGAACATTCCTACCGCGCAAGCGTAATCGGCTTTGTTCTGGCCAACCTGGCGGACGCGGACGTTGCGCGCGTGGTCTTTCTTTGTCTTTTTCACGATCTGCACGAAGCCAGAACAGGCGATTTCAACTATGTCAATCATCGCTATGACAGCTGCAAGGCGCGCCAGGCCCTTGAGGATGCAGCAAGAGGAACCGGTCTTGAGCAAATGATCGCCGGTTATTTTGACGAATTTTGCGCCCGCGAAAGCCTGGAAGCCAAATTGGCCAGGGATGCCGATCAGCTGGACTTGCTTTGCAACTTGAGAATGGAACTGGCCAGGGGAAATGAATTTGCCAGGACCTGGATTGACAGCGCCCTGCAAAGGCTGAAAACCATTCAGGCAAAAAAACTGGCCCAGGCCATTTTGCAGGCGGATCCAAACCGCTGGTGGCATGAAAATGTGGACAAGGACTGGTGGATCAATCACGGGGAACAATCGTGAACCGGCCTCTGGTAATACTCGGCCCCGCGATTGCGGAACCCGGCAAGTATTGCCTGTCCGCTCTATGTTTCGCCTGTGCAGGCCGGCTGGCCGTCGCCAGGGGAAGATTATGCGGAAGAAAAAATCAACCTGCATAAAATTGCGGTCAAAAATCCCCCAGCCACATTCTTTTTGCGCGCAACGGGAGATTCCATGCTTGGTTGCGGCATCCATGACGGCGATTTGCTGGTTGTGGACAGATCACTGGACGCAAGACACAACCGCGTGGTTATTGCCGCGCTTGACAGAGGGCTTGTGATCAAGAGGCTGATTCGCAGAAAAAACCGCGTCTATCTGGCGCCCGCAAATCCAAAATATCCCGAAATCGACATCACAACCCGGGAATATGTGCATATCTGGGGCATAGTTACCTATGTCCTGCACAAGTTATGAAGCGAGAAGCCGTATTCATGCAAACGGCTAAAAAGCCCTGCCCTGCCCGTAGGCATGCTGGTCAGGCCCATAATTGGGCTCGTCAAAAAATATGCCGCAGCCCGAAAGGCTGGCCAAAATGAAAACTGCAAGAAGCGCGAGAACGATTTTGCGCATGAATTATCTCCTTTGCACGCTGTAAGGAAATGTACACAACAAAATTGATGAAGTCAAACAAGTATCCTGGTGTATATTGGCGACAAGATAACAATGGTGAAAAGCAACTATTCAGTCAGCCCTGATTTTGCTCGTGTAAGCTGGCGAAAAAAAATGGCACTGATTTGCGCGCGAACTGGCACGGAAATTTTTAGAAAAAAGTAACATGCCAAGACTTTTCGGATCATCTTGGCATGTTATTTGTTATTGAAGTTGATTATGGACTATAGAATTTTTCTCGTTGAAAATTATGGAGCGTTTTCAATCAAAAAATAAACAAAACCCCCGGCGCAATTCCGGGCCTCTGATTATTCCGTAAGCTCAAGAATGGGGATGACGAAGGCTTTGTCGTTTGGGTAGCCATGAAAGCCGTAAATAAAATTGCAGCAGCCGTTTTGATAAACGGCGTAAGGGCCATGACGTTTGTCTTCGGTGTTCACGCAAGTCCAGGCATAGGATAGTGTAACTTAATCTGCTGGGATAGACCCGCTTCCATAAATGATTATGTTGGTGAACATCATCACCACCAAGCGGCGTCATTCATATATGATTTTCAAATGGCGCGCATGGCACCTGGGGGCTGTGTCTGCCGCCAGGGCCGTGTACGGCAACCCGTCATCAATCCCGACACGTTGCCCGGCTCTTTCACAATCGACCCCGAAGAACCCGCGCCGCATACGCCGCCCGTTAGCTGCGGAAGCCTGTGCCGCGAACAGGGGGAGGGATTTGGAATAGGATTTCCATCGCGCTTGGAAGGCGTTTTAACCAGGGCGCGAAACATGCCGTGCAAGAGGCAATAAAAAAGGCCGCTCCCGAAAGAACGGCCCGATTGTTTTTTACGGCTTGTTTAATCTTTGAGCAGGAATTTTGCCAATATTCCCACGCAACTTAAAGCTATTCCAATAATTATATAGGCTGTCCACGCGCTCATTTTTTTGCCTCCCATATAGCCAGTATGTAGCTGACCACCAAAAAGGCCAACGCCCACCAAATCCCGTCCGTCTTGTTCTGGAAAATACCAAGGGCAATGCCAACAATCGCCAGCTTCTGCAAAGTATCAGATGTAAGTTTCAAGATAACTTTTTTCAAGCTGTTCCTCCGAAAGCATCATAACCACGATTTCAAAAATTGTCGAACTCTGCGCGGGGTGTCACCCCGTGGGATTAGTAACCTCTCCCAGCGGCCGGGACGCTCATCACGCCTTTTGCTCCCCCACCACTAAAGAACCGCCATCAAAATGGAGCTATTGTCATATCAAGTTTGAAGCAGTACAGGCATATAAGGCCCTATGACTTGCGACACGCCTTTGCCACGGATGCGATACTGTGATGATTTAATGAAAATACCCACAACCACGGAACCAGCCAGCGATATTTTCGGTTGTAACTGACCATAGAGCTTCATTCATCGCATGCCAGATTTGATCGCCTGACCGGGGTTCTTTCTTT
>Ga0209694_1000382_pt1 | contig 76171 bp, 66 predicted proteins | sample GluameincwithD2O_FD_187499 | JGI IMG/M metagenome (GOLD analysis project Ga0209694, IMG submission 187499) | Mouse cecum microbial communities from Vienna, Austria - Glucosamine amended microcosms incubated with D2O (SPAdes) (version 2) | ecosystem: Host-associated > Mammals > Digestive system >... | reverse complement strand
TTTTTCAAGGCATAGTACCCGCTATGTCCAATGTTTATGTCCATTTTTCTCAAATTTCTTTTCCTGCACGATATTCAGTTGTCAATTTTCAGTTAGAATCACATTCATTGAGATTCCGAGAAGTTATACTTGTTACTTTTATATTATCACAAAAAAAAACATTGTATATAGTTTTTTCAGATTTTCACTTCTTTTTATCAACTTTGATAAAATATTAACCTTATGACATGTTGAATTTCTGTCAATCCAAGAAATAGACCGACTTATATCACAAAAGAAAAAGAAGCCAACCTATCTTGACTTCTCCTCCGCAAGCAGCGACGCCCCAAGCGCCCCCGCATATCTCCCCCGCTCCGTGGGTTCTACCTCCCGCCCGATCTTCTCGGACAAGATCTTCGTAAAATACCGGCTGTGACTCAGCCCTCCTGTCAAGATGATCCTGCCGGACAGCTTCTTCCTCTGGCTTAACTGCGCCACCTTCGCCGCAACGGAATCTACAACCCCCGCCGCGATATCCTCCCGCTTTCTGCCTTCCCCGATGTAATTGATCACCTCGGACTCCGCAAACACCGTACACAGCGAACTGATCGGAAGCACCGTCCCCGCATCCGCCATGTCGAACAACTCCTGCAGGGTAACTCCCAGGCGGTTCGCCATGATCTCCAGGAACTTTCCCGTCCCGGCGGAGCACTTATCGTTCATGAGGAAATCCTGTACCATGCCATTCTCCACCAGAATGACCTTGGTATCCTGTCCGCCCACGTCGATGATCGAGCAGTTATCCCCCGCCATTTCTCTTCCGCCTCTTGCATGGCAGGTGATCTCCGTGATCACATAGTCTGCGAAATCTACGGCGACACGTCCGTATCCCGTCGCCACTACCTTCGTATCCTCCGCCAGAACGTCGACGCCGTCCTCTAAAAGTCTCGTCTTGATCGTCTGTGTCGTCTCCTTGCTGCTCCACCCTGTCGGCAGGACAAACTCAATCTCCTTCTTACCTCTTGCCACCACCTTAGACGCGGTCGATCCAATATCAATTCCTACATAATCCATATCCTTTACCTCAACTGCTCCTATAAAATATTTCAAAAATCCCCCGGCAGACATGCTATAATGCCGTTTTCCATCTCTAACAATATCTGTCCCTCATGGGGTTTACATCCCTCATGATCTCTGCGATCCTGAGAATCTCGATCTTGTGCTCTTCGATGCACGCCTCCACCGCTTTGATGTCTTCCTCCCTGATCAGGAGGGACACCCCGCAGCATTTGCTTGCAGCTCTGGGAGTCGGGGCGATCGTCGCCCGAACTCCCAGTTTCTTTAATTCCCTATGTAACCGCATCGCATTGTCATGATTGGGAAACAACACATAATGCTGTATCTCAGACATATACTTACATCCTTCTCATCTATTTCCATATCATCTATTTCCATATCATCAGATCATCCTGCCATCAGTTATTCAGCATCTCGATGAATGCGCTGACCCTTGTACGCAGCTGCTGTGCGTCGCTGTCCGTATAATCCGTCTCGATCCCAAGTACCGGGATCCCCGCTTCCTTAAGCGCGCGCTCCACCAGATACCCTTCCGTATCATACAGGTTACAGAACTTCAGGTTCACATCTATGATACCGTCCACCTTATACTCCTTCGCAAGACGCAGGATGTCGTCAATGCGTCCTGTATTCGGCGTGAAGCATGCGCAGTTGATATTCATATATCTCTCTGCCAGCGCCTGGATCTGGCCTTCGATCTCTGTCTTCGACTCATCCACCAGATGCTCAAAGTATCGTGTACCTGTACACATCTCCTCACAGACAACCGCACCGCCGCTGGTCTCGACGATATTATGAAGCTTCCAGTTCGGGATCGCAAGAGGCGTCCCGGTAAGCAGGATACGCTTCGTCCCGGCAGGAACCACACTGACTTTGTCCTTCACGCGCTGTTCAAGCTCGTCGCAAAGTGCATTGGTCATCTGGGTAAATCTTCCCGGATCATCGTAGAATGCGATCTGGGAGATCAGCAGTGCGTCACAGCCGCTGATCGGCAGAGCCTCATTCTTACGAAGCTCGTACAGTCTTGCAAGCGCCTTTCTCTTGCCATTGATCAGCCGGATGCCCGCAGCAAGTTTCTCCGCCGTGATCTCATTTCCTGTAAAATCTTCCACTACCTTCTTAAACGCGTCGATCTCCTCTGCCCAAGCCTTGATATCCTTCGCGCGCTTCATCTGCGGCAGATCCATGATGTGGATCGGCACATCCTCGCCTAAGATCTCCCATGCCTTCTTCTTGCCGTCGCAGGTTGTCTCTCCTATATACATATCTGCGATCCTGAAGAACGGGCAGGTACGGTCAAGCCTCGCGCCCACAGACGCCTTGATCAGCGGACAGGTATTGGTCGGAAGTACCTTCTCCCCTCCCGGAACCCAGAACTGGGAGCCGCCGCATAAGCCTGTCGCGATAGCGTCCGCCGCAAATACGATCTCATCCGGCACATAGACGCAGAAAGTCCCGAATACCTTGCCGCCTTTCTTCTGATGCTCGATCAGTTCTGCCGGACGGATGCCGTGGATGTCCGCCACTACCATATTATAATAGTCCATGCCCTCCGGACGGTTCTCCTGTGACAGGTATACATCCCCGAACGCCTGCGGAAGCACCGCGCACAACTGGTCGTGCGTCTCCAGATCCATCCCCAGTTCCTCCCACATCTTGCGATAATCAGCCATAATCATTTCCTCCTTATTTCCCGCATAGTATTAAGATAACCGTAACACTTTTGGTCTTTCCGGGCAATGGATTTCTGACAGAATCCATATTGATTTTTATGATAAATCACGCTTACTTATTTATCTTATCTATATCATCTGTTCAGTATGGAACCTAACATTTCCAATAATTCGTCTACGTCAAAGGGCTTCGCCAGATGAGCGTTCATCCCTGCGTCCAGCGCCGCCTGCTTATCCTCTTCGAATGCATTTGCCGTCATGGCGATGATCGGAACTGCCGCAAGTTCCTGATCGCCAAGGGCGCGGATCGCCCTCGCCGCCCCATAACCGTCCATCACAGGCATCTGTATATCCATAAGAATAAGATCGTAATATCCGGGAACAGCAGCGCGCACTTTCTCCACGGCAATGGAACCGTCTTCTGCTTCCTCTGTCTCAAATCCGGCTTCCTCAAGGACCTCCAGCGCGATCTCCCGGTTCAGCTCATTATCCTCCACCACAAGGATTCTCTTTCCCGCGAAATCTACCGTCTCTTCTTTCGGTTCTTCAGACGCTTCTATGAAATCCCTGCGGTCTGCCGGGCTTTGTACCTCCTGAAGCCGCAGCTCTACCGTCACAATAAATTCTGTTCCCTTGCCCTGCTCCGTCACGACTTCTATCGTCCCATCCATCAGGTCAACGATATTCCTGGTGATGGACATGCCAAGTCCTGTTCCCTGTATACCGCTCACCGTAGACGTCCTCTCCCGTTCGAACGGAACGAATACCTTCGCGGCAAATTCCGGCGCCATACCGATGCCTGTATCCTTGATCCGGATCTCGTATGTACCGTATCCCTTTGCCGCACTCTTCTGGCTGATGCAGACAGAGATCTCTCCGCCCTCCGGTGTGAACTTGACCGCATTTCCAAGAAGATTTAAAAACATCTGGTTCATCCGCAGCTTATCGCAGTAAACATCTCCGTCCGCAACCTCCTTCGCACAGAAAGAAAGCTTCAACTGCTTCTCCTCTGCCTGGCCGTGGATCATCCCGTACAATTCTCCCAACATCTCAAACAGATTGCATTCCGCCTCTTCAAGATGTATCTTCCCGCTCTCGATGCGGCTCATCTCCAGCACATCGTTGATCAGCGCCAACAGATGATTGCCGGAGGCAAGGATCTTCGTCAGATAGTCCCGCGTCTTCTCCGTATCCTCCACACTCTTGACCGCAAGGTTGGTAAATCCTATGATGGCGTTCATCGGCGTACGGATATCATGTGACATATTCGAAAGAAACGTACTCTTTGCCTTACTTACCTCTTCCGCCTGTATCTTTTCAAAACGCAGACAGTCATTCTTCTTGTGCATGAAAAGGTAGACCGCAAACAGGACGGCTATGATCAGGAGGATCAAGAACAGTTGAATCTCGCTGTTTCTCGTCAGCGTCGTGCGGATGATCTCTACATTTCCACTGACCAGACTGTAGTGAAGCGTTGTCGTAATGGACCACTCTGTCCCTTGGATCGGCATGTAATAAGTGATATGTTGAAGCCCCTGCAGCTCGTAGATCGCCATTCCTTCTTTTCCTGACTCCACTCCTCCCTTCCACTTCTGAAAAATCTCCCCATTCTCAAAATACGCCTCTTTCTTAAGCGCCGTAAACAGATTCGTGTTCGGCGCCAGGTGTGTATGCGGCATCCGGATCACATAGCTTCCGTCGGGCATGACAACATTACTGAAGGAATGTCCGTCATTCTCATCCAAAGACATCTTCTCGATCACCGTATCCGTATCGATCCCCACTGTCGCCGCCGCCAGCCTGTGTCCTTCCGCCTGCTGTCCGTCGACCGGCAGGCTGACCATCACCAGATTCCCCTCTCCCATGCTCTTGTTAAAGGATACAAATGGTTCTGTAAAGTCTTCTTTAGAAATAGTATACTCAAAAACGCCCGGGTAAGAAGAATCCTCCGTATATATGGTTCCTTCTTCATCGATCAGCGCGAAAAAATCAAATCTATTGATCTCCTCCATGTGGCCGATAAACTGCCGCATGCCCTCCCGGCTTGAAACATCCGTCTCTCCGAGCAAGTGGATCACCGTCTTTAGCTGCTGCGTCTGATTATCCAGCATATTCGTGAACTTCTTCGTCTGCTGTGCGGTCAGCTCCTCCAGATACAGTTTACTGACATTATAGACCGCCTCCTCTGTCGTTGACTGAGAGCTGTTGAGCAGCCACCAGGTGGAGGAGACCACCACGACAAATAAAACTCCGATCACCGGCAGGAACCATTTGCCTGCTCCCCTTTTTGCAGCTGTCTGCCTGTTTCCTTCTCTGAACCTCTGTACCATCGCCTCTGTCCAGCCTCCTGTACTAGAAATATATCTCCCGAATCCCTTTCACACAAAGGTCGATCTCTTCTTTCGTGTTCTTTGCGCCAAATGTAAATCGCACCGTGCCCTGCGGGTATGTATGAAGCGTCCTGTGTGCCGCCGGCGCACAGTGAAGCCCTACTCTTGTCATAACTTTGTACCGCTGCTCTAACTCAAATGCCACAAGCGCGTTATCTGCCTTCCCAAAATCCAGGGAAACTACCGCCACACGGTCTTCGATCCCCTTCTTTCCCACGATCCGGACGTCCTTAAGCTCCGATACCTGCTCCAGAAAGCAGCGCGTCAGTTCCATCTTCCGGCTGTGGATCTTTGCGATCCCTTTCTCTCCGATATACGAAAGAGCCGCATGAAGCCCGATGATCCCCGGAAGATTCAGGGTGCCGCTCTCATACTTATCCGGGAGTGATCCCGGCATATCCAGGGAATCCGACATACTTCCGGTTCCGCCTGCTATATAGGGTTCCATACACGCATCCAGCTCTTCTGATATCAGGAAACCGCCGATCCCCTGCGGTCCGAGAAGTCCCTTATGCCCGGTGAATGCCAGGAAGTCGATCCCGCATTCCTTCATGTCCACCGGGATCGTCCCCGCGCTCTGAGCCGTATCCACCGCAAAGAAAAGATGCCTTCTCCTGCAGATCTCCCCAATCTCCCGGATCGGAAGGACGGTTCCGCAGACATTCGACGCATGGAGCATGACAACCGCCTTCGTATTCCTCTTGACCGCCCGCTCTACGGACTCCGGATGTACGGTTCCGTCTTCTTCCGTAGGCACCGCGTCATACGCCACACCGCAGGCTTCCATCTGCCTGAGCGGACGCATGACTGCATTATGTTCCAATCCGGATACCAGTACATGATCCCCCTGCTTTAGGAACCCTTTGATAAAATAGTTCAGAGAATATGTGATCCCCGGCGTGAAGATCACGCTTCTGGAATCATTTGCGCCAAACATCCCCGCCAGCTGGTCTCGGGTATCCAGCACGATCCCTTCCACCTCATACGCACCCTCGTAATTCCCTCTGTTTATATTAAAAGCGCCGTTTGCCAGCAGCCCGGCAATTGCCTCTGCGACATTCGGCGCCTTCGGCCAGGATGTGCTTCCATTGTCAAAATATATTCTCTTTTCCGCTTCCATCTTCCTATCCACCTTACATTCTTTTTTGCTCATCGGCATACACGATCTCTGCCAGAACAAGCCCTTCCGGCGGCGCCGTCACTCCCGCCTCCGTCCGTTCCCGCGCTTCTAGGATCTCCTTCACCTTCTCCGGCATATAGAAGCCGCGCCCTACACGGATCAGCGTACCTGCTATGATACGGACCATATTATACAGGAATCCGCCGCCTGTGATCCGTATCGTGATATCCCTTCCCGACTGCCGTACCGTAAGCTCGTCCACCCTGCGCACGGTACTCGCCGCATTCGTCTTGATATTGCAGAAACTGGCAAAATCATGCTCGCCTGTCAGATATGCCGCCCCCTGCCTCATCTTCTCCACATCCATCGGAAAGGAGACGAAAGTACTGTATCTTCGCTTCAGCGGGTTCGGGACGGAGGCATTATAGATATGGTACTCATAGGTCTTCCTCACATGATCCTGATAACGGGGATGCCAGTCTCCCGGCACCTCATCCGAACGCACGATCACGATGTCTTCCGGCAGCTTCTGGTTCAGGGCATATGCCATACGCTCCGGCGGAATCGGAGAATCCGTATCGAACACCGCCACATTTCCCAAGGCATGAACCCCGGAATCTGTACGGCTGGCTCCGATGATGTGAATCTCCTCCCCGGTCAGCTTCCCAAGTTTCTCATTCAGGACTTCCTCGATGGTTACGCCGTTGGGCTGGATCTGCCAGCCGCAATAATTGGTGCCGTCGTAGGCTACGGTCATTCTGATCCGTCTCATCTATCCTATACCTCCTGTCTCACCGTACAAGACTTGCACGATCATGCATTCCTCCCATTGCCGGACATTTTCTAGAAAATCCATACATGCAGCGGTATATTCCTTCCGATCACCACCACCAGGACCACATACGCCGTCATCGTCAGGTATGCCATACGATCTCTGCCCTTGTAACGCAGCGGCTTCATCTTCGTCCTTCCTTCTCCGCCGCGATAGCATCTCGCCTCCATCGCCATCGCCAGATCATTGGCGCGCCGGAATGCAGATACGAACAGCGGCACCAGGATCGGGATCATGCTCTTCGCCCGCTGGATCATATTGCCGCTCTCAAAATCCGCCCCCCGTGCTATCTGCGCCTTCATGATCTTGTCCGTCTCTTCCAGAAGGATCGGGATAAACCGAAGAGCGATGGACATCATCATCGCCACCTCATGTACCGGTACATGCACTTTATTCAGCGGATACAGCAGAGCCTCTATCCCGTCGGTCAGCTCATTGGGCGTCGTGGTAAATGTCATGAGCGACGACCCGATGATCAGGTAGACCAGCCGTACCGCCATATAAACCGCCGTCACCAGCCCTCCTTCCGTGATGGTAAAAATCCACGCATGGAACAGCACGTCCCCGCTCCTTGTCAGGAACAGGTTAAAAAGTACCGTTATCATCAACAGCATGATAACCGGCTTTAACCCCCTCACGATAAATGAAAAAGGCACTCTTGACACCCGGATCACCGCAGCCAGGAATATGGTCGCGATCAGATAACCGGATATACTTTTAAACAGGAACAGTGAAATCAGGTAGAAAAGCGTAGACACAAGCTTCACCCTTGGGTCGAGCCTGTGCACGATGCTTTTTGCCGGATAATATTGTCCTATGGTTATGTCTCGTATCATTCTTCTATCTTCTCCATTTCATTCACTGCTTATCTGCCCACGCAAATTACGATCGGCAATCCTGTATCTTTCACGAGATTACCCTCATGATCTCATCTGCCGCCTCTGAGACTGTGGTAACGCCTGTCCCAACCTTCACGCCGCGCTCTGCAAGATCATGCATAATATAAGTCACCTTGGGCGCGGCAAGCCCTACCGCTTCTAATTCACGGTAATGCTCGAATACTTTCTTCGGCATATCGTTATACATAACCGTTCCCTTGTTCATTACGATCAGCCGATCCGCATACCTTGCGATATCCTCCATGCTGTGAGACACCAGGATCACCGTCAGACCGCTCTCCTTGTGAAGATAGGCGATCTGATCCAGAATATCGTCCCTTCCCTTGGGGTCAAGCCCCGCCGTAGGCTCATCCAGGACCAGGACCTTCGGACGCATCGCCAGTACGCCTGCGATCGCCGCCCTGCGCTTCTGTCCGCCTGAGAGTTCAAAAGGAGATACCTTATAATACTTCTCTTTAAGCCCTACCAGGCGCAGCGCCTCTAACGCCCGCTTCTCGCATTCCTCCTGGGAAAATCCCTGATTCTTCGGTCCGAAACACACATCCGTCATGACGTCAATCTCAAAAAGCTGATGCTCCGGATACTGGAATACCAGTCCAACTTCATTCCGCAGATCCTTCATATGATAGCCTTCCCGGTAAATATTCTCTCCATTATAATAAAGCTCCCCGCTCGTTGCACGGAGCAGCCCGTTCAGATGCTGGATCAGCGTAGATTTCCCGGAACCCGTATGCCCGATGATCCCCACAAACTCCCCGTTGGGGATCTCAAGGCAGATATCCTTAAGCGCCTTCTTCTCATATGCCGTTCCCTGGCTGTATATATAATTCAGATGTTCTAACTTAATCGACATAGCTCTTCCACCAATTCCTCTTTCCTTAAGATACCGGACGGTATCTTAAGCCCGCGTTTTCTCAGTTCGTCCGCCAGAAGTGTCACCTGGGGGACATCCAGACGGTAAGACTTAAGCTCTTCCACCCGTGAGAAGATCTCCCTCGGCGTACCTTCCATCACCACATGTCCGTGATCCATCACGTAGATCTTATCTGCGTCGACCACCTCTTCCATGTAATGCGTGATCAGGATCACCGTCACAGCTTTCTGTTCCCGCAGCTTCTGCACGGTCTTTAAGACTTCCTTGCGCCCCACCGGATCCAGCATCGCCGTAGGCTCGTCCAGCACGATACACTTGGGTTCCATCGCCACCACGCCTGCGATCGCCACCCGCTGCTTCTGTCCTCCCGACAGCTTGTTGGGAGAATGATGACGGTACTCGATCATTCCCACCGCTTTCAGGCTTTCTTCTACCCGCTGCCAGATCTCGTCCGTGGGAACTCCTAAGTTCTCCGGCCCGAATCCCACATCTTCTTCCACCACGGTCCCGATGATCTGGTTGTCCGGATTCTGGAACACCATGCCTGCGGACTGGCGCACATTCCACAGCTCTTCCGGTTCACTGGTATTGCGCCCGTTCACCCACATCGTTCCCTCTGTCGGCACAAGGATCGCATTGATATGCTTTGCAAGGGTAGACTTCCCGGAGCCGTTATGGCCAAGGATTGCGATGAACTGTCCTTCCTTCACATCGAGATCCACCTCGTCGACAGCGCGGGATGTGCCGATCACGTTGCCTTCCTCGTCACGCTTCTCATATTCAAATACCAGTTTCTCCGTCTGAACCATGTCCATAAGGATGCCTCCTATCTATTGCTTCATTTTATTATTGTACGTTATTGGATTTTGTTTTGCAAGGTTCACTTTATCGCTGATCCATCACAGAATACTGCAAATATTCGTACAGAAGCCTTGTTCCCTCCGTGATCTCCGGCGGAAGGAGCGCGCGCGCCACCATCTTCGGTTCTGTATTCGCCTCTGTCTCGTCCTCCCGCTTAAGCATCGCATAATCTCCGTCTATCTTTTCCACAATATATGTGCATGTCAACATCCTATTCCCCTCCATTTCCTTTCCGGTTGATAATGATGATCCCGACGCTCACGCATATAAGCGCCGCCAGATTCTTCACCGACACTACCTGCTCTCCTAAGAAGATCGCCGACAGTGCGACGCCAAATACCGGGATGCTGAACCCGAATATCGCCACCTTCCCCACGGAGTTATATTTCAGAAGCTCCGCCCATATGCTGAACGCCACGGTTGACAAAAGCGACATATACAGAAGCAGCAGCGAAGACCGGACCGTAAAGCCACTGACATTCCCTCCTGCCGCCGCGCCGATCAGGATCAGTACCGCGCCGCCGAACAACAGTTGGTATGCCGTGATCGTCACAGGCTTCTCCCGGTCCGAGATCATCTTGAGCGTCACGCTGCTGATCCCGTAGGAAAATGCACACACCAGCACCATTCCTTCGCCCAGGAAGGTAAACCCGCTGCTCCACGCGCCCGGTTCCAGATTGATAATAATGATCCCCACAAATCCGACCAGACAGCCCGCGATCTTCTTCAAAGTCAGCTTCTCCGACTTCATCAGATAATGCGCCGCTATGATCGAAAAAAATGCATTCGACGCATTGATCACCGAACCCTTCGCCCCTGTCGTATGGGCAAGGCCGACATAGAAGCACACATACTGGATCGTCGTCTGCAGAATACCTTGTCCGAACACATACGGCACAGAAGCCTTCTTCATCGTGATCATACGTTTCTCAAGCACACATCCCATCAAAAATGTGAACACACCCGCCATAAAGAACCGATATCCTGCAAACAGGATCTGGCTGCCTGCATCCGTGATGGAAAACAGCTCATAACCGATCTTTACACATGGAAATGCACTGCCCCATAAGGCGCAGCACACTAAAGCCAGGATAGTCCTGGCAGCCGTATTCTGATAAAATCGTTCCATTATTCCTTCTCCGGTTCCGGATAGTCTGCACCTTGTGTATCCACCGTAACCTTCTTCATCTTCTGCTCTTCCACCGGCCTGTCATTGTAGTCTGTCTCCGTCTCCGCGATCTTATTCACGATATCCATTCCCTCGGTTATCTTGCCGAACGCCGCGTAGGCTCCGTCCAGATGCGGAGAATTCTTGTGCATGATGAAGAACTGTGAGCCTGCACTGTCCGGATGCATTGCTCTTGCCATGGACAGAACGCCTTCCGTATGCTTTAAGTCATTTGCGACGCCATTCTGCGCAAACTCTCCCTTGATGTTATACCCCGGGCCGCCCATGCCTGTTCCGTCCGGGCATCCGCCCTGGATCATGAAGCCCTGGATCACACGGTGAAAGATCAACCCGTCGTAATACCCCTTCTTCACCAATGAGATAAAATTATTCACCGTATTCGGCGCGATCTCCGGATACAGCTCTGCTTTCATGATGTCCCCGCTTTCCATTTCAAATGTTACAATTGGATTTGCCATTCTTGATTTCCTCTCTTCCTTGATATAGGTATACTTTTCTAAAATAATGTAGATCTTTATAAATCTTTATCTATTGTAGCGGATAAAATCCCGTTCGTAAAGCCTCTTTTCTATAATCTGTGTCAGAAAACACTTTAAAAAGGGGACTGCCGGCGGCAGCCCCACTGTGCTATACTCTACAACCAATTCCCCATTACCTGGTATACATCTTCATATAATCTCCATGGGCATCGATCAGCTCGTCACACATCTTAACGATATCGTCGATGGAAAGCTCTGCCGCCGTATGCGGATCCAGCATCGCCGCATGGTAGATATCCTCACGCTTGCGGGTCCGCGCCGCTTCGATCGCAAGAAGCTGCGCATTGATATTGGTCACGTTCATTGCTGCCAGCTGCAGCGGCAGCGCGCCCACACGGCATGGATTCACACCATTGGCGTCAACCATACACGGAACCTCCACACAGGCTTCTGCCGGAAGATTCTCGATCAGCCCGTTATTAATGACATTCCCGCCGATCTTATATGGAACATCCGTTACAACGGCTTCCATGATATAGGATGCATATTCCCGGCTGCGCTCATGTGTGATCTTACCATGGTCTAATATCTTATTACGCTCTTCTTCCCACTCTGCGATCTGTTTGATACAGCGTCTCGGATATTCATCCAACGGAATATTAAACTGATCGATCAGTCCCGGATAACGGGACTTGATGAAAAACGGATTATATTCCGCATTATGCTCGCTAGATTCCGTACAGTAGTATCCCAGATGCTTGATATACTCAAAACGGACCATATCATTATGCTTCTCTTCCGCATTCTTCTTTGCTGCACGGCGGCGGATCTCCGGATACAGGTCATTTCCGTCCTTGTCCCTGATGTCAAGAAGCCATGCCATATGATTGATCCCGGCAATCGTCTCAATGCGGCCTTCCAATTTATCCTTCATATCCAGCTCTTCCAGGAGGGTACTGGAACAAACCTGCACACTGTGGCACAGACCGACAGTATTGACGCCGGTGTAACGCTGCATATAGCCGGAAAGGATCGCCATAGGATTCGTATAGTTCATGAATAAGGTATCCGGACATACCTCTTCCATGTCTCTTGCAAATTCTTCCATTACAGGGATCGTCCGAAGCCCGCGCATAATACCGCCGATACCAAGTGTGTCCGCGATCGTCTGCTTCAGTCCATATTTCTTAGGGATCTCAAAGTCTGTGATCGTACAAGGATCATATCCTCCTACTTGTATCGCATTTACAACAAATGTTGCATCTTTTAATGCAGCTTTCCGATTCTCCACCCCCAGATATGTAGAGATACGGGCACGTCCCTGATTGGTATTCTCATTGATCGCCCTGATAATGATCTCTGAATCTTTCAGGCGCTCCGCATTGATATCATACAATGCGATCTCACTGTCGCATAATGCCGGACTTCCCATACAATCTCCAAGAACGTTCCTTGCGAAAACCGTACTTCCCGCACCCATAAATGTAATCTTAGCCATGTCCTCATGCCTCCGTTTCATGTGTTTTTCCATATGTTTTATGATATACCGATTATATTTTATCCCCGTCCCAAAAGCTATACTATATGTTGCCAGAAGTTGTAAAAATGTTGTATAATATAAAATATACTTTATTTCTATCCAAACGAAAGGCGACGCAAATATGGAACAATCGACACATCACGTTATGAAACCTCTTGCCGTCTATTTTTACGGAAGGGAAAAGTGCGCGCCCCGCCACAGCTATGGTCCTGGCATACGCCCGCATTATCTCATCCACGCGGTAATAAGAGGGAACGGCATCTTCCGGCAGAACGGCAGAGAATATCCGCTTGCCGCAGGAGACGCATTCTTGATCCGTCCTCTGGAAACCACTTATTATGAGGCGGATCCCACGGAACCCTGGGAATACATGTGGATTGGTTTTGACGGAACCGAAGTGAAATCCATCTTAAGTGAAACTTATTTTGACACTTCCCCCGTCTGCTATATCAAAGACACGAAATGGATGACCGAGATCTATGAGCAGATCAGCGCCCGCATGCGGGAATACTATACGCAGACCAGCCGGAATGCGCTGACCGCCTGCGGACTGCTTTTGGAACTCTTAGGAGCAATGGGTTCTCATCCGGTCAAAAATCAAAAGAACCTTACTCAGATTTATCTGGAAATGGCAAGAGAATATATGAAAAATAACTACAGCTACGATATCCACATCTCGGAGATCGCAACCTTCATCGGAATTGACCGTACTTACCTGTACCGGATCTTTATGGAGCAGGAGCAGATGTCTCCCAAAGAATATCTGCAGCAGCTTCGGATAAGAGCCGCCGGCAATATGCTTCGTTCCACCGATCATTCTGTTACGGAGATCGCATATTCCTGTGGTTTTAAAGATGCTTCTGCCTTCTGTAACCATTTCCGCAAACTGACCGGAATGACGCCCAAAGTCTTCCGCAGATTCTCCGCACTGGAAGAGTCGGATGTCAACATATAGGGATGAGTCACGATCATATTGATCGCCGGCAACGAACTCCCTCTCCCAAAAGACACCCCGGATGGCTCGTTGCCCGCGGGAATAAATTTATACCGTGATCTTCCGGCTCTCATGCTCTGCCGCAACTTCTTCCACAGACTTCTCCTTAAGCCGCACAGCCCCTTGATACCCTTCTTTGGTAGGGATCAGATCCTCCCTCGCCAGATTCTCCTTCGCCCGGGCGATGGCTTCTTCGTACTGCGGCAGCCATTCTGCCTGCGCAACCAGCATCTCATCGATCATCTGCCAGATCTCCGGAGGATTACATACCGCGCCTGTCAGCGGATCCATGAGCGCCGCCTGCTTCAGAAGGTTCGCATCCCCATGTACCGCCGCCTCTACCGCAAGCTTCTGCACCCAGATGGATTGTGAACATACTGCTGCACAGCCAAGCGGCAGGTCGCCCACCTTCGGCACGCTGATCCCGTTGCCGTCTACATAACATGGGACTTCTACCACCGACTCTGCCGGAAGGTTCGTGATACAGCCTTCATTCATCATATTGAAATGTCCGCGGTACTTCTTTCCCGTCTCAAGGGACTCAATAATGTAGGACGCATGCTCCTTCCCTCTCTCGGAGCCGTCTAATTTCTTCGGTTCTTCTGCGAGGATCTTCGGGAACTCCGTCTCGAACCAGTTCCGCTCTTCTCTGGATACCCGCAGATAACCGCCGGTCTCTCCGTTGATCCAGTTGTCGAGATTGATCCAGTCTTTGATCTCATCGGGACGTTTCCTGTACCATGCCACATATTCGGAGAGATGGCCGTTCGACTCTGTAGAATAGTAGCCGAACCGTTTCAGCACGTCGATACGTACCTTCTCTTCTTCCATGAACCGTTCATGCTTTAAGAAGCCCGGCAAGATCTGATCGAGCAGATCTTCTCCGTTATGCTTCACGGAGATATACCAGGTCTGGTGATTGATCCCTGCACAGATAATATCCAGCTCGTCTCTCGGGATTCCAAGAACCTCTGCGATCTGCATCTCCCCATGGATCTCTCCGTGGCATAAGCCAATGGTCTTCACTTTGCCGTATTTGTTGCACGCCCAGGTTGCCATAGCGTTCGGGTTCGAGTAGTTCAGCATAATAGCTCCCGGCTCTGCCACTTCCCTGATATCCTTGCAGAAATCAAGCATCGCGGCGATCACTCTCTGTCCGTACATGATCCCGCCTGTGCACAGCGTATCTCCAACGCACTGATCCACACCGTACTTTAACGGGATCTCCACATCCGTCTCAAATGCCTCCAATCCTCCGATCCGCACACAATTGACGATGTAGCGCGCATTCCTGAACGCTTCTCTTCTGTCTGTAGTCGCCTGGATCTTCACCGGGATCCCGTTCGCATCCAAGTCCCTCTGACAGAGCGCCCGCGTCTTCTCCAGATTCTCGGCATTGATATCTGTAAAAGCAAGTTCTGCCTTCTGAAGCTCCGGTACGGACATGATATCCGTGAATAAAGTCCTGGCGAATACTAAACTCCCTGCGCCGATAAATGCAATCTTAAAACTCATAACAATATCTCCTCCTTTTATACTCCCGGCGGACTTTCTCATGCATATGTACAGTCCCGCCAGGATCCATGTGCTTTGTGTAGGGTTATTATATACGAGTTTTTTCTTTCATGTGTAAAGTATTGCTATATAATCGAAAAAATGCAAGATATTACCGTATTTATTTCACCCCTGTTTGCCATATGAAATATTTTTCCCGACAGGGGCTGCATATGTTATACTGATCTTGTCCGTTTATTTATATGATTTTAGAAATGGAGACTATTATGAGCCTATTTGACATCCGCGATCCATATGTCGCAATTACCGCATTCTATGCGCTGAACCTGCCCGAATACAGCATGCACCCCCACAGGCATCCACGCTGTGAGATCATGTATATAACGAAAGGAAGCTGTCTGATCCATGTAGACGGCAGGGAATTCTGCCTGAAGGAACAGCAGTTTATCTTCCTGTCCGCCGATATCCTGCACCAGCTATCCATCTCACAATGCCGCCCCTGCGCGATCCTGAATCTGGAATTCTCATGCCTTCCTTCCGGAGGCGACATATGCTTGGACGAGTTATTTAACGAAAGTCCCGCCTTTGCCGCTTTCTGCCGGCATCCAGGCAGATATTTCATCGGAAATGATACGGATCATCTGGGATATTCCCTGAAAGACCTGATCAACCAGTTAAGAAATGGCATACCCTTCAAGAATACCATGCAGAATCCGTCAGACAACTATACGCCTGATCAGAAATGCCTGATCCGTCTGCTATTTCAGCGGATGATGCTGGAGCTCTCCAAGTGCGTCCTGAACCACAGCAAGAATACCGGTATGCTCTACCTCAAGAGAGCCCTTGATTACATCTCTTCCCACTTAACGGATGAGATCCGGGTTCCCCGGCTTGCAGAGCACGCCGGTATCAATAAGTCTTACCTGCAGTCCCTTTTCTCCAGATATATGGATTGTACGATCACGGACTATATCAACCAAAAGCGCCTAGAGCACGCCGTATTCCTCCTGGAAAGCAGCTCGCTCTCCATCACGGATGTTGCCTTTCAGTCCGGTTACAACAGCAGACAGCACTTCGGAAGCACCTTCGAGAAATACTATGGGATCAGTCCCCGCGCATTCCGTCAGCTCCATTGCAAGAATATGAATCCTTCCACCGGAGAGAATTATTATTATATGGGAGAAGACGGCAAATGGACAAATACGCCCTTAACCCCGTCTTAGGGCGTATCTGACACTCCATCTTGACCGGCTGTATCCGGTTCTATATACAGATTCATCAAGTCAAAATCCAGATACTGTCCGTCCACCTTGGTAAATCCTTTAAACTCACCGATCTTCTCAAAGCCATACTTCTTGTAGAGCCCGATCGCTCTTGCATTGTTGCTTCGGACTTCCAGGGAAATGATCTCTGCGTGTACTTCATTTTTTGCAAAGGCAAGGATCTCTTCAAGCAGATGGCTTCCGACGCCTTTCCCCCACTCTTCCTTTATAACAGATATCCCGAATGTCCCTCTGTGCTTCACCCGCTCTTTTGTAAATCCCGTAAAATGGGCGTTGCCTATGATCCTGCCATTTCTCTTTGCCAAAAACATGGCAGAAACCGGAGAATCCAGAGTGGACTTAAGATATGCCGCCTCTGCCTCCGCGGATACCAGAAGCCCTTCTGCTCCAAATGACAGGTTATCCGTCTCGCTGCCGACTATTTTCAAATATTCCAGGATCTCTTCCGCCTCTTTTGGCGCTGCTTCCGTTATTATATAATCCATGATTCTGTTCCTCTCTTCTTCTATCATTCCGCTTCCTTCACCTTATACTTCACCGCGGTGTGTCCGGCGTTTTATTATATCCAAACAGGGAACGCATCCCCGGGACCATCCCCGGCTTTGCGTTCCCCGCTGTTCTCTTCATATTATACACTTCATCTGCTATTTCGTAAGAAGCATCATAACCTCATTGCTTCTCTGTACGAATGCCGTCATCTCTTCCGGATTCAGCGGCTTATGCGCCAGCATCGCCAGATCGAAAAGCTGCTTACAGATGATGGATACGTTCTCATTCTCCTTATGGTCAACCACGAATTTCACCAGTGGATGGTTCGCATTCAGGATCAGCGTGCTGTCGCCGCCCATATCCATGCCGCCCATATTGCCCATGCCGTACATCTTCATCATCTCCTGCATACGGCGGCTCTGCTCGGACAGTGTGATCATAGACGCGATCTTCTCGTCTTTCAGCTTCTCAATCTTCACATCCAGTTTGTCATTGCCAAGCTCCTTGCGGAAGATCTCGATCAGGCTGTCAGATGTCGCCTTGAAGGCTTCCTTATCTTCCTCTGCGACCTCTTCCTTCACGTTGTCCGTCACATCCGCGTCAATCCTCTGGAAACGGATGTTCGGATTCTTCTGCTCTAACTGTGTGATAAACGGCGAATCAATATTATGGCTTAAGATCACCGCATCCTGTCCCTGGTTTCGGAACATATTGATATACTGGCTCTGCTGAACCTCATCTGTCACGTAGTAGATGGTGGTCTTAATCTCTTCTACCTTGTTCTCATCCGCATTCTCTGCATCTGCGCCGCTGCCGCCTTCTGCGTCCTTCTTATCGTTGGGCTCAACGACCTCTCCGCCGTTCTCTTCGATGCAGTCCTTAAGAGACAGGTATTTCCCGTCAATATTCTTGAACAGGATGGAATCCTTCATCTTGTCACAGAACTTCTCGTCCTTTAAGCAGCCGAACTTGATGAACGGGCTGATATCATCCCAGTATTTCTCATAGTCTTCTCTCTTCGTCTTGCACATTCCCGTCAGCTTGTCAGCCACCTTCTTGGAAATGTAATCTGCGATCTTATTGACAAATCCATCGTTCTGCAGCGCGCTTCTTGATACGTTCAGCGGCAGATCCGGGCAGTCGATCACGCCCTTTAATACCATCAGGAACTCCGGGATGACTTCCTTGATATTGTCTGCGATAAATACCTGGTTGTTATATAACTTGATCGTTCCCTCAATGGAATCATACTCTGTGTTGATCCTTGGGAAATACAGGATTCCCTTGAGGTTGAACGGATAATCCATGTTCAGGTGGATCCAGAATAACGGCTCCTTGTAGTCTAAGAATACCTTGCGGTAGAACTCCTGGTAATCTTCATCCGAGCAGTCATTCGGGTGCTTTGTCCACAGCGGATGGATGTCGCTTAAGGAAACCGGACGTTTCTCGATCTTAACCTTCTCCTTCGCCGGCTCTACCTCGACCATCTCTTTTTCGCCGTCTTCGTTCTCTTTCTCTTCCATCTTTGCTTCTTCATGGATGTGCTCTACGACAACATCATCCTCCTTCAGATCCGCCTCGTCAATGGTCTCGTACTCCGGCTCTGCATTCGCCTTACTAAGGAAGATCTCTACCGGCATGAAGGAACAATATTTCTCAAGCACTTCTCTTACCCGGTACTCATTGGAGAACTCGATGCTGTCATCGTTCAGATACAGGGTGATCTCTGTTCCTACGCCTTCCTTGCTGCCTTCGTCCATCTCGTACTCTGTGCCGCCGTCGCTGACCCAGTGCACCGGCGCCGCCCCATCTTTATAAGAAAGAGTATCAATATGCACTTCGTCCGCTACCATGAACGCCGAGTAGAAACCGAGCCCGAAATGACCGATCATATCGTCCTCTGTCGTCTTGTCCTTATATTTCTCAAGGAATTCTGTCGCTCCGGAGAACGCGATCTGTGTGATATACTCTTCTACCTCTTCGGCTGTCATACCAAGCCCGTTATCGGTGAATTTCAGAGTCTTCTCTTCCGGGTTCACCTCTACCTTGATCGCCGGTTTGTAGTCATCCGGTAACTGGTACTCTCCCATCATGTCCAGTTTCTTAAGCTTCGTGATCGCGTCGCACCCATTCGATATCATCTCACGTACGAAGATATCATGATCGGAATATACCCACTTCTTGATGATCGGGAATATATTCTCACTGCTGATTGATAGATTTCCTTTCTTTGCTGCCATCTTTATCACTCCTACCTCATTTTAAAATATTTTATACTTACCTTATCTCATCTTGTCAGGCGTAATCCGCCGTCTAACAGATATGATAATACCTTAGATTTTAAAAGTCAATAGAAAATTAGCACTCTTTTTTAGTGAGTGCTAACAAATTTCTTAAAAATATTAAAAAAATATAAAAACTATCTATCACACAGCTGCAAAATCTCTGTATGCAACCACTACTTCATAGATCTCGCATCCCTTAAACTGAAGCAGCCTGCCTTCACGCGGCGATTTCTTATTATCACAAAAACTCAGAAGGTATCCCCTTTGCGCATTCTGTGCTCTTAGATATCCGGCTAATTGTTCATACCCATCTTCTTCATATTTTTCTCCGCGCCAAATTTTTATTTCAATGATAAATTTTTGCGCCCCATAAAAAACGACAAGATCCATTCTTGTATTGCATCGTGTCTCCACCTCTACGGCATAATGCCCTGTCCCATTTATGATCGGTCGAAGAAAGCTTAAGAAAAGCAATCTTCCTTGCTGTTCGATAAATCCACTGTCTTCATTTCTGTATTCTTCTTTCATAAAGGCAGAGAATCTCTGCAAAACAGTTTCAATATCCAGCTTTCCATCTTTAATATAGATGGATTTATCTGAATATTTCGACATCACAAGGTTCGTAATGTTATGAAGCGATACAAAATATTCATAAATGTAAGATTCAAATATTGGATTCGCAATCTTCACATGCCCGTTTTCATTTTTTAAGATACCGTACATCTCTCCTCTGGCAATATCCGGATTTGAAGCGATATAAGATACATCCGCTCCACGCAGAAGTATTCCTTCCACCATATTCTTAAAGCCTTGATACCTCTCCAGATTCTTGATAATATCATCAAACAGCGTATTGGGTCTCCCCAGTAAGAACTTTACCGCAGACTGAAGCCCTTCACTTGTCCATGGGTATGGCATCTCATCCATATGCTTGCAAAGACAGCTGACCAAGAACGGATAACCTTCCGTATACGTATACAATAATTCTGACATCTTAGAAATATCCATCCCGGTATGGCAGTCATTCTCATACTGCCAAAGCATCGCCTCTATCTCCTGCGGAGAAAAACCCAGATCCACGACAAAATCTGCCGAAATATTCCAGGGACTATTGTAATTGGTATGCTCCACACGATCCTGCCGCTCCCTGCCGCTTCCTTCCGGACGGATCTTGACTTTCAGATTCTTGATGTCATGAACTCCTGCTAGGATAACACTGCTGAAAGTTTCTTCTCTTCCTCTTTGATACATCATATATTTATCTCTGAGCAATCCAAGAAATGTCAGGAATATTTGATGATCTGCCGCCTTATCCACCTCGTCCACCATCAGGATCACTTTCTTCTTAGCCTGTCCGCAAAGTATGGTAATCCGTTCTCCCAGACATTGGATCGGAAGCTTGTCATTCCCCGGATCTTCAAAGATCCGCGCCAGTTCAGGGTATCCCGACCTCTTTAAAACCTTCTGGAATTCATAGCATAGCCCGTCTGCCAATGTATCCAGCGTACGAAAATAATCTTCCTTACCTTCAAAACTGATATCAAGAATAATATAATCCTTTTTCAGACGCTGATATAAAAGCTCAAGAAGCGTAGTCTTTCCATATTGCCTTGCTCTGTTCACTGTAAAATATTCTTCATTTTCAATATATTGTTCAATGATCTGCTCAAGCTTTGCATCCATATCCACCATATAATGCTTCTTGGGAATACATAGACCTGTTATATTGAATTTTTTCCTTCCTCCCATGCTTCGATCACCTGCCTGTCTGATCCTATTGCCGTTTACTTATCCGTATCATTTTCTTTTATCTATTCTAGTATTCTTTCTTCTTTTTTGCAATACCGTTTACTGTCAAAATCAACAGCAAGATCAACAGTTTCTTCCACGATGCGCGCACATTGCCCTTCTGATCAATCGGTCAAACGGTTCTGCATCCCATGCGGCGCGCCCGACAAACAATCCGTCAATATCCGGCTGTACGATCAATTCCTCCGCATTCTGTAGATTCACACTTCCGCCGTAGAGCACCGGGATCTTCCCGCCTGCCTCTCCGAAGACCTCTATCAGCGTCTGCTTGATCATTCGATGCATCCTCTGGGCATAACCCGCGGATGCCGGCGTCCCGTTTACCCCAATGGACCACACCGGTTCATATGCGATCCGGATATCCGGGATCCATTTTTCAGATACCTTGTACAGACCGACCTTTAGCTGTGTACGCAGTGTCTCCGCACTGGTACTGTATTCCTTTTCCTTTGCCGTCTCTCCGATACAAAGAAGCGCTTTCATCCCCTGCTCCAGTACGCACCTTACTTTTCGGTTCTCTTCTTCGTCCGATTCATGAAATACGTGTCTTCTCTCCGAATGCCCGACCATCACCAGCTCTATCCCCAACTCTTTTAACATAAGAGGAGAAATCTCACCTGTGAACTGCCCCTTTTCCTCCCAACACATATTCTGAGCGCCCAGCTTCACGAGATGAGGCTCCACAGTCTTCGCCGCTTCCGCAAGAGATGTATAAGACGGGATGATGAACAGCTCCATCTCATTTCTGTCAATGTCTTTCGTGCGCTTCGCAAGCTCCCCAAGGTACTCCGCCGTTTCACGGATCGTCTTATACATCTTTAGATTACTTCCGAAATATAATTTCTTCATCTCATCACCTTCCCAATCCTGCATTCCCCTCATTGCAAAACAACCACAATATATATTTAACATCATTTTCATCGTATGTCTAACAACCTATACAGCACTTTTTGTATAAATAAAAACATTTTGAGTAAAAATGTTCACATGATCAAGAACTCTCTTACTCTCCTGTTTCTCTGGATCGATCTGCTCCATAGATCAAATATCCTTTGATCTTATTGTATGTTTTGCACATTTTTCGACTATTATTTTTAGTAATAATACAACAAAATTACTTTCTTTTGACAGACTCAAAGTGTGTTATACTAATTGTCAGAAAAATGTTTATTTCGATCATAAAGGAGAATATCATGAACAAAAAAGAAAGAAGGATCAACAATCTACTGGCTCTCCTTCAGGAATCTCCGAATCTTTCCGTCAAATCTCTGGCGGAGATATTGAATGTATCCGACATGACGATCTGCCGGGATCTGATCTATCTCAGAGAAAACCAACTTTTCATCCGGAATCACGGCATACCGCTCCACCCGGTTCCTGCAACGGATTTTAAAAATATCGAGAATGAATACACGCTGAACAGCGAACGGACAAAATACCTGAAAGAAAAGCAGAAAATCGCAGACTTCGCCGTCACCATGATCGAGGCAAATGACACCATCATCCTGGATTCCGGGACTACAATCGCAGAAATGTCCAGATTCATCCCTGAACACATGAACCTGAACATTACCTGCTATAATTATTATATTCTTACACAACTGTTCCATAAGGAGGGGATCCATATTACACTCGCCGGCGGAACACTGCACCGGGATGATCAGATGATCGAATCCTCTTTCGGAAATGATCTGATCAAGAGCCGGCGGGCGTCTAAATTCTTCATGGCGGCATCCGGCGTCCACGAAGCGCTTGGAATCACCTGCGCCCATAATTATGAGGTATTGACCAAGCGTGCCGCCATGCAGTCCTCCCTTTCTTCTATCCTGCTTGCCGATTCCAGCAAGTTTGGATCGATCCGGACCGCCTACGTAGCGCAGCTTAACGAGATTGACACCATCGTCACAGACTCCGGCATGTCAGAGGAATGGGCGGATACCATCCGCGGGATGGGGATCACACTCCATATTGTGTGAGTACACGGCGCACACTTTACTCAATACTCTTAAGGGATTCCACCATGTCGATCTTCCTGAGCTTAAAGTACATAACTCCGTTGATCATCAGCGAAAATGCCACCGTAAGCGCCAGGCTGTACAGGAAGCTCGGAAGATTGATATTCCTTCCGAACATCGCCGAATCTACCTCCACCGTCTCAATAATGAACAGATGCAGGAACTTCCCAAGCACTGCTCCGACGACCGCCCCCAGAAAGGTCAGCAGGATATTCTCCCTATACACATATTCTGCCACTTCCATATCATAAAATCCCAGAACCTTAAGCGTCGCCAGTTCCCGCTTACGCTCTGCGATATTCACCGTATTCAGATTATAGAGCACCACGAATGCCAACATTCCCGCCGAGATGATCAAGACGACTATGACCAGATTCAGACTCCTTAACATATCGTCCAACTGCTTCTCGATATCGTGGGTATAGCTGACGCTCAACGCACCGTCCTTTTTCAGGATATTCCTGCCGACCTGTTCCATCTGTGCATCCCCGGCAGATACCTTCATCTTGAACAAGATACTGTTATACTCCGGTTTCTCGCCGTACACCTCTTCATAACAATCCGGCGTGAAATATATGTAATGCCCCATATAATTTTCGCAGATCTGCGTAATCTTTACCTTCTTATTGCCGTTTTCCTCATCCTTGATCTCGATGGTATCTCCTTTTTTCGCCTCTAAAAGCTTCGCCGTCTTCTCACTCACGATCACACCGTCATCCGACAGTTCATACTGTTCTTTCGTCTTGCGGTCATGGAAATCCACGAACTGCGGGATATCCTTCACACTGCCGAACACACATGCATAGGCTGACCGTTCCTTCTTTCCGTTTACCAACGTGATGTTCTGCATATCCGCATCCATGTACTGACTTACCTGTTCCTCGCCGTCCAGCTCATCCTTAAGCTCTCCCGCCTGTTCCCCGGTAATGTCATCTTCCAGATAAATGCTCCCGTCATAGAACTGGATCTCGGCAAACTGCAGCTCGGCAATCTCATAGCAGGAATCCTTAAGCCCGTATCCAACTAGCATCAGCGCCATACACCCACCGATCCCGAAAATAGTCATGAAAAACCGCTTCTTGTACCGCATCAGGTTCCGTATCGTGGATTTCCACGTGAAATTCAGATGACGCCAGACGATACCGACCCGCTCTAAGAACACCCGCCGTCCGTTCTTGGGCGCCGGCGGACGCATCAATACCGCCGGCTGTGCATCCAGCTCCCGGTAGCATGCCATGACCGTGGCAAATATGGTACAGAACAGCGCCGCTCCGGATGCCATCGCCGCATATCCCCAGTCATAAGGCACAAGGATCTGCGGTAAATGCTGGTATAATATCCCATAGGCGTAGACAATGATATATGGGAGGATCTTCTCCCCGGCAAGGACGCCTAAGATACTTCCCCCCGCCGTAGCTAACAGCGCATACCCGATGTACTTGGATGCGATCGCACCTTTGCCGTAGCCAAGGGCTTTCATCGTCCCGATGGATGTGCGCTGCTCCTCCACCATACGCGTCATACTGGTCAGGCTGATGAGCGCTGCCACCAGGAAGAACAGAACCGGAAACACCCGCCCGATCGCTCCGAGACGTTCTGCGTTCTCTCCGAAGCCGCTGTACTCGATCAGCGTGCTGCGGTCGTACACGTACCACTTAGGCAAACCGATATCCGCAATATCCGCTTCTGCATCGGCAATCTTCTCTTCCCCGTCGGCAATCTCAGCCTCTGCTTCCGCCTTGCCCTCCTCATATTCCTGCTTCGCATCGGCAAGCTTCGCTTCATTGGAGACGATCTCTGCCTCTCCGTCGGCAAGCTTCGCCTCCTGCTTCTTTATCTCGCTCCAGCCTGCATTGATCTGCTTCTGTCCCGAAGACAGCTGAGCAGGCACCGAAGCAAGCTCTGCTTCTGCCGCCGAAAGCTGCGCCTTGGTGGCGGCAAGCTGCGCCGCCGTGTCGTCTAACTGCTTCTGGCTTGCGTCCAGTTCGGCAGTTCCCGATGCGTAAGCCTGACGCTGCCCTTCTATCTTCATGGCAAGCATCTGCGCCGTTTGCTCAAGCTCGGCAAGCTGGTTTAAAAGTTCCGCCGGTATCTCAACTTCCGGGCTGCCCGGAGTATCACCGCCTTCGGAACCGCCCGGATCGTTCCCCTCTTCGGAATCTCCCGGATCCTCCTCTCCTTTTGTACCGCCCGCCGTCCTTCCCGCCTGCGCCTGGATCGCTTCGATCTGCGCTTTTACCGCGGCGATCTGTCCCAATACAGCCTGATAAGTCTGTTCATCCGCCGCGATCTGCGCCTGCAGACCATCCAGCTGCTGCCTTCCCGCCGCAATTTGCGCCTCCGCGTCTGGTCTTGCCGCTTCAAACTGTGCAAGCCCCTGCTCATATGCCGCCTTACCGTCATTTAACTGTGCAAGCCCTGACCGGTACCCGGCTCTCGCAGAATCCAGTTCTTTCTGCTTGGAACTAAGAGTCGACCTTGCATCCGCGATCTGCTTCCTGCCGTCTTCAATCTGTACCCTCGCATCCGCAAGCTGCCGTTCTGCGTCCGCGATCTTCTCTTCTGCATCCGCAAGCTCCTTCCTCGCTTCTTCCTTTCCTTCTTCCAGCTCTTCTTTCGCCTCGGCGAGTTTCTCGTTCGCCTCGGCTTTCAGGCTGTCCTGACGGACCACAGCGCGTTCCTCCGTAAGTTCCTCCACACGCTCAAGAACTTCCTCGATCTGACCGTCGTACGCGTCGGTAAATGCAAGCAGAGTCTTCGCGCCTTCCACCTGGAGATAAACCTCCGTGAATACATCCATATCGAAAGTTTCCTCCGGTACGGCAAGAAACGCCCGGATACTTCCGTCGCCGACCGTCGAACTCCCTCTTCCGTATGACAGATAGCATGGACTGTTCCCAAGCCCCACCACTTCAAGGGTGTCTTCCTTCAGCGTATCCGAAATATCATCGTCCGTCCCTGACTTCAATTCAATCTTGTCCCCGATCTTGAAATCAGAATTATCGTCCGCAAGGCACTCCCCGGCTTTCTCCGGAAGCCGCCCCTTACTCACCGTCACCCGGTTCATCTTCTCCTGCAGCGACATGACATGGAGAACCTGCTGCTCGTCCTTTGCACTATAGAGAAAATCCGCACTGTATGCGCCTTCCGCCCGCGCAACGCCGTCCGTACATTCCATGGCACGGATATCCTCATCCGTAATACCATAAGTACAGATCGCCTTGATATCCATAAGTTCGGCTTCATCAAAATAAGAATCTCCGCTCAGCCTCATATCCGGTTCTGCGGCGCGGATCCCCGAGAAGAACGCGACTCCAAGCGCAACAATAAAAAGGATCGACAGAAATCTGCCCGGACTCTTTCTGATCTCCATATAAAAATCTTTTCTTGTAGCCTTCTTTATCTTTTTCCCTGTCTTATTTACCATCTTCTTCTCCCGCACGCTCTACCACTCAATGGTCTCAACCGGCACCGGATGCCGGTTTCTCAGAATATCCGACACACGGCCGTTCTTGATCTTGACCACACGGTCCGCCATCGGCGCGATCGCAGAATTATGCGTGATCAGAATAACCGTCATCCCCTTGCTCCGGCAGGTATCCTGCAGAAGCTTCAGGATCGCCTTTCCCGTGTTATAATCAAGCGCTCCCGTCGGCTCGTCACAAAGCAGGATCTTCGGATTCTTCGCCAGCGCCCTCGCAATAGACACCCTCTGCTGTTCCCCTCCGGATAACTGGGCGGGAAAATTATCAAGACGCTCCCCCAACCCCACTTCGATAAGTACTTCTCTCGCATCCATGGGATCCTTACAGATCTGCAGCGCCAACTCCACATTCTCAAGCGCAGTCAGATTCGGGATCAGATTATAGAATTGGAACACGAAACCAATGTCGTCCCTCCGGTAAGCCGTGAGCCGCTTCTGTGAATAAGCCGTGATATCCTGCCCGTCCACGATCACCCGCCCCTCCGACGCCGTATCCATTCCTCCCAGTATATTCAAGACCGTCGTCTTTCCTGCCCCGCTTGGCCCTACCACTACGGCAAACTCTCCCCGGTCGATCTCGAAATCAATCCCGTCCGCCGCCATGATCTCTACCTCGCCCATACGGTATCTCTTCTTAACATCCTCTAATGTGACAAATCCGCCCATACAGCTCCTCCATAAGTATCTTTCCCTTTTATACGCAATCATTATATCATGTATGATACCAGAAGAGAAATCTATTCTTTATAAAACTATCATAAATTAAAACATACAAAAAGTAACGTTACCATTCCATGATCCGTAACGTTACTTATTAAATATAGTTAAATATAGCTATTTACTGCTGACGCAGTTTTACCCTGAATATCCTGCGGAGGGATTCATCAAGCCGTTCCTCTGAGAGTACCGAATCCTTCACCGCATCCAGGACTGCCTGACGCGCAGCCTGGAAATCCTGCGGCATCAGAAGCATATCGCATCCTGCCTGAAGCGCTCTGACCGCCGCATCCGCCGAAGTATAAGTATTCACGATCGCTCCCATACTCATAGAATCTGTCACAACGATCCCCTGATACCCCAGCTCCTCTCTGAGACAGCCGGTAATGATCTGTTCCGACAGAGAAGCCGGTATGTCGCTGCCCGTGATCGCAGGCACTGATATATGTCCTATCATCACCATATCCACTCCTGCTTCAATCCCCGCCTTGAAGGGCAGGAATTCCATATTTCTCAGCTCATCTGCCGTCTTTTTTGATACTGCCATCTCTGCATGGCTGTCTTCAGAGGTATCTCCGTGTCCTGGGAAATGTTTCAGTGACGCGCTGACTCCCTGCTCCTGCATTCCCTGCACTTCCCGCGCAACCATCTGCGACACCAGACCGGCGTCACTCCCAAAAGAGCGTGAACCGATCACCTGATTATCCGGATTTGACGCCACGTCCGCCACCGGAGCGAAATCTACATTAAATCCCAACTCTTTTACATATCTGCCAATGGTCTCTCCTACCCGGTATGCCTCCTCAGGATCCTGTGTATTCCCAATCTCCTGCATATCCGGAAAAACCGGCACATCTATCGAACCGCTGCCCGCAATCCTTGCCACACGCCCGCCTTCTTCATCTATCCCCAGGAACAATGGGTATTTACTATAGGCGTGGAGATTCGAAGTCATCGTCCGAAGTTGTTCCTCATTCTCTATATTTGCCGAAAACAAGATAACTCCTCCGACAGGATAAGACTCCATGGCAGATCTCGTTGCATCTGACGCCTGCACGGCTACCCCTACTCCGGTCAATGCTTCCGGATTCACAAAAAACAACTGTGATACTTTGTCTTCCAGGCTCATATTACCAAGAAGCTCTTCGATCTGCGCCTCTCTTTTTTCTTCCTCCGTAGGTTCCTGTACCTCCGGCGCGCCCGCGTCATCCGATCTGCTCTTATCTGCCTGTTCCCCGGATGTTTCCTCCGTCTGTCCCTGCTCTTCTTTTTGCTCCTTCTTACCGGCTCCCGCTTCCGGGTTCGAAGAAGAACATCCTGCCAGAAGAACCATAGACAATACCATACACAGCAATCTTCCTGCTTTAGACATCTTGCTCTTACCCATTCTTTCCCTTCTGCTTACTTTGTATATTCCTATGAATCTAAAGAAGATATATGCCTATTCTTTTCCATTGAAGCAATATGTGCACACCTTGCAAGGCTCGATCCCGATAGATTCCAACAGATCATCCAGCCTGTGAAATCTAAGCGTCGTGAAATTCTGCTTCTGCCGGATGTCCTCAAGCATCTGTGCATACCTGCAGGAACATGGGTTGGCATACTCGTCCAACACCTCCTGCGGACAGTCTTCACCCTCACGCTTCTTGATCATCTGCCGCGTGATCAGCTCCATCTCCGACTTAGAACGAGAGAAATTCAGATACTTACATCCGTACAGAAGCGGCGGGCATGCCGGACGGACATGCACTTCCTTCGCACCGCTGTTGTACAGGAATTCTGTCGTCTCCCGCAGCTGTGTTCCCCGCACAATAGAATCATCGATCAGCAGAAGCTTCTTATTCTCGATCAACGCCTGTACCGGTATCAGCTTCATACGCGCGATCAGATTACGCTGATCCTGGTTCGAAGGCATGAATGACCTCGGCCAGGTCGGTGTATATTTGATGAAAGGCCTGGCATACGGAATCCCTGATTCATTGGCATAGCCGATCGCATGGGCAATACCGGAATCCGGCACGCCTGCCACTACGTCCGGATGCACACTGTCTCCGTCACGCTTCGCGAGCATACTTCCGCACTTATACCGCATCTCTTCTACGTTGACTCCTTCATATGCCGAAGTCGGATACCCGTAATAAACCCACAGGAAGGAACAGATCCGCATCTCCTTGCGGGGTTCCCGAAGAGTCTCCACGCCTTCCGGGGTGATATAGGCGATCTCCGACGGGCCTAATTCCTTGTAATCCCTATACCCCAGATTGATATACGCGTGGCTCTCGAAAGACACACAGTACGCATCTTCCTTATGCCCTACCACCAGCGGCGTCCTCCCGTAACGGTCCCGCGCCGCATAGATGCCGTCCTTCGTCATAAGAAGCAGCGTCATAGATCCCTCTACGATATCCTGAACATACTCGATCCCTTCCACGATCGAATCCTTCTCACAGATCAACGCCGCGATCAGCTCCGTCACATTCACCTGTCCGTTCGTCATCTCTTGAAAATGGGAACGGGCATTATCATACAGCTGTCTCAGAAGCTCTTCATAGTTATTGACCTTCCCCACTGTCGTGATGGCGAAGCTTCCAAGCCTGGAACAGATCAGAAGCGGCTGCGGCTCAAAATCCGATATACACCCGATCCCAATGTTCCCCTTCATCTCCCCGACGTCCCGGTCGAACTTCGTCCGGAACGGAGAATTTTCAATGTTATGGATCGCTCGGTTAAAACCATCCTCCCCAAAGGTCGCCATTCCGCCCCGCCGCGTCCCAAGATGTGAATGATAATCCACACCATAAAAAAGCTCTAGTACACAATCCCTTTTTGATGCAACGCCAAAAAATCCTCCCATATAGCATCTCCTTTTTCTCTGCTTTATAAATAATCTGTTATTCCATTTATCTATACAGATTATTCATATTCGTTATATGTCCATTCATATCATATCACATCCACTGGCAAATGGCACCCCTAAATCTGACAAATCTTTTGCTTCCATGCATTCGATTTACGGGCATTTTACACATTCTCACACATCTTTGCTGCGTATGATCTCCCTTAACTTCTGGTTCACGGTCCCCGGATCCGCCTTGCCTTTCATTGCCTTCATCGTCTGTCCCACCAGAGCGCCAAGCGCCTTTTCCTTTCCGCCGCGGTAATCTTCCACCGCCTGCGGATTGTCAGCGATCACCTTCTTAAGCGCTTCTTCCAGCGCCCCTTCGTCATTGACCGTCTTAAGCCCATGTTCTTCCACATAGACTTCCGGATCGACATCCTCTGCAAATATCTTCTCAAATACTTCTTTCGCAACCGAGCTGTTGATCGCACGGCTTTCCGTCAGGTTCACAAGCTTTGCCAGGTTTTCCGGTGAAAACGCCAGATCCTCTGGCTCCATCCCGCGGTCCTTTAACAGGCGCAGCGTCTCCACCATCAGCCAGTTGGACACCTTCTTAGGCTTCCCACAGATTGCAGAAGCCTTCTCAAAGAGATCCGCCATATGCCTGGAGCCGGTGATGATCTCTGCATCATACTCAGGAATATCGAATTCTTTCTTATATCGCTCAAGCTTCTCGCTCCGAAGCTCCGGCTGTCTTGCGCGGATCTGTTCCAGCCACTGATCGCTGATCACGATAGGCACAAGATCCGGCTCCGGGAAATAGCGGTAATCCTGTGCGTCCTCCTTCGAACGCATGGCATAAGACGATTCCTTGTTGTCATCCCACCGCCTGGTCTCCTGGACCACGGATTTCCCCGCTTCTAACAACTCGATCTGCCGTTCCCGCTCTCCTTCTATGGCTCTTGCGATCGCCTTGAAGGAGTTCAGGTTCTTCATCTCTGTCCTCGTTCCGAATAACTTTGCGCCTGTTTCCCGCACAGACAGGTTGACGTCCGCCCGCATGGAGCCTTCCTGGAGTTTACAGTCCGACGCGCCCAGGTATTGGATGATCGTACGAAGCTTTTCCAGATAGGCGATCACCTCATCCGCCGAACGCATATCCGGCTCTGATACGATCTCCACAAGCGGAACTCCGCTTCGGTTGTAGTCTACCAGCGAAGTATCGTCCCACTCGTCATGGATCAGTTTCCCGGCGTCTTCCTCCATATGCATCTCATGAATGCGGATCTTTTTCTTCGTGCTGCCTGCTTCTATCTCTACATAACCATTCCTTGCAATGGGAAGATACAGCTGAGAAATCTGATAGTTCTGCGGATTATCCGGGTAGAAATAGTTCTTGCGGTCGAATTTACAGACCCTCGTAATCTCACAATTTGTCGCCAGTCCGATAGCCACGGCGTATTCCACTACCTTCTTATTTAATACAGGCAGGGAACCCGGCATCCCCGTACATACCGGACAGGTATGCGTGTTGGGGGCGCCTCCGAATTCCGTGCTGCAGGAACAGAAGATCTTCGTTCTGGTCGCAAGCTCTACGTGAACTTCCAGTCCGATGACTGTCTCATACTGTTTTGCCATTATGCTTCGCCTCCTTCCGCCTGTGCTTCGGCCACAGCTTTTTTCTCTGCCTGCCGTTTCACCAGATCCGGTCTTTCATAGGCACGCGTCTGCTCAAATGTATATGCCGCCCGGATGATCTTATTTTCCTCGAAACAATTTCCGATGATCTGCATTCCCACCGGCAGCCCCTTTGAATCCGTTCCCACCGGAATGCTGATCCCCGGCAGTCCTGCCAGGTTCGCAGAGACTGTGTAGATATCGCCCAGATACATTTTCATCGGATCGCTCAGGCTATGCCCCAACTTCAGCGCCGTCGTCGGAGACGCCGGTGCGACGATCATGTCATATTTCTCGAATGCCTGGTCAAACGCCTGCTTGATCAATGCCTTCGTCCGCAGCGCTTTCAGGTAATACGCGTCATAGTATCCGGAACTTAAGACAAAAGACCCCAGCATGATCCGGCGCTTCACCTCCGCCCCAAAGCCTTCGGAACGAGTCTTCTTATACATGTTATGAAGTCCTTCGTAATCTTCTGAACGATATCCGTATTTGACACCGTCAAACCGGGACAGGTTCGAACTTGCTTCCGCCGACGCTATCACATAGTAAGCCGGGATCGCATAGGGAACCAGGCTTAAGTCGAATTCTTCCGCCGCTGCACCCCGTTCTTCCAATACCCTGACTGCCTCCAGGATCTTCTCTTTGACCTCCGCATCCAGCCCTTCTCCAAAATATTCCTTAGGGATGCCGATCCGCATTCCTTTTACATCATTTACCAAAGCGCTTGTAAAATCATACCTCGCCCGTTCCATGGAGGTGCTGTCCTTGGGGTCATAAGAGGCGATCACTTCCAGGATCGCAGCACAGTCTGTCACATCCTTCGCGACCGGACCGATCTGATCCAGCGACGAGCCGTATGCAACCAATCCGTAACGGGACACCGTACCGTAAGTCGGCTTGATGCCCACCACTCCGCAGAACGCACTGGGCTGACGGATGGAACCGCCCGTGTCAGACCCCAGTGTATACGGGCATTCCTCCGCCGCAACCGCAGCACAGGAACCGCCGGAAGATCCGCCCGGAACATGCGCAAGGTTCCAGGGATTCCTTGTCACCCCAAAATACGAAGTCTCGGTCGTGCTTCCCATGGCAAATTCATCCATGTTCGTCTTCCCGATGACGACTGCTCCCGCCTTCTCAAGGTTCCTGACTGCTTCTGCCGTAAATCGGGGCGTGAAATTCTCAAGAATCTTCGAGCTGCAGGTAGTCCGCATCCCCTTCGTACATATGTTATCCTTGATCGCCGCCGGCACTCCCGCCAACGGCCCGGTAAGGCTTCCGTCGTCAATCTGCTTCTGCACCTCTTTCGCCCGTCTCAGCGCCCCTTCCCTGTCAACGGTCACAAAGCTGTGCACGTCCTTCTCGACTCTTTCTATCTGATCCAGCGAGGCTTTTACCGCATCCACCGCAGAGATCTCTTTTGCCTTGATCCTTCTTCCCAATTCTACTGCTGTCAAGCTTGTTATATCCATCCCCGGCACCTCCTATCCGATCGTTTTGGGAACCTTGAAGCTGTTGTCCTTCTTAAGCGGCGCATTGGCAAGGGTATCAGCGCTTCCGTCCACATCTCTTGCCACATCCTCCCGGAATACATTATGGACCGGAAACACATGCGACATAGGCTCCGCTCCGTCCGTGTCCAATTCATTTAAAATGTCTATATAATCCAGCATCGTCTCCATATCCGCCTTGGCATTCTCCTTCTCCTCACCGGACAGTTCTAATTTTGCCAGAATTCCTACATATTCTATCGTTTCATCTGAGATTTTATTTGCCATATCGATCCTCCTTTACTTCTTACACTACACTTTCCCTAGGGCTTTAAGGTTCGAGCCTGCTCAGATCCCGCGGGAATAAGGTCGTCTCCCGCACATTATCCTCCCCGGCAAGCTTCATCGTCAGTCGTTCCAGCCCGATCCCAAGCCCTCCGTGGGGCGGCATCCCATGCTTGAATGCAGCCAGATAATCCTCCATCCCCTCTTCCGTCATCCCTCTTGCCTCAATCTTCTCTGTCAGCATCCGGTGATCATGGATCCTCTGACCGCCCGTAGTGACCTCCATTCCCCTAAACAAAAGATCGAAACTCAGAGTGTACCTTGTATCCTCCGGATCGTCCATCGCATAGAACGGGCGCTTCTTAGACGGATAATGGGTCACAAATACGAAATCACTGTCCCACTCTTCCTTCGCATACCGACTGATCAACTGCTCTTCCTCCGGTTCTAAGTCAAACGGATTCCTCATCTTATGTCCGTACTTCTCAGACACCGCCTCCTTGATCTCATGGAATCTCACCGCGGGAATCTGCCCGACCTTCGGCAGCGTAATGTCAAGGATCTGCAGCTCTTTCGCATAATCCGAGGAAAGCAGCCTCATGGCATACTGTAAATACCCCGTTTCCATCGCCATGATATCCTCAAATCCATCAATATATCCCATCTCAAGATCCAGGCTGGTATATTCATTCAGGTGACGCTTCGTGTTGTGCTTCTCCGCACGGAACACAGGCGCCGTTTCGAATACCCGGTCGAACACGCCCACCATCATCTGCTTATAGAACTGCGGGCTCTGTGCCAACACTGCCGGACGGTGGAAATAATCAAGCTTGAAGATATTGGCTCCGCCCTCCGCTCCTTTCGCACCGATCTTCGGAGTGTGGATCTCTGTAAATCCCTGGCTGTAAAGGAAATCCCGAAACGCTCGGATCAGTCCCTCCTGAATCCTGAATTTCGCGCGTTCCCTCACGTTTCTGAGAGAAATGGCGCGGTAATTCAGCTTCGCCTCCAGAGATGTCTTTAGTTTCCACTTGGAGATCGCAAGGGGCATCCTCTCGTCTGCCGGTTCACTTAAGATCCGAAGCTTCTCCATACAGATCTCTATGCCGTTCGGCGCCTTCTCGTTTTTCTCCAGTGTTCCTTCTATCTCTACGGTTGCCGCTTCTTTGATGCCGTTCAGTTCAAATCCCGCGATCCCTTCCTCATAGACACACTGAAGCAGCCCTTCTCTTTTTCTTAAGATCACAAATGCTACCGTCCCCATGTCGCGGATCGTATGGACTGCCCCATTGACATGAACCTTCTGCCCCGCTTCTGCATTTAGAAGCAGCTCGCTGATCTCCAATGTCTCTTTCTGTCTTACACCTGTTAAATAATCCATAATCGTCCTCCTTCTTGCTGTGTCGGACTCTTTACGTTATCAAGAGTCCTTTGGTTTCATGCCATGCATCCCAAACGATCCAGAACGTAAAAAATCCCGGAATACATGACTGTATTCCGGGACGGATATCTTGCACTTATCCGCGGTACCACCCGCATTGAATCCCCGCCGGTTTAAAATCCGGCGCTTCAGGATTCCCCTCTTACGCTTAACGCGCGTTCACGTACCGGCCTACTTAAGTTCAACCGGTCTGCTCCAGAGTGTTCCCTATTGTCCTTATTCCTCAAGAGGCGCTCTCAGTCGGTGACGCCTCATTCCTGTCAAGTTCCAAAGGACAGAGTCTCTTTCAACGCTTTACTAGATTAAATTTTTAAAATTTGCTTTATATATTATCACACTGCTCAGTAAATTTCAAGAAGTTTTTCTCATTTCTTACAAAAACTTCTTCAAATCTTCCATGAGTTTTTCTTCGCATTTTACCAGCTTCTTCGCAAGAGAAACGCTCGCATGCGACGCCTCCGGGCACTTATTCATACATTCGCTGACGGACTGGATCCCCATGTTGCACCCATTCATCAGGACCTTGGCGATCTGTGTACTGTCATCCTGAACCATCATCTTCACCTCTGTCGTGATCCATGAAAATGCTGCCGCCAGCTTATCTTTCTGCTTCTCGGTCTCTCCACCTTCTCGCAGAAGCTTTGCAGATTCTTCTTCCAACTCCTTATGCTGCTTCTTAGATGCCTCCATGACTTCCCCTAATGCCGCGTTCCTGACAAATTCTTTCAGTTGGCATATACTGCCAACCGCCATCTTGCAGCCCAAATTGCATTCCTTCAAAAGTGTGATCGTCTGTTCATCCATAATCCTATGCCTTCTTTCTACATTTTCTATTCCCGCGAGCAACGAGCCAAGCGGGCATGTTTGCATGCACATTTGGCGACTGCCGCAAAGGTCAAATACCCCGTTGCTTGCAGCGGGTCTTTGACTAGTCTGTAGAAAAACCGGCAAAAATATGCGTATCGGCGTGCAGATGGCGGAAATGAATTTTCAAACATGCACCGGCGCCACATCCGGATGACGAACTAGATCACTTCCCGGCACAATCGCTCCATCTCATCATGCACCGCAGGTACATCTGGCTCATCCGTCATCGCTACAAGCACATCCCCTGTCTGCAGCCTTGTCCTTCCTCTTGGAATGATCTCATCCGATCCCCGTTGGATCGCCACGAGAAGACAGTTGTTCGGCCATTCAATGTCTCTTACCAACGCCTCCTCAAGGACAGAGCCTTGAAGCACTACAAAATTAGTCAGCACCTTCTGTCCGCGCTTCCCCTCCGGCTCTTTGCCCCGCTGTTCTAAGATCCTTTCCAGAAGACTCTCATAGATGGGCTTCGACTTAAGCAGCGTCGCCGCCATGTATGCTACAACGGACACGATGGACAGCGTCAGCATCTGGCTCATAGAACCCGTCATCTCAAAGATCAGTATAATGCCTGTCAGCGGCGCACGCACGATCGCCGCAAAATATCCTGCCATAGCCAGCACGACAAAGTTATTGATATACATCATATCCAATCCTGTGTACTGCACGCACACCGTCGCGAACGCACCGCCGATGTAACCTCCCAGAACCAGCAGCGGAAAGAAGATGCCGCCCGGCGCCCCCGACCCGAAGCAGACTGCCGAAAAGAGAAACCGTCCGGCAAAAATAAACAGAACCGTTCCCAGCAATACATCTTCCGTCGTCAGATAATCAAGCAATGCATGCCCGCTTCCTAAGAACTCCGGCATCGTAAATCCAAGCACACCCGCGCATAAGAAAGGAACCATCAGCTTCTGTGTCACACTGAAGCGCTTCGCGCTGCGGTAAACTGCCTGCACCTTCAATGTAAACCAGTTATAGAATGCCCCCAGCACACCCAATACAATCCCAAGGGCAAGGATCATTCCATAGTATTCCTGCGGCAAAGCCCTGATGATCTCAAACTGGAACACCGATTCCACCCCCATCACCGTGGACGCCATGAAGTCTGCCGTGAGCGAAGCTGTCATAACCGATACCAATACCGACACTGAGAAATTCTTATGAACCTCTTCCAACGAAAACATCACCCCGGCGAGCGGGGCATGGAATGCCGCGGCAAGTCCCGCGCTTGCACCGCAGGTCAGAAGAAACCGTTCTTCTGTCGTCCCTCTGTCCAGTCCCTTGGAGACACCTTTCCCCACCATAGCCCCAAGCTGGATCGACGGTCCTTCTCTTCCAAGCGCCAGCCCGCCAAGAAGACACAAGAACCCTCCGAAAAACTTTGCCGGAAGCACCCGCCACCATTTCTGGTCAAGCTTTCCGGTCATCTCTCCTTCAAGCTGCGGGATTCCGCTGCCCGATATCATCGGTTCGTACTTCACAAGCCTCCCCACAAGCCACGCCAACAGAAGCAATATCAGAAACCAGCCGGCAATCCTGATCGGATCCTTCCCGCAGAATTCCAGGATCCGATCCAGCCAGATCCCGGCACATTCCAGGACGATCCTGTACAATACGATCACAAGCCCTGCGATCCCGCCGATCATCATTCCCTCTCCGATCAAGATCATCTGAAAGCGCTCCGCGCGCCGAATGGTGCCAGACGTATCTTTCTCCATAGCCATACCTCCCCTTATCTTCCTGTACTCTCAGATTACTTTCGCACATGGCGTCTGCTTTTCTGCCATCCGCGAAATCTCCTGCAACTATCATAAATTATAGCATACTTTCACGAAAAGATTGAGTCTTTCCTTCAAATCCGCTATACTAAATAAAGCAGATACAAAAAACTTATCCACAACATTATAAAGCTACAGAAAGGGAAAATTACCATGAAACTAATGATTGCATCCGACATTCACGGAAGCGCCTTTTATCTGAAAGAGCTTCTAAGACAGTATGACACAGAACAGCCTGATAAACTGCTTCTTCTAGGCGATCTCATCTACCACGGTCCCAGAAACGACCTTCCCAAAGGATACGCCCCTCCGGAAGTCATAGAACTTCTCAACGCCAGAAAAGAGGAGATCCTCTGCGTCCGGGGTAACTGTGATACAGACGTAGACCAGATGGTGCTTGACTTTCCGATCCTTGCGGATTACTGCATCCTGTATGAGCAAGGGCACATGATCTTCGCGACACACGGACACAACCACAACACCGCCAATCCGCCCATGCTGAAGCCAGGAGATATCCTGCTCCACGGACACACTCATGTTCCGGCCGCAGAGGAATTCAACGGCAGGTATTACCTGAACCCCGGTTCAGTCTCCATCCCAAAAGACGGAAGCCAACGCGGCTATATGATGTTGGAAAACGGAGTGTTCACGTGGAAGAATCTGGACGGTGAAGCCTATAAGAATTTTGAATTGCATTAAATGAAAAGATCAGTACCGAATCCGGTCAGCGCAACAGACTGCGCTGACCGGATTCGGCACAAATACCGCGCTAAGTTTTTTACAGTGTACTGATAAACTTCAGGAATGCCTTTCTGCCTTCTTCTGTACACTTATACACACCGGCATCCTCCAGTACATGAGTGAACGTGATCCCAATCTCTTCCTTCAGCACATCCATCACATTTTCCCGGGTAATGCTGTCATACTTCGGCAGGAATCCTTCTACCCACCGGGCGTGCTTCTCTATCTTCTCATTGGTCTTAACATCCTTGCCTTCCACTAGGTAATCTGCCAGGATCTCCATCTCTTCCTTCAATCTGGACGGCAGGACTGCAAGCCCCATAACCTCGATCAGCCCGATGTTCTCCTTCTTGATGTTATGATACTGTGCGTGCGGATGATAAACCCCCAGCGGATGCTCCTCTGTCGTAATATTATTCCTCAGAGTCAGATCCAACTCGTATGTATCCTCTACCTTTCTTGCGATCGGTGTGATCGTATTGTGCGGTTCACCGTCTGTCTCTGCATAGATGAACGCATCCTCGTCCGTGTAGCCTCTCCACGCGCCAAGCACATGGTCTGCAAGCTCGATCAGGCGCTTCTCATCCTTGCTTCTGATCCGAAGGACAGACAGCGGCCATTTCACGATCCCGGCTTCCACATCCTCGTATCCCGGGATGCTTACCGTCTTCTCGATCGGCGCCTTCGCCATGGCGAAGGTGTAGTTACCGCCCTGGAAATGATCGTGGCTTAAGATCGAGCCGCCCACGATCGGAAGATCCGCATTGGATCCCAGGAAATAATGCGGAAACAGCTTGATGAAATCAAACAGCTTGATAAATGCCGCCTTCTCAATCTTCATCGGTACATGCTGCCCGTTAAATACGATACAGTGCTCATTGTAATAGACATACGGAGAGTACTGGAATCCCCATTTGCTGTCATTGATGGTGATGGGGATGATCCTGTGATTCTCTCTCGCCGGATGATCCAGGCGTCCAGCATAGCCTTCATTCTCCATACAGAGCAGGCACTTCGGATAGCTGCTCGCCTTGGCGTTCCTTGCCGCCGCAATCGCCTTGGGATCCTTCTCCGGCTTGGACAGATTGATCGTAATATCGATCTCTCCGTACGGGGAATCTACCTTCCACTTCATATCCTTCTTCACACGATAGCGGCGGATATAGTCGCTGTCTTGGCTCAACTTGTAATAATATTCTGTCGCTTCCCTGGGCGAGATCTCATACTTCTTCGCAAATATCTCCTGTACCTGCGCCGGCCTTGGAACCAGACAATTCATCAGTTTCGTGTCAAATAAGTCTCTGTAGCCTATACTGTCCTCAATGATACCGCGCTTTACTGCTTCATCCAGCAGCTCCTTCAGCACAGGCTCCAATTCTATCGTATCTGCATCCGTTTTAACTTCAACATCCTCATAGTCGTCTTCCCGGAACATCTCCAACAGGAGGTTCGTTGTATAGATACGCTCCGTCTCCGGAACAAGCCCCGTCTGAATGCCGTATTCTACCAATTTTCTGATATTCTCACTTAACATCTTCTCTTTTCCTCCACTTCTGTTTATGTAATTCCCGTCTGCGCCTGATCTACAGAACACCCGCTCCGCCGCCGATGTCAACTACATAGAACTCCGCTTCATGTCCGACCTTCTCCTGATAGGTCTTTCCAATCTCACGGATAAATGTATCCACCGTATCATTCTTAACGATGCTGACCGTACAGCCGCCGAAACCGCCGCCCGTGATGCGGGAACCGAGTACTCCCGGCATAGCCTGGGCAAGATCCACCAGAATATCGATCTCCTCACAGGAAACCTCATAATCATATCTCAGAGACTCATGGGACGCATTCATCAAACTGCCAAACAATGCGACATCCTGTGCCTTCAGCGCTTCTACCGCGCGGATCGTGCGCTGGTTCTCGTATACGGCATGCTTCGCGCGCTTCTGCCTTACCTCATCCTTGATGGCGTCCTTATGCGCCTCATACTCTTCTTCCGTCAGTTCTCCCAATGCCTGGATCTTCGTCACCGCCTGCAGCTCTTTAAGCGCGGTCTCGCACTCATTCCTTCTGTCATTATAGGCAGAATCCACCAGGCTATGCTTTACCTTACTGTTGGTGATCACGATCTTCGCGTCCTCTAATACCACCGGCGCATATTCATAATGCAGGGTATTGGTATCCAGAAAGATCGCATGATCCTTCTTGCCCATGGCGCTGGCGAACTGATCCATGATACCGCAGTTGCATCCGTTGAAATTATTCTCAGAATCCTGACCGATCAGCGCGATATCCACCATAGACACATCAAAACCAAATATATCTTTTAAGATCACACCTGTCAGAACCTCTAAAGAAGCGGATGAAGAAAGCCCCGAACCGTTCGGGATATTTCCATAGATCAGAATATCCATGCCGTGCGTAAGCTTGTATCCTCTCTTCTCGAACGCCCACATCACACCCTTCGGGTAATTGGTCCAGTTCGCCTTCGGATCCGGAACCAGCTCATCCAGGCTCGTCTCGATAACCCCAAGATTCTCAAAATTCGCTGAACAGAACCGAAGCTTTCTATCCTCTCTGCTTCTTACGATCCCGTAGGTTCCAAGCGTCAGCGCACATGGAAATACATGGCCTCCGTTATAATCTGTGTGCTCGCCGATCAGATTCACACGCCCCGGCGCAAAATAAGACCGGATCTCCCCTTCCCCTTTGTACAGTTCCTGAAACTGCTGAATTAATTTCTCCTTCATCTTTGTGTCCTCCATTCTTATATTCCTTTATATATTCCCTTGCATATTTTCATTATCTAATTTATGATTATAATGAGATGTGACGCCTGATACAATAAGAATATTTGATAATAGTATAAGAATATTGAGGAAATGGAGATTCACTATGCAATTACACACGGAAAAAGACCAGAAAGAGATCAAGAATCATGGGAATTATGAATTTCCCGTCCATATCAGCCTTGAAAAGATACAGTCCTACGAACAGAATTCCTTTCCCTGGCACTGGCATCCGGAGATCGAGCTTACCTGGGTCATGTCCGGGCAGATCGAATATTCTGTGAACGATAAGAAATACCTGCTGAAAGAAGGGGACGGATTGTTCTGCAACAGCAATTCCCTTCATTCCGGTTATATGAAGGATGGAGCAGACTGCAACTACCTGTCTGTCACCTTTCATCCAAGGTTCATCTACGGATATGAGAACAGCCTCCTGCAAACGAAGTACGTAGATTTTATCATCTCGAATGAAACCTGGCATTCTCTCCGGCTCGGGCAAGAAACCAACTGGCACCGGGACATCATCCGTCAGATCCGGCAGATCTATCAGATGATACAGACGCCTCCGGCAGACTATGAACTCCAGGTACACCTGCTCCTGACAGAGATCTGGCAGAAGCTCTACCTGCATTACAGCTCCCTTCCCGTCAGCGAACAACAGCCTCAGAAGCATCTGACACGGCTCAAGGATATTTTGTCATTTGTCCAGGAACACTACGCCAGAGAACTGACATTAGATGAGATCGCGGAGCATGTGAACATCTGCAAGAGTGAATGCTGCCGTTTCTTTAAGAAATATATGAAGATGACGATCTTCGAATATATCCTCTTCCTCAGGATCCAGAACAGCCTGCCGCTCCTTCGGGAAGGCGAGAGCATTACGAAGATCGCGGGCATGACGGGCTTCTCCACATCCGCCTATTACGGACAGATCTTCAAGCGTTATATGGGCTGTTCGCCCAGCAGATACCGCAGGGAACACATGGGAGAACGATCATTCCGCTCCTGATCATAAAGGCCATAAAAGCCAGGTATCCATGCAAGTATGAATACCTGGCTCGCCGCTTCGCGGGAATATCCTCTTATGAACCTGACGGCATATAGGGCCTTAGTATCCCTGCCACATTACTGATCGGCATCGTCTGCAGCCACACCTTGCCCGGTCCGCTGATCACAGTATTGAAGAATCCTTCGCCTCCAAACAACATGTTCTTCACACCCGGCACGCTCTTGATCTCCATCTTACATCCCGCCGTCATCGCCGCAAGATGCCCGGTGTCAACAACGATCTGCTGCCCGTCCGTAAGCTCATACTCTACCACATGCCCGTCGAATTCCGCGAATACAGTACCGTAGCCGCTGATCTTCTGCATGATAAATCCCTCGCCGCCAAACAAGCCCGAACTTACCTTCTTATTAAAGAATACAGACAGCTCTACTCCTGCCTCGCCCGCCAGGAACGCGCTCTTCTGGAAGATCATCTCCTGTCCCGGGGCAATCTCGTATGCTTTGATGGAACCCGGGAAGCTTGATGCGAATGCGATCATTCCGCTGCCGCCCTGGGCCGTGTAGACGTTCTGGAACATCTTCTCGCCCGAAAACATCCTTCCAAATGCCTTCCCGATGCCTCCGTTCGTCGTAGTCTCCATCAGCATATTCGGCGACATCCATGACATGCCGCCACCTTCCGTGATCATCTTCTCGCCGCCTTCAAGCTGGCAGACCACGACCGGGAGTGTTTCTCCTAAAATCTGATATCTCATAATTATGTACCTCCTGGAAAATCTTATGTATCTATCATATACATTTCCGGAAGAAGTGTCAATTCTTCTTCCGTCAATTTCTCTTATCTTCTTTCTGCATTACTTTATTGCCTTCACCGGACATGACTTCTTACATGCACCGCAGCGGATACATTCCGGATGGTTCGCATTCTTTGCCGGATCCACCTGCATCTTGCAGACCTTCTCACAGACCCCGCAGCCGGTACACCGCGCCTCGTCCACCCGATACCGGAACACAGAGACCGGATTGAACACCGAGTAGACCGCCCCCAGCGGGCATATGTATTTGCAAAAAGGGCGATAGATCACAATAGATAATAATACGGTAACCGCCAGCAGCGCCGTCTTCCATGCATACAGCCATCCCAGCGCATTTCGCATGGACTCGTGGAACAGCACAAGCGGAATCCCTCCCTCAAGCGTACCTGCCGGACAGATCAGCTTGCAGAAATACGGCGCGCCTTGCCCCAGGATATCCACCAGGAACATCGGAAGCAGGATCACGAACACCGCCAGGATCACATATTTCAGCTTCCTAAGAAGCCTGTCTCCATGAAATGTCCCGACCTTCTTAGGAAATGGGATCTTGTGCAGCAGATCCTGGATCAGCCCGAAAGGACACAGCCATCCACAGACAAACCTTCCCAACAACGCCCCGACAAACATCAGGAATCCCGCCGCATAGAATGAAAATTTGAAGTTCCAGTTCCCGATCACTGCCTGCATAGCGCCGATCGGACAGGAGCCTAAGGCTCCCGGACAAGAGTAACAGTTAAGCCCCGGCACACACAGATTCTTAAGTTTCCCCCGGTATATTTTTCCCTGCATAAACCCGGCAAGGTAACTATTGGTAAGAAGCGCCCACAAAGCCTGTGCGCCATGACGCTTCCATTCTCCTGCTTCCTTAAGATCCCGATCACCATCGTACTTCCTTCTATCCAATTCCCACACACTCCATACATAGATTGACTGCTTTTTCCAGGACTACCGCCATCTCCCCTCGGTATATGCCTATTCCCATAAGCGCCGCTGCGAAGACGGCAAGGAGGAGCCCTGCTGACGGAGCGCGCAAGAGCCGGTTCATTGTACCACCCCGGAGAGTTCCTTCTCTATAACACTCTCCCACTCTTCATAAGAACGGCTTCCCGTATAGGTCTCTCCGACAATATTCCCTTCTTTATCCACGAAGAAGGTCGTCGGTACGGCGCTGATCCCTGCAAGACTTCCGTTCAGATATCCGGCATCCGGGATCAGGAACGGATATGTGACTTCTGCCTTCTGTGCCAGAACCTTTGCCTTCTCTACCGCTTCTTCATCCGGATCGCCTGACTGCCCTATCGCATCCATGACAATGCCTGCCACCTGCACTCCTTTGTCCGCCATATCTTCATGAAGCTTCGCCAGATCCGGAATCTCACTGACGCACGGCGTGCACCATGTAGTAAATACATTGATCATAGTCAGATCATGATCTCCAAGCATTTCCTGTGTATAAGTCTCTCCATTGATATCCTGCATCGTGAAATCACCCAACGCCTTGTTCCCTGCATCCGCCTGTCCGTCAGGATCTTTTTGCAGCTCTTGCGTCTGCTCCTGGGGTGCGGTATCCTTTTCCTGTGAGGATGCATCCTCCCCGCCCGCGCACCCGCTTAAGACAGACGCGGAACACACTGTGAGTACGGCTAACCCGCATACCAGATTCTTTGCAGTTCTCTTATCGCTGAATCTCATTTTTCTAAATCCCATATCATCTTAGCTCCTTTACTGATCTTTTCTTATTCTATCACAATAAGAGAAAAATCAAAAGGAAATGTGTGTGAATTTTAACGCAGCAATTCTTCATCAATCGGATATCTCCCGAAGATCCTCGCCGCATCCATAAGCGCCTGCATATTCTCTTTTGGCGTTTTGATCGGCATCTGGCAGCCCGAAGTAAGTACATACCCTTTGGGTGAATCATAACCCTTTCGGATACATTCCTTAGCAGAACGCAGGACATCGTAAGGAGTCCCAAAACGCATTACCTCTACAGGAGGAACATTTCCCTGGATACACATACGGCCGCCCAATATGTATTTTGCTTCCTCAACATCTTCCACATTATCCAGGCTGAACGCTCCAATCCCGGTCTCCTTAATATAATCCCACAGCTTCCGGCTGGTCCCGCAGATATGTAGCCCGCAGCCTCCGCCGTTTTTCTTAATATGATCCACATTCTTCTGAAAATAAGGCAGCGAGAACTTCTTATACTGTTCGACACTGATCAGAGACGTGGAACTAACCGGATCTGCAAATCCGATCCCTACGCCGATGTCCAGCAGACGGTCAATGTACCGATTATTATTCTCTACGATTATATCCATAAGCGCTCTTACTTTATCCGGCATTTTCACGGTTCCGATCAGGAGCTGCTCTGTCCCGACTGCCATCGCCGCGATCGTAAACGGACCTGTAACCGTCGCGCTCACCGGTACCTTGCCGCCCAGTTTTTCCTTCACAAGCCGCACGCCCTTTAATATGATCGGCAGCCTTCCCTCCTTATCAACATCCACCAGCTTCGCATTGTGTGCTTCCTTAAGCGGCAGCGCCGGCTCTTCCAGCTGAGCAATATTGTAATCCGCATATTTTACCTTTGCACCCATAGCCTCCGCCATGCCGCGGAGCGTACACGATACTCCCGCTCCGTCAGAATGGAAATTGTGGTAGATATACTCTTCCAACTCACACATTTTCTCCGAAGAATGGTAATATTCATTCAGCGTACATCCGATCATCGGCGCCAGTGTCTCTCCTGTATCCAGGCAGCACATGATCCTGTCTGCTTCTTTTCCTTCACTCAGCAGCTTGTCTCGTTCGATCGCCGTCAGTTCATCCTTCTTGATTTCCAGCCCATTTAAATATCTTTCAATCATAAATCTTATCCCATCTATCTCTGTCTATATTTCTCTATGCCTTACTTTTTCTAAGCTTCCCCGCTGTAAATATGGAGATTACCGCAATTACTGCTACAATAAGCTGATACCAGCAAAGTGAGATCACCTGGAACGGACTGTTAAGGTCTGTAAGCAGCGCGCATGCGAATAAAATCTGCGCACTGTACGGAAGAACCCCCTGGAATACGCAGGAAAACAGATCCAAAAGCGAGGCAGTCCTCTTCGGCTCCACTCCATATTCCTCGCTGATCTCCTTCGCTACATTCCCTGTAATAAGGATGGATACCGTGTTATTCGCCGTCGCAATATCTGCCAGGGAGGCCATCGTAACGATCCCAAGTTCCGCAGTATTCTTGTTCTTGATAACCTTCTTGACCTTCTGCAATACCCATTCGATACCGCCTTCTTCTTGTACCATAGTAGCAAGCCCTCCCATGAGCATGGACAGGAGGAATATCTCGAACATTCCTGTAAAACCTGTATAGACATGATTCGCAAATTCCAGTACCGAGAAAGAACCAAACACGATTCCGATGACGCCTGAGAACACGATCCCGCCTGTCAGAACAAGAAATACGTTCAATCCAACCAGAGAAGCTATCAATACAAATAAATACGGCAATACCTTCACAAAATTAAATGAATATTCCGCAGCCTCCGGAACCACTTCCGGCCTTCCCCATATCAGAAGAACGACTATGGTGATCACTGCCGCCGGGAGTGCGATCGCAAAGTTCGCCCTGAACTTATCCCTCATCTCCACTCCCTGTGTTCTCGTCGCCGCGATCGTTGTGTCCGAGATTACGGACAGGTTATCGCCGAACATAGCGCCGCAGATCGTAGCCGCCACGACAAGATAAACATTCAATCCCCCTGCTTCGGCAAGCCCGATCGCGATCGGTGTTACGGCTACCACCGTTCCTACCGACGTTCCCGTCGCAAGTCCGATGAATCCTGAGATCACAAACACACCTGCCGCAACAAACTGCGGCGGGATCACAGACATTCCCAGATTCACCACAGCATCCACACCGCCCATCTCGCTTGATACTGTCGTAAATGCCCCTGCAAACAGATAGATGAAACACATGGTCATTACATCTACATGGCCGCACCCTCTCAAAAATACTTCCATCTTCTCATTGATGCTTCCTTTGAACAATACAAATGCAACGATCACTCCAAGCATTGCCGCAACCGGCGCCGGCAGCTGATAAAATGCCATCTCGACACCTTTTGCATTCAATACGATACCCGTAATAAGGTATACCCCTACAAAAACTCCAAACGGCAATAACGCCTTCCCACTTACTTTTTTCTCCATTCCATTTTATCTTTGTACATACAATTCATCTTTCTTCATACTACATAGCTACGCGTGATTCTATTATAACATTGCAGTATTTTTAATCAACCTCTCCCCCAATTGATAATTTTTATAAATATTTTATATTTATAAAAATTATCTTTTAATTGTTGACAATCCACACTGCGGCAGGATACTGGCATGTTTGATTTCACACTTATTGGCTCTTTTCTTCAATCCAGATTGGGTATAAAGTATCTCTATCAGGTATACCAATATTTACAGGAAAAGAGGTTATCAACATTATGAACAAGAATTCTAATCTGAAACAAATCGTTATGACCGCGCTATTTGCCGCGTTGGCATGTGTCGCTACCATGTCTATCCGGATTCCAACCCCCGGAACCAATGGATATATACATCCCGGGGACGCCATTGTCATCCTCTCCGGCGTCATCCTCGGACCGGCATGGGGATCCCTTGCCGCCGGGATCGGTTCTGCTATGGCAGATCTCCTGGGTGGGTACTTTATCTATGTCCCGATCACATTTGCTGTCAAAGGAAGCATTGCGTTCCTTGCAGGCATGATCTATCATAGATTCGGGAAATCCTCCAAAAGCCAGTATACAGCCGTAATACTTGGAGGGATCGCTGATATGATCCTGGTTGCGGGAGGATATTTTCTCTGTGAGATCCCGCTCTACGGAGCGTCTGCCGCTGCGGCAAGCATTCCGGCAAATCTGATCCAGGGATTAGGCGGGCTGATCATTGCCTTTGTATTATATCCGATCCTGCTTGCAATTCCGGATATCAGGCAGATCACATTCCACTCCCGCACTTAAAATCCGGCGCATAACATAAATACTACCTGTGCCTCTGAAAATCTCTTTCCAGCGCACAGGTAGAGCTATTTCTTATAGATATTTCTTATAGATATAGATTCTTATACACTTTCCGGTCTTTCACAACCAATACACCGCAGAGTATCATAAAGAACATCCCGATAGCAAGAATGGTCAGCCACGCGGTCCGAGATCCTCCTATCTTATATACAAATCCGATCACCAACTGATATATACTGGTAATTCCGGTCCGCAGGACTTCTGACACTCCATTGATCCGCCCTCTGTGGCTTGCAGGCATACGTTTCGTCAGATACGGGCTCTCCGCAAGCGTACACAACACCTCTCCTAATGTCAGGATGATGATCGCGGCATAATAGAATGGGATCCGTCCCAGGCACAGCATGAACAGACCATAACCTGCCGTCAAAAGAATCTGCCCAAGCATCGTCTTGACTGTCTCCGGAATCCTAAAAAACACTCTGGTAAACAATGGGGTGAATATCACGACTGCCACACAATTCACACTGGTGATCGAACCGAATATGACTGCGCCGCTGTCACCGTGCAGTCTCGCCAGATCCAGCGGCATCAGATAATTATACATCTGATAGGTTGCGAAATAGCTGCTTACCAATATAAGATAGAGTACGATGATCGGATTCTCCTTTAGAACCACCCATAGCCCCTCCCCCTTCCGTTCCGTCTGATATACTGCCTTCTTGCCGGTATCTCTGACAGGAGCGATATCTTTCACCAGGAAAAAGATTACGACCGTAGAGCATCCGATCGAAGTTCCGCTGATAAGAAATGCAAGCCACAGATAATCCCGAAGGAGAATTCCCGCAATCGTCGGCGACATGACAAGCCCAAGATTCATACAAAGGTACTGCAGCGAATATGCCCTCTCCCTGTCCTCCATCGCTGTGATATCCGCCGTAAGCGCATTATAGGAAGGATGCTCCATACTCTGGCATATCGATGCGGCGGACATCAGCACAACGGACTTTACAGACAGCGGGATCACTGCACAGATCACATAACAGAGCACAGATATGCTGTCCAGGTATACAATATTCATTTTCTTATTGAAATGATCCGCCATCTTTCCGCCGATGAGATTTGCCGGCAGTGACAATATCCCCACCGCCGCCATGACCCAGGCTATATGCTCCGCACTCATGCCCATCTTCTGGTTCAGGATCATCGTAAGCATCGGCCAGATCATGGCGCCCATGGCAGTGACCAGGCGACCGAAGCATAGGACGTAATTTTCTCTGCGGAGCCCTTTATACTGTGATATTAGTTTCATAAGGTTTCCTCATATTTATATCAAAGAGTACTGTACAAAAGTAAGATAACTCTTGTTTCTTCCTTGCGGATATGTTATATTATATGAAAGGGAAAACCAAAGAAGCGGCTTACCCTCAACAATTGTTAGCTTAGCCTTTTACAAGGTCAGCCGTCATTATTGCGAGTAATGGCGGCTATTTTCTTCCCTTGAAGATGGTGTAGCACAATCCAACAAGGGCGCAAATGAATATTCCAGTCTGAATGAAATCAGAATATGTAACATACATCAGCATCCCCTCCTTTCTTTCGTCTGGAGGGTTAGCCCCTCCGATAAAGCAAGAGGGTAAGCCGCCGGGCTCTCTGGTTTTCCACGTCGTCAGTATAACATACATAATATGTTTTTACAATTATAGCTTAGCCCTATGGCTAAAGTGTAGGATTTCGGTGTTAGATCACAAGCATCGCATCTGGAAAAAACGAGCGGTGCGGGGATACTCTCCCTACACCGCTTTGCTGTATAATTATAATAGCAGGTTCGGGTGAAGAAGTCAATAGGTTGGGGTGAATTTGAGGGTGTGTTTTCAAAAATTGTCAGATAATTCATCCATTCTCTAATTGTTCTTGACTTTTTTCCTTACTCCCTTGCTTTTCAATCGGAAATACTGTGCATTGCACAGAAGTTTCGATTAAGAGGGATCGTCTTCGTAAAAGATTTAATTGAATTCCCATAATCTAATCATCAAATTATTATTTCCTGCACCGGATAACCGTTAGCGTATTTACTTGTGAGATACCTTGCGAAGACAAAATTACCTTCGAGATTAGCAATATCGTCCCCATAAGAGAGGACGACATTTATGGTGGTTATCGGGTTATGATGATGGCAAAATATGATACTCTTTTAACGCCTCTCTCCATCAATGTTTCCACAGGGGATGCCATAACTCCCCACGCAGTAGAGTTTACTTTTCATGAAATATTCGACGAGGACAAGTCCTATAAGCTTTGGGCATACAACATAGAAACTGTTTTGGCAGAAAAGGTGGAAACGATTCTTCACAGAACCGTATTTAACACCCGTCCCAGAGATTTCTATGATGCCTATATTCTTGCAACTACGCAGAAGTTTAATAAAAGCACTTTTAAGAAAGCGTTACAAGCTACCGCTGAACATCGCGGCACAGCAGGGCAGATTTCAAATGTGGATCAGATTCTGAAGAATATAACAGAAAGCAAAGAACTTCAAGGGATGTGGAACAAATACCGCAAACAGTTTGCCTATGCAGAAGAAATCACTTATGAAAGCATTTTAATGGAACTCAAAAGGTTGCTTCATTGATTTAGACATTTATGTATCTAAAAGATGTTATACGATGGGAGGAGCACAATGATTAAATTTAAAAATCTGAAAACTGGTGAAATAAAAACTGCATTTTCTCTTCGTGAAGAAGGTGAAAAGACATATGTCAAGTTCTCTAAGGATGGAAAAGAATACGGCTATTTCAAAAGCAATGTTGAAATCATTTCTCCAGACAGCGACAATCTTCCGTTTCGTGTGTATATATACAAAAAAGAATGTTACAAATGCCATAAGCCCACAGAGATCTTAACCTATATTACATATGCGGATAAGCCTGCTGAAGATGTGACATTTCCTTATGATTATGGCAGACTGCTGAAACATCAAAACATTGTCGCGCATCTGCAAGACCCGAGTATTGAATACTACGGATTAAATGTCATTGGCGATATTAAGGAATTTGACCATATGCTTATGGAAAAATATCCGGAGAGAATTAAAAACACCTATAGCAAAACAAAGAACGAAAGTTATCCTATGAATGTATGCAGTCATTGCGGAAGTGGCCAAGGCTGGTATTTTATTTACAGAGATATCAATAAATTCATCCAAAACAAGGAAGAAATCCAGGTATTTGATAAGTAAGTAATCGTTTTCCACCTCAATGTCTTTCATATTTCAAGTGAACTTCTTTTTAAGTGTTTTATCAAGGAGGGCACTTGAATACGAAAAAGGAATATTCAAGCCCTAAAAACCCGCAAAACCCCAGTAATCCTGCGCCTTTGCGGGCTTTCTTACGCCTAAATTTTTTACTCACCCAATGTACATCGCATCCCCAAAGGAAAAGAACCGGTACTTTTCTCTTACTGCTTCTTCATACGCCCTCAACACATTCTCTCGTCCTGCTAACGCAGATACCAGCATAATGAGCGTCGATTCCGGAAGATGGAAATTCGTGATCAGGCAGTCTAATACCTTGAACGAATACCCCGGATAGATGAAGATCTCCGTCCATCCGCTGCATGCCTTAAGCCTGCCATTCTCATCCGCCGCCGATTCGATCGTCCGGCAGCTGGTCGTTCCTACACAGATGACCCTTCCTCCCGTATCCTTTGCATGATTGATCTTTCCGGCAGCTTCCTCATCGATCCTGAAGAACTCCGAATGCATATGATGATCCGTAATCTCGTCCACTTTGACCGGGCGGAAGGTTCCAAGCCCCACATGCAGCGTAACCCTCGCGACCGCCACGCCTTTTTCTTCAATCTTCTTCAACAGCTCCGGCGTAAAGTGAAGCCCCGCCGTGGGAGCAGCCGCAGATCCGGTATTGACTGCGTAGACAGTCTGGTATCTGTTTTTGTCCTCCAACTGATGCGTAATATAAGGGGGCAAAGGCATCTGGCCAAGCCGATCCAGTATTTCTTCAAATATGCCGTCATAAGTAAATTGGATCAGGCGATTTCCTTCTTCCACAATGCCAATGACTTCTCCCGTCAGCAGTCCTTCCCCAAAGTGAATCCTTGTCCCAACCTTTGCCTTCTTCCCTGGTTTTACCAAAGTCTCCCATATGTTATTCTCTCTGCGTTTCAGCAGTAGTATCTCTATCTTTGCGTTGGTTCCTTCTCTGGAACCGATCAGCCTTGCCGGAATTACTTTCGTATCATTGATGACCAGACAGTCTCCTTCCCTCAGATATTCGGTGACCTCTCTGAAAATACGGTGTGAAATAACTCCAGACTCCTTATCAAGGACAAGCAGTCTGGAGCTTTGACGATCCTCTAACGGATCTTGTGCAATAAGTTCTTCCGGCAATTCATAATAAAAGTCCTGACGTTTCATATATGAATCCCTTCTTTGATGAATTCCTTCTTTAAATGAATCCTTAATCTCTCTTTTCTTTCTGATCTAAAGCCTCAGCTCCGTCCGAAGTCAATATCTCCTGTGCCTCCGCAGACGCAGATGGCGCCAAGTCCCTTTCAAACTTCGGCGGCACATGATCTTTCGGCAAAACCGAAGCGTTCCCGGTACCCGTCATGCTACTATTCTGCGGGGGTACCGGAGCATTTCCTGTACCTGTCACACTGTTATTCCGCGGCGGTACCGGAATATTTCCCATACCCATCACACCGTTATTCCGCGGCGGTACCGGGACGTTTCCGGCGCCTGCCATGTTGTTATTCCGCGGCGGTACCGGGACATTTCCTGTACCCGCCATGTTGTTATTCCGCGGCGGGATCGGACCATAGTACCCCTGCGGCGGCAGACAATTCGCCGGCGCCTGATACACAGGAAGCACTTTCATCTTCTTCGCATAGACCACTCTGGTATCACAGAGCATATCATGAAGCCCTCTCTTTTCTCTGTCCACCCCTGCCATAATATAACCGACTCCTATGGAAAGACCGCACAGGAATCTCCCTACGGTCTCCCTGTATATCACGTTCAGCAATTCAAGCTTCTGGCTTCCGTCCGCATTCACGACATAAAGATTCAAAAGCCTTTTCCCCAGCGTCGTTCCCGTCCCGTGGGTGAGCAGCACAAAGTATAATACCTGCAGGACATACAGAAGAATATCCTTCGCCGTATATTGGAACAAGATCTCTGTCCGAAACACACCGCTCCCTGCCGCAGACAATATTCCGATCACCAGGTTCACAAACAAGAGCCCAACCCAGACAATTGCGCAGTCGATGCAATATGCTGCAAGGCGTACCCAGAATCCCGCATATTCTATGTCCGGCGCAGTCTGCCTACCGTAACTGTTCTGCATAATACATCGGCACCCCGCTTTCCATCTCTGCCGCAGTCTCTTTCAGTATCTGAGCTTCTGACTTCGGGATCATACTCTCCACCTTCGCAAAAAGAGAAGACCAGAAATCCATCGTACTCTCCAGCTCATAGAATTCATATGTTCCAAGCTCGTCGCTCATCATCGCCGCCATATCCTCGTACAGGCTGATCTCATCAATAAGCCCGTTATTCAATGCCTGGCTCGCCGTATATACACGGCCGTCCGCAAGCGCTATCACATCGTCCGTCGACATACCCCGCCCTTCCGACACGATACCTACAAACTTCGTATAATACTCATCCACCTGCTCCTGATAAAGAGCGATCTGCTCATCCGTCATCTTCGTACTGTCTTTATACGCACCGCTGGTTATGCTGAAATACCGGATGCCCAATTTCTCATACAATCCGGACATATCATAGCCGGACATGATCACTCCGATCGACCCCGTCGTCGTATTGGGGTTGGCATAGATTTTGTCCGCCGCCATAGAGATCATGTATCCTCCTGATGCGGCATAATGTGCCATATACCCCCATACCGGACGTCCGGTACTCTCTTTATACTCCTTAAGTTTTAGATACAACTCTTCTGATTCATATACGGTTCCTCCCGGGGAATCCACATATAGCAGGATTCCCTGGTTATCGCTGTCATACATCAGATTATCAATATATTCCAAGGTTGTAATGTGCTGATATCCCAGGTCAGCATCGAACATGCTCGTCACCGTCTGCTCCTGAATGGCGCCGACCACCTTGACGATGGCAATATAATCGTCTGACGGAGGCTGGAACTCCACGCTGTCCGACAGCATCTGAGCCATATTCTTCTCCACGATCCGCTCAGATAATGTACGTGTCAGCACACTTGACGCACCGACAACAATGAACAATACAACTGCTATGATCAAACCGCCTATCTGCTTTTTCTTCATCTTTTATCTCCATTCATTTGATTAAAAACCAGAAACTATTTACGAAGTTCGATTCCCATTCCTTCCAATGCTTTCAGTATCCTGCCCATTGCCTCTGCAACTTCGGCATCTTCAAGCGTCTTATCCTTCGCGCGGAATACGATCGAGTATGCCACGGATTTGAATCCTTCTTTGATCTGCGCTCCTTCATAGAGATCAAACAACGCATAATCTTCCAGGTATGCCCCGCCTTTCTTCTCTATCACTTCTTCCACCTTGCCTGCCAGGATCTCTTTCGGCATCACCATACTGATATCACGGGTTACTGCCGGGAATCTCGCTATTCCGGTGTATTTCCTGTCAAAAGACGCCCTCTCTACGATCTCCGGCATATCAAGCACCGCTATATATGCCTTCGTACCGATCCCATATGCGTCCGCTATATCCGGATGCACTTCTCCAAGATATCCTACCACGGTTCCGTCATAGATGATATTCGCCTGGCGTCCCGGATGAAGATATGGTTTGCCGGCATCGGGATCGTATGTCTCTTTCTTACGCATCCCAACCTTTTCAAAGAACTCCTCTACCACACCCTTCATGCTGAAGAAATCTCCCTCTCCATACATACCGAGGGTAAACTGCATCCGTTCTTCCGGAAGCTTAGTCAGCGGAAGTGATTGCGGAAGATAGATATTTCCTAATTCATACAGTCTTACATTTTTATTTCTTCTGTTGTAATTCGTCGCCAGAGACGTCAGCATACCGTTCAGAGACGTTGTGCGCATAATGCTGTAGTCCTCTCCCAGAGGATTCATGATCTCAACGGTTCTTCGAAGCGGAGAATCTGCCGGGATCCGAAGTTTATCAAATACCTTGGGACTCTCGAAGGAATAGGTCATCCCCTGGCTGAACCCGCAGAATTCTGCGATATCACGGGCGATCTCTTCTACACGCAGCTTAAATGATAATTTTCCGGTAGTCGCCTCTCCCCTCGGAAGTGTCGTCGGAATATTGTCATAACCGTAGAATCTTGCCACCTCTTCCGCCAGATCCGCCATACGGAACAGATCGTGCCGGAAAGTAGGCGCGATCACCTCATTCGTCTCACCGTCGTATTCCAATCCTATTTTTTCAAAATATCCGATCATCTCTTCCTTGGAAATATCTGTACCAAGCAGGCGGTTGATCTCATCCTGGTCAAAGGGCACTCTCACCGGTTCTTTCTTCTTTCCATACACGTCTGCCATCCCGCCTACGACTTCTCCGGCTCCCAACTCTTCGACTAACTGACAGGCACGGTCGATCGCCGCCTGCGCATTATTTGGATCCAGCCCTTTCTCAAATTTGCCGGATGCATCGGTCCGAAGCCCCACTTTCTTGCTTGACTTACGGATATTGGTTCCGTCAAAGCAAGCCGCCTCAAAAAGCATGGTCTTGACATCATCCGTGATCATAGAGTTCTCACCGCCCATGATACCCGCGATACCGACGGATTTCTCACCGTCGCAGATCATCAGCACATTCTCATCCATCTTGCGTTCCTGTCCGTCCAATGTTGTAAATGTCTCGCCTTCCTTTGCCGTACGAACGATGATCTCATGTTTTGCGATCGTATCCAGGTCATAGGCATGCATCGGCTGTCCGAATTCCTCCATCACATAATTGGTGATATCTACCAGATTATTGATCGGGCGGATCCCGACAGACGCCAGTCTTCTCTGCATCCACTTCGGGGACGGCCCGATCTTGATATTCTTTACCACTCTTGCACAATATCTCGGACAAAGTTCCTGGTCTTCCACCGTTACCTTGATATAATCATTCACATCTTCTGAATTTCCCGTCTTCGCAACGACCGGAGGATGGAATTCTTTTCCGAAAGTCGCCGCCGCTTCCCTCGCGATCCCGATCACACTGAAACAGTCGACCCTGTTGGATGTAACCTCATATTCAAACACCACATCGTCAAGCCCCAGCGCTTCCACCGCATCCGTCCCGACTTCTGCATCCTCCGGAAAGATATAGATGCCTTCTTCCGGCGCCTCCGGATACATATCTTTGTTCGATCCCAGTTCCTCGATCGAGCACATCATGCCCCTGCTCTCTATGCCGCGCAGTTTCCCCTTCTTGATCTTCACGCCTCCTGCCACACGGCTTCCCGGCTCATGCCCGCCTGCCACGCGTCCGCCGTCCAGCACAACCGGCACCTTATCGCCTTCTTTCACATTATTGGCGCCCGTGACGATCTGGACAGTCTCTTCTCCCACGTTGACCTGACAGACGATCAATTTATCAGCATCCGGATGCTTCTCTATCTTATCGATCTGCCCGATCACGATCTTATCCAGATCCGCATCCAATACCTCGTATCCTTCTACTTTTGTTCCTGACAATGTCATCGCGTCCGTATACTCCTGCGCAGTAACGTTAAGGTCCGGAACATATGCCTTTATCCATGATAATGATGTATTCATCTTCTTACTCCTCTCTGTCTACTTTACTGGATCTATTCTATAGAAAATGTCTAGAATTGCTTCAAGAACCGTATATCATTCTCATACAACAGTCTCATATCGTCAATCTCATACTTAAGCAATGCAATACGTTCCAGTCCGACGCCAAAAGCAAATCCTGTATACTCATTCGGATCGATCCCGCACATCTCCAATACATGCGGATGTACCATACCGCAGCCAAGAATCTCGATCCATCCGGATCCTTTACAGAAGCGGCATCCTTTTCCCCCGCATTTGAAACAAGTAACATCCACCTCCGCGCTCGGCTCTGTGAACGGGAAATGATGCGGGCGGAACTTCGTCTTCGTCTCCGGTCCGAATAATTCTTTTGCAAATACTTCCAGAGTACCTTTCAGATCTGCAAAAGAGATATTCTTATCGATCACCAGTCCCTCGATCTGATGGAAGGACGGCGAATGTGTCGCGTCCACTTCGTCAGAACGGAACACACGTCCCGGCGCGATCATACGGATCGGCAATTTCCCCTGTTCCATGACACGCGCCTGCACCGGCGACGTCTGTGTACGCAGCACGATTTCTTTATTGACATAGAATGTATCCTGCTCATCCTTCGCCGGATGTCCGTCAGGAATGTTCAGTTTTTCAAAATTATAGAGATCATATTCCACTTCCGGGCCTTCCACCACCTCGTAGCCCATTCCGATGAAGATCCTCTCTACTTCTTCCAGTGCGATCGTATTGGGATGACGGTGTCCGACCATATTCTTCTTCGATGGAAGTGTGACGTCTATTACCTCCTGCTTCATCCGCTCTTCACGGATAGCTCTCTCCATCTTCTTCTTACATTCTTCTAATACATTCTCGATCTCTGCACATGTTTCATTCACCAGCTGCCCGACCTTGGGCCTTTCCTGCGGCAGGACATCCTTCATTCCCTTTAAAACTGCGGTAAGCTCTCCCTTCTTGCCCAGGAATCTCACACGCACATCATTCAGTTTTTCCGGCACATCAGCCGCTTCAATCGCCTTCAACGCTTCTTCTCTGATGCTCTGTAACTTTTCATTCATCGATCTTCTTCCTTTCCTCCACAACAGTTTCTAAAAACAAAAAAACTCATCCCAAAAAGGGACGAGCAACTACCCGTGATACCACCCTGATTCCCGCATTCCTGCCATCCGGATACCGGATGCTTCCATACGGGCACTCATTCATGCGTAACGTGCATCTGACGTTATCTCCTACCATCCTGCCAAACACGATTCCGGCATAAATCCTTCCGATCACGGTTTACTTTCCAGTCGTCTGCCAAGACTTCAAAGATACGGCTCACGTGGGAAATTCAAGTATCGTCTGAACCCAAGGAAACTTTCAGCCAGCGATCTCCTCTCTCTATGGGAAGGCAACACTCTACTTACACGGTCAAAGCTTTTATCTGCTTCTCGATAGTATATACAACCTGCCTGTATATGCTTCTCTCAATTATATCATAAGAACTAATGATGTCAAGGAATTTTGTTTTTTTAATTTTATACTTGATTTTTCTTCCAAAAGGTGGTATTATGAAACCCGGTTAAAGAAATAACAAGAAAATATGATCGGGGTGTGGCTCAGCTTGGCTAGAGCGCCTGGTTTGGGACCAGGAGGTCGCAGGTTCGAATCCTGTCACCCCGATACCGTCTGCGGGTGTAGTTCAATGGTAGAACACTAGCCTTCCAAGCTAGATACGTGGGTTCGATTCCCATCACCCGCTTTTTTATTATCTATGAAGGGAAGCCGCAATTTACAGGGCTTCCCGATTTTATTCCTATCGTGTTTCGGTACGTTCGTACCATATGCCAAGGACAGGAGGTATTACGAATGAAGATCGTATTTCTGGATGTGAAAACAATCGGTGAAGACCTTGACTTATCGAACTTTGATCAATTAGGGGAAGTCGTGAAGTATCCCTTCTCATCTCCCGGCGAGATCCCTGCAAGAGCCGCAGACGCCGACGTACTTGTATTGAACAAACCACGGATCGACGAAGAAGCCATCCGGGACGCCGCTAAACTTAAGCTAGTCTGTGTTACCGGAACCGGAACGAACAACCTGGACAAAGACTATCTGAAAAGCCGCGACATAGCCTGGAGAAATGTTGCAGGATATTCCACAGAGTCCGTCGCGCAGCATACCTTCGCCATGCTGTTCTATCTGCTTAACAAACTCCGGTATTATGATGACTATGTAAAGGAAGGCCGCTACACAGACGACACATCCTTCACTCATTTTGAAGAACATTTCCACGAACTGAGCAAAAAGACATGGGGCATCATCGGACTGGGCAATATCGGCAGACGGGTCGCGTCCATTGCAGAAGCATTCGGGGCAAAAGTCATCTATTCCTCCCCGTCAGGCAGCGCGCCTCAGCCGGGATATCATCAGGTGGACATGAACACACTGCTTTCCCTGTCCGATATCATCTCCGTCCATGCACCGCTGACCCCATATACCAAGGACCTGATCGGTGCGGATGCGTTCAGAAGGATGAAATCCTCCTGCATCTTCCTGAATCTCGGCAGAGGTTCTATCGTCTCGGAACAGGCGCTTGCCGAGGCTCTGACGAAGAACGAGATCGCAGCCGCAGGATCAGACGTACTGTGCACAGAACCTATAGATCCGGACAATCCGCTTCTTGCGGTCAAGGACAGCCGGAAGCTTTTCATCACGCCTCATGTCGCATGGGCAAGCGTAGAAGCAAGAACACGGCTGATGGATACCATATACTGCCAGATCCGGGATTATTTCCGCCAGAGTGCTTCTTGATTCATCTTTTTTGCATCAGGTCGGTCAGCATAACAAGAATTCCGCCGCACGCTATGTAAAGATCTCCAAGATTCGCCGTGATCCGGGCAAGAAACCGCTTCTTGCTCCGGATCCCGATATAATCAATGACCTTTCCCCTTGCCATCCTGTCAAATGTATTGCTCGCCGCACCGGCGCTTAACAACGTCAGTCCAAGCTTTCTTGGGAAATTCCCCTTTTTAAGAAATACCAGCACATCCCAGATCAGGATTCCGGCGCTGGTGATCATGGTCGCACCTTTGATCAACCTTGGGCGGTCCTCCAATAGATTCAGAAGGAATCCCCGATTATATGCCTTGCGTATGACTACCCTTCCGCCAAAAAGTTCTCTTCTCTCTCCCGGATCCAGATTCTCTTCCACCTGCTGCTTGCATATCACATCCGTTCCAAGAAGCACCGCAAATACGACCGCCATCCAGGAAAACATCTTATATCTCCTCTTTGATCTTCACGATCTGTTCTTCCTGGCTCTCGATCTCTTCCTCTCTCTTCTCAATCTGTTCACACAGGCCGATATACTCCGTATCGTCCACCTCGCCCTTCTGGAACTTCTCATATACCATACGTCCGATATCCTTCAGGTCTCTCTCGTTCGCACGCTTCATGGAGCGGATGTCGCTCTTGATCTTCTGCACCTCAAAAGTATCTTCCGCACGCTTCCCGATATCCATCGCAGTATCACTGATCTTCTTCCCTAATTCACCAAAAAAATCTGCCATCTTATTCTCCTTCTTTCTCTTTATGATCCTTGCCTGCTGCAAGGTTTCATCACTTACAGTTGCCTCAGGATATCCAGGGACCGGTACAGATCCATCGTTCCATATCCCCATTCCTGATTCGGGTTCTCCGCTCCCGGGCGCTGCTGCGCCCCTAGCAGTATGATGTTCCGGATCTGGCTGGAATTCACGCCGCGCGCGCCCGGCTGGTTTAATACCCACTCCATCAGGAGTGCGGACGCCCCCGCCGCGATCCCTGCCGCCACACTGGATCCACTGCGGACCACGAATTCATTATTCAGTCCCGCACCCATCACCATGACGCCCGGCACCGCATAATCCGGCTTCACCCTTCCGTCTCTAGTATACCCCCTTCCCGAATTAATATCAACCGAATTATCAATTCCATTATAGAACGCCACCGTCATGGATACCAGGCTGCTTCCCGGCTCTGCAAGCGTCGTATCCGGGTCTGCTTCCAGGAAATAAACCTCGCCTGTCAGAAATTCCTGGACCGGAAGCCACATATGAAATCTCCCGTCAGACATCCTGACCGGTTTCACGCTGATCTTCCAGATCCCCTGAGACGGATTCCTAAACCGCATAAAGATCAGCTGTGAATCATTGTTCTCCAACAGCAGGCGATACTCGATCTCCACCTCTGTCCGGTCAAACACAAAGTTCTCCCGGTACTCCCTTCCCTGCTTGATGGATATATATCCCGTCCGCTCTCCGGAGGGCGAGGTAAACGCTACCGTCATGACATTGGGAAGTGTCGTCCAAAGCTCAGCCACAAATCCCTCCACCCCTGCTTCCACCCGGATCTCCGCCTCTGATGTATCGTTCATATCACGGAACTCCCGGAAATAATGATGCCTGTGTACCGCTCCGTTCCCGGCGCTGATGACCACACTCCTGTTCTGCACCGATGAATAGGCGTCCAACATGGCAGATAAAAGCGAAGAACCATTATGCCCCCCAAGATTCGTTCCCAGCGCAACGCAGAGTACAAGCGGCATATTCCTTTTCCTTGCAAGACCGTTCAGGTATTTCATCGCAAGCATGATATCATTCTCCTGAAAGCATACGGCATCCTGCCTGATCGCATAGAAGTCCTTCAGATATGCTTTTGCCGGCTTCAGCTTCACCACTCCCAGCAAAGCCTCCGGCGCCGCCCCGATGAACCGGTTCTCCAGACTCGCCCCTCCCGCCGCCACACTTGCGATAAATGTCCCGTGTCCTTCTGTGTCCATACTGGGGACGACAGCCAGAGGATTCTCCGATCGCAGCGCCTCGTTGATCATCTCTTCCGTATATTCGCTCCCATAATCCAATCCCTCGGGCATCGTGCCGTCCTGTATGGTCTGGTCCCAGATTCCTGCAATTCTTGTAGAACCGTCGATATTCTGAAAAAGCGGATTCCGATAATCAATACCTGTATCCAATATCCCCACCATAACGCCGCTCCCCATAAGCTGAAGCGTCGGATATGTCTGGACTACACGGATCCCGGCGTCGTCCATTGCCTCCAGATCCATCAGTTGATAACAGTTGGGAATCGAATTATAGTGGAAATTCTCCAAAGACAAAGGCTTTAAGATCCTCTTATCCGCATAGACCGCCCGGAATCCGAAATCCATATCCAGCACACACACATCTCTTCCCTCAATCTCCTGTTGGGTCACCGCTCTGTATACCGGCGAGATAAAGTCAAGATAATCCTCCGACAAGATTCTTTCCCTGCATTCTTCCCTGTCCATAAAAAAACACCTCATATCCTTTTCATGTGCCTCTTATGGGCACTTCTTCCGTAAAGTATATGAGGTATTCCTTTTCAAATTGACAATTACTATTTCCCGCCTCCATTGAACTCATGCGATCACGTTCTTCATCCGATCCCGATCACCTCCTGCCCTCTCAGCATGATCACCGGGCCGCCGGTCCCTTCTATGTACTCCTTCGTGATCGTCACCTGGCCGATGCTGTCGTCCTTCGGGATCTCGTACATGATATCCAGCATGAACTCCTCAATGATCGCCCGAAGCGCCCGGGCTCCCGTATCCTTTTTCATCGCCTTTTTCGCAATGGCATGAAGCGCGCCGTCATCGAACTCAAGCTTCACCTCATCCAGGGCAAGGAGCTTCTGATACTGCTTCAGGATCGCATTCTTCGGCTCTCTTAAGATCTGCACCATCATCTCCTCGCTCAGCCCCCGAAGGGTGAATACGATCGGCAGACGCCCAAGAAATTCCGGGATCATCCCGAAGCTTCTTAGATCCTCTGTCGTAACCTTCTCAAGAATCGTCTTGTCATGGTCATACCGATCCTTTAGGTCCGCGCCGAATCCGATGGAAGACTGTTTCGTCAGGCGTTCCTTGATGATCATGTCCAGATCCGGGAATGCTCCGCCGCAGATAAAGAGAATATTCTTGGTATTCACCGTGGTAAGCGGCACCATGGCATTCTTGCTGTTGGCTCCCACCGGAACCTCCACCTCGCTGCCCTCTAAGAGCTTGAGCATCCCCTGCTGCACGGACTCTCCGCTCACGTCCCTCTGATTCGTATTCTTCTTCTTGGCGATCTTGTCGATCTCGTCTATGAAAATGATCCCCTGCTCCGCCTTCTCCACGTCATTGTCGGCAGCCGCCAGGAGCTTGGATACCACGCTTTCGATATCGTCTCCAATGTATCCCGCTTCCGTAAGAGAAGTGGCGTCTGTGATAGCAAGAGGCACATCTAAAAGCCTTGCCAGCGTCTTGACCAGGTATGTCTTGCCGGAACCCGTAGGCCCGATCATCAGCATGTTTGACTTCTCGATCTCAATCTCGTCCATCGTATCTGTCGCCACACGCTTATAATGGTTGTAGACCGCCACAGACATCGCCTTCTTCGCATGTTCCTGCCCTACCACATACTCATCAAGCTTTCCCTTGATCCTATGCGGCGCAGGGATATTCCGAATGTCGATCAGGGGCTGCCTCTCTTCCCCTTCCTTCTTCTTCTTGATCTTCTGCTTCTTGGGGATATTCTGCTCCATATCCGCCATATTAAGGATCTGTACTCCCGGAATATTCATATTCATCAACTGACTGTAATCGATCTGCCCGCTCATCATGGCGTCAAAGCTCTTCTGCATGCAATCACTGCAGATGGAGATGCCGTTGGGGAGATCGATCATCTTTCCCGTCGTCGTCTCCGGACGTCTGCATACGAAACAGATCTTCTCATATTCGTCCTCATGATTCTTCGTCTCTTCCACCTCTTGCTCTCCCACACTCTCTACATTATTCTTATCTTGCTCGGACATCCTCTTACCCTTCTTTCCCGAACGCGGCGCAGCCTCCTATTGCCGCTCGTATCTTATCTTAATATATCATTATGGCATCCCGTTCCCGGCGCCTGTTCCTCGTGTGCTGACCGTCTTATGCGGTCTCTTAAGGGCTCTCCTGTTCCTGCACCATGCGAAGGAACGACTCTTCCGATATGATCGGGATCCCCAGGTCATTCGCCTTCTTATTCTTAGACGACGTGCTCGTCACATCGTTATTGATCAGATAATTGGTCTTCGAAGTCACCGATCCTGTCACCTTTCCTCCCAGGCTTTCGATCAGCTCCTTTATCTCCCCGCGGTTGGCAAAATGCTCCACACTGCCGGTGATCACGAAATTGACCCCCGCAAATATCTGCTTTCCTTCCTCCCTTGCCTCCTCCGGGATCACAAGCTCCTTAAGGAGATCCCGGAACTGCTTAACATGGCGGCCGGAAGCAAAATAATCTACAAAAGCCTTCGCGATCACACCCCCGACTCCGGGGATCTCATTTAGCTGTTCCTCTGTCGCCTCAAGCATAGCCTCCACATCATAGCCAAACTCTTTACAGATCACCTTGGCGTTGGCAAGCCCGATATTGGCGATCCCAAGCGCATAGATGACCCTCGGCAGCGTCGTAGAACGCGCCTTCTCGGCGCTGGCAACCAGATTCCGGTAAGACTTCTCTCCGAAACCTTCCAGAGACTGGATCTCCTCCTGATACCGGTCCAGATGGAAGATATCCGCGAATTCCCGTATATACCCCAGAGAGATGAACTTCTCCAGAGTTGCTTCAGACAGCCCTTCGATATTCAGTGCATCCCTGCTTACAAACAACGCGAACGCTTTCACATGCTTCGCCTGACACTCCGGATTCGTACAATACAAAGCCTTCGCATTGGCAACCTGCCTGACTTCGGTCTTGCCGCCGCACACCGGGCATCTCTCGGGGATATCCTTCACCCCGCTCTTCGTCAGATTCCGCGCGATCTGCGGAATGATCATATTCGCCTTATACACCTCGATCTTATCGCCGATCCCAAGCTCCAGCTCTTCCATGATACTGATGTTATGGACACTGGCGCGGCTGACCGTCGTTCCCTCAAGCTCCACCGGCTCAAATATGGCAACCGGATTGATAAGCCCTGTTCTTGACGGGCTCCACTCAATCTCAACAAGGGACGTCTCCCGCAGCTCATCCGCCCATTTAAAAGCGAAGGAGTCTCTTGGGAACTTGGATGTACGCCCCAGGGAGCGACCATACGCTATATCATCATATATTAGCACAAGTCCGTCCGACGGAAAATCATTCTCCGCGATTTTTTCTGAAAATTTTATAACTTCTGCCTCCACGGTATCAGCCGTCACCTCATGGAATTCCACAACTTCGAAGCCCTGATCCTTAAGCCAGTCCATCTGGCAGGCTCTGGAATTATGGAACTCCACATCCTCCGCCTGTACCAGGGAAAATGCATAGAACCTTACATTTCTCTTCGCTGTAATCTCATTATTCAATTGCCGCACTGAACCGCTGCAAAGATTCCGGGGATTCTTGTACTTCGCGTCTACATCCTCGATCTCGGCGTTGATCCGCTCAAATTCCTTATACCCGATGATCGCTTCTCCCCTTAAGATCAGCTCCCCCTGATACGCGATCCGAAGCGGAATATTCCGAAACACCCTGGCGTTGTTCGTGATGACCTCGCCGACCTCTCCATTTCCGCGGGTAACCGCCTTATATAGCTCCCCGTCCCGATAGGTCAGTACGATGGTAAGCCCGTCAAGCTTCCAGGAGAGCAGCGCCTTCTGATCCCCTAGGAAGCGTTTCAGTTCTTCCACCTCTTTCGTCTTGTCAAGAGAGAGCATCGGGCTCTCATGACGCTCCTTGGGAAGCTCGCTTAAGACTTCATACCCCACGTTCACCGTCGGACTGTTCGCAAGGGTGATACCAAGCTCTTTCTCCAGTTCTGCCAGTTCATCATACAGCACGTCATACTCCCTGTTGCTCATGATCTCCGAAGCTTCCTGATAGTAAGCACGCCCCGCCTCATTCAGCTTCTCCACCAACTCTAACATTCTTTCCTTCTTCAATCTGCTCATACAACTCTTTTAACTCCTGCTCTGATAATTTTCTCACTGCACCCGGCTTCAGTCCGCCAAGCTCTATATTCATGATCCTGACTCTGACCAGCCTTGTCACCTTATATCCCAATGCCTCGCACATCCTGCGTATCTGCCGGTTCAGGCCCTGGGTCAGTACGATGGAGAACATATACTTCCCGACGCCCCATACCTTGCACTGCCTTGTCACGGCATCCAGATCTTTTTCTACATCCCGGATCCTGACGCCCACGCTCATCTGCCGGAGGAATCCTTCCGTAACCGGCTTATTGACCGTGACCCGGTACTCCTTCTCGTGACCGTATCTCGCACGCATCATCCCGTTGATCAGATCGCCGTCATTGGTCATGATCAGCAGCCCTTCCGAATCCTTATCAAGCCTTCCGGCATAAGTCACCCGCACCGGATATTTAAAAAAACGGATGATATTGTTCTTTACACGCATATCCTCCGTACATACAATCCCTGCCGGTTTATTCACCGCAAGCACTATCTTTTCATTCCTTCCTTCTATGACCTTCTTTCCGACACAGACTGTCTGTCCTTCCTCCACCTGCATTCCCGGTACGGCTTTCCTGCCGTCTACGGTCACTTTCCCTTTTTCGATCAGGCGGTCTGCTTCTCTCCGGGAACAGACCCCCGCTTCACTTAAGAATTTATTCAGTCTCATGTTTATCTAATACTCCGCTGATACTGTTATCCTCTACAAAAGTATTTCCATTATATAAGAACAATACGCTTGTGATCTTATTTTCCTCCATCACCTGATAAATATCTCCATAATAATATCTTGGATCAATAACAATGATCTCCCTGTAATACGGCACAAGAAAAGGGATCAGGCAATTCGCATAAGAATCCTTCACCAACAGAAGACGATCCGTCGAATCTGCCGTCGTCCGGATATCCATCATCGAAAAATTACCTCCAAAGAATACGGCATACTTATCCCGGCCCTCTAACTTCGCACGGTCATAGAGCGTCGCCGTCTTCTTCTGTTCATCTGTGTAATTTACCACAACCTCCGTCTCATCCTTCGCTTTCTTCGCGCTGTAGATATAAATAGGTTCTTTGTAACCGCTTTTATAACCGCTGGTCGCAGACAAAGTCCCGTTAAAATCAGCCGTTACCGCATACGGTTTTAACTCCGGGGCTTTCGACGTATCAAGCTCCATATATTTTGCCAGCTCCTGGTATACATAATTCGCTCCAAGCGTCGTCCAATGATGATCCGTATGATAATAGATCTCCTCATCTTTATGTTTTCTCAGTACTTTCTGTGCGTCCACCCACACATACTCTCCGCTCAGAGCCTTCTTGATATCTTCAAACTGCTCCTGCTGGTCTTCCGTCACCGCAAGATTCGGAAGCTTATCTGACAATATATTCGCTGCGTTCGGCACCAACAACATATAGAACGGCACATTCGAATGATCGCTGCTGAACTCTACCATCGCCTTCAGGTTCTCCTCAAGCTGATCGGGATCCGGCGAAGCAATATCTTCCAGAAGATACCCGTCCTTTCCCTTAAAGACGCCGTTTGACTCCCTTTTCCCCAGCAGAAGATCCACATTCGTCTTCAAAAACACCCACAGATCCCTTCCCGCGAATTGATCTGACTTATAGGATTCATACTGATCCATAAAACGCCCGTTCTCGATCCCTGTCATCGTAATCTTTGGTTTCTGCTCCAATACACGATTCTCCTTCTCAGAGAATGGCTTGTCCCTTGTAATTAGATTGATCAGGCAGATAAACGCGGTCATAGATACGAACATGATTGCCGCCATCCGTTTGCTCTGCGAAAATTTCCTTCTCTTTTTTCTTCTTCTGCCTTCCTTTCTCTGTTCCATTACTACACCCCTAAAATCTAAAATACAAGAACGGATTATAAGATTCCGTCACAAGATACGCAATACACAAGATAAACATTGCCGCATACACCGCGCAGTTTACGATTGCTTTCGTCTTCGACAGTCCGCTGCTGTAGATAAAACGCTCGTAAAAATCATGCACCGCCGGCGTAGAGCCTACAACAAGCATGATCCACATCCAGCCATTTGTCAAAAGTATGTATAATCCCTGTCTGTCGACCACTCCATTGCCTCCGATCCCTGCCATAAGTTTCAGGTAATCAACCGCGCCTCCCAGTGTCGGGCTGAAGAAAAAGACCCAGCCCACCATCACTAGCAACAGGCAATAGATATGGCTGACGACGGCAGGAAGCTTCTCCAATATCTTCGCCAGCGCATATTTTTCGATCAGCAGCAATATCCCATAGTACAGTCCCCACATGACAAAATTCCACGCCGCGCCATGCCACAGTCCGGTAAGCATCCACACCACCATGATATTTCTCACATGCTTTCCCTTACTCACCCGATTCCCTCCAAGCGGGATATAGACATAATCACGGAACCATGTGCCCAGAGAAATGTGCCATCTTCTCCAGAATTCCGTGACACTTTTCGACACATAGGGATAAAAAAAGTTCTTTTTAAATTCAAAACCGAACATCTTCCCAAGACCGACCGCCATATCAGAATATCCGCTGAAATCAAAGTAGATCTGGAATGTATACGCCGCACATCCAAGCCATGCGCTTAAGGCAGACACTCTTCCCGCTTCCATATAAAAGACCTTGTCGAATATCATACCGCTGGTATTGGCAAGCAGGACTTTCTTGGAAAGCCCGCGGATAAAGAAGAGCACGCCTTCTCCGAAATTTTCTATCGTCTCTTTCCTGACATGAAGCTGCCGGTCTATGTCCGCATACTGCACGATCGGACCCGCGATCAGCTGCGGGAACATGGTCACATAGACTGCAAAGTCAAGCAAATTCGTCTGTACTTCTACTTCTCCCCGGTAGACGTCTATAATATAAGACAAGATCTGGAACGTATAGAAAGAGATCCCGATCGGAAGCGGCAGTTCCCGGAACGGAATATCGACCGGGAGTACTGCATTGATACTTCCAAGCAGGAATCCTTCATACTTGAAAAATCCGAGTATCAGCAGATTCACCGTCACATTAAACACAAGGCTCTGCCTTGCTTTCTCCTTACTCTTCAGGTTCCTCGCGATATCCAATCCACTGATATAATTAAACAAGATGGAAAATATCATAAGGAAGATATACACCGGCTCTCCCCATGCATAGAAGATCAAACTCCCGATCAGCACCACAAGATTCTTGTAAGCTCTGGGAACAAGATAATACAATATCAGGATAACCGGTAAAAACGTAAATAAAAATACAACACTGCTAAATAGCATCTCTTTTGTTCCCCTCTGTCAACTATAAACTTTTCTTGAATGCAGTAAATGCTTTGTCCGCATCCTTTCCCACGACCATGATCACATAACTTCCTCTGGTCTCCAGGACCGCGGATTTCAGAAGCTTCGTCTGCTCTGCTCCATAGCCTTCAAAACTCTCCGTCTGTGTATCCAGCCGTTCCTGCGCCGCTGATCGTACCAACTCCGTCTGGCTCTCATTTTTTACTCTCACAAGCAGAAGTTCTTCCGCTCCCATTACATCACTTGGAAGATACAGGACCACATCCTCATAATCATTGGAATTCAGCCCATAGTACCGCTTGAATTCCTGGGTTCCCGCTTTCTTCATTCCTTTGGTTCCGGCTGCCTTGAGTACATTCTCCTGCACCAGCTCCATCGGCGCGTCGCCCCCCTGTCCGATCACCAGGAACACGACATAGATGAAGATCACAAGAACCATTCCGTATTTTAAGATATTAATGATATCTATTCTGCCTTTCTTCATTACAGATCCGCGACCTCCGCCATATGGTTGAGCCATTCCGGATAATAATTGCTTGACATATGAATACCATCCACCTCGTAGTACTCAGCTTTGACAAGTTCCGTGTTATCAATGAACTCAATCTTCTCACTTTCACACAGTTCCTTCAGTTTTACATTAAAATCCGGGACACAGCCAAACCTCGCGTCTTTCTGGATCGCCGCCTGTGCGACCGGAAGTATGCTGTTCACGTAGATCTGTGTATCCGGCAGTCCTTTTTTGAACTTATCCAACATAACTTTATAGGCTTCTGCGAAGACTTCTGCATCTGCATCCGCCGAAATCGTATCGTTCATACCAAGCGCAATGAATAATTTCTGAGGTTTTGCCTCTATGATCTGGTCTTCAATGGCGCTAAACCCTGTCTCATCCGGCAATATCACTCCTACGCCCTTCTGTGCATTCACAAGTGCGGGATCAAGATGCTCATAGGCATACAGCCCCTGGCTTATGGAATCCCCCAATATCAGGCAATTCGCGAACTTCTCGTTATAGGATCTGTTCTGCCATTCTTCCGATGCCTGCCGCTCTTCTTTCTCAAGCTTCTGTATCTTCGCGTCTATCTCCTGCACGTTGGCTTTCGCCAGTTCCTTCAATCTCTTCTCACCTTCAGTTGGATCAACCCGCAGATGCATCATCCTTACCACGACTACGATCACTCCAATGATAAGCAGCGCAGCACCCGCTGTAACTCCAAAACGCAGGATCCGGTCTTCCTCTCCGGCACGTTTTCTTTTTCTCATATATCTATCTCCTAGCTTTTGTATGATGCCCGCTGAGGGTATACTTGTATATTATACTCTCTAACATATGAAAAGTCAAAAACATATCGTGCATTTCCAATGGTTTCTTGCTATAATAATATTATTAAATTCAAAAAGGAGAGCCTATGACTGTATTTACACTAAATGCCAGATCCTGTATGTCCCACCTCCTTTTAAAAGATACCTTTGACCGGTTTTCTTTTTTTGAAGGCGAGATCACTACTTTTAACAAATTCACGGTGGACGGATTCCTGCATAAGGATTTCTTCGATGAAGAACCTGAATATACCTATTCTTATTGGAAGGAACTGCGGGAGTATTGTTTCAGCATAATCAAGGGAAGGCGTACGCCTCTGAATTTTAAGATCATTCTTTCCCTTGCACCGGAGAATTTTGAAAATTTTCTGCATGAACATCAGATCACCGTCTTTCGCCCGGAAGAGATCGGCGGATTATATCTGAATTTTCATTATGACGGTACTTTACTGCAATGTATTACCGGTATCTCTATGAAGACATTCTATCCTGACAAAACCCTGGAGAGAGAATGGGATTCTTATGTAGAAGAATTCTTCAGGAAAGCCGGGATCGAACGGGAGATGTAGAGAATAGCACTGCAGGCAATATAATATTTATATAAAAATAATAAGGAGACTACAAGGATGAGAGGAAAAAAACAAACAAAAGAAAAACAAACTGCGGTTACTCAAAAGCAGAAAAGGGGGATCACGCGGAAACTGGTAGGGGCGATCATGGGGACGATCGTCATCATGGTTGCCGCGCTGCTGCTGATCGTGTATAACCGCGTCTCCGACGCATTGTTGGAGAAGAGCGAGAATCTGCTCACTGAAACCACCGGCAAAGCGCTTCAAGAAACCAGCGCATGGATGAACAAGACGCTGACCATGCTGGAGATGCAGCGCGACACTATTGAATATGAAGATATGGATATTCCTACTATGATGGATTATATCCGGCATACGGTCGATCAGAACGACGCATATCCGGCAGGGCTTTATGTCGCGCTGACAGACGGTTCTCTGTACCACGCGTCCTTCGTACCGGGCCCGGATTTCGTCGCTTCGGAAAAATCCTGGTATCAGAACGGCATCCAGTCGGAAGACTTTATCTTAGGCGACGTGTACTTCGATGAAGACAGCCAGTCCTATGTGGTCGGCGCTTCCGGAGTATTGAAGAATTCCCTCGGAGAGACACGCGGCGTTGCAGCGGCAGACGTGTATCTGGATTCTATCTCCCAGATCGTAGCAAATATCAAACTTGAGAAGACAGGCGGTATCTTCCTTGTCGATACCAGGACGGACACGATCATCGGACATCCGGATCAAGAGATGACCGGACGTACGCTCGGCGAATTCAAAAGCGACATGTACGCATATGCCGCCGAACAGATCGGCGCCGGCAGATACGGCCTGTCACTCTATGACAACAATACATATATACAGGTAGAACAGGTGCCGAACAGCGATTGGACAGCTGTTGCCTATGTATCAAAATCTGAAGTCCTGACCGACCTACTTACCCTGACCGGTATGATGGTATCTGTATCCGTGATCGCCATCATTATAGCCGTCTTCCTGATCATCTTCCTGGTAAGAAGGATCATCGGCAATCCGGTGAAAGAGTTAAGCGGCGTTGCCGCTAAGATCGCAGACGGAGAACTGGATCAGACGATCCGCCACTGCTCCAATGATGAACTGGGACAGCTGGCAGATAATTTCGGGCTTACCGTATCAAGGCTGCGCGATTATGTGGATTATATCAACGAGACTTCCGACAAGCTTCAGGATATTGCCCAGGGAGATCTGGCTTTCTCACTCTCCCTGGAATATGTGGGTGAATTCGCCAAGATCAAGGAATCCTTAGAAGCGATCTCCCGGTCGCTAAACGACACCATGGGGCAGATCAACGTTGCCGCCAATCAGGTGGCGGAAGGTTCCGGATACGTTTCCGACGGCGCGCAGACACTTTCCCAGGGATCCCTGCAGCAGAATGATGCGGTAGAACAGCTTGCCTCCCACATCAGCGAAGTATCCGACGGCATCCAGAAGACAGCCATGGGAGCCAAAAAAGCCAGCCAGATCTCCCAGGATGTCGGAACCCATATCCTGCAGAGCAATGACAAGATGCAGCGTATGAATGAAGCAATCCAAAAGATCAGCGGTAAATCAGCCGAGATCCACAGTATCATCAAGACGATCGAGGATATCGCATTCCAGACCAACATCCTTGCTCTGAACGCCGCCGTAGAAGCGGCGCGTGCCGGCACCGCAGGCAAAGGATTCGCCGTAGTCGCCGACGAAGTACGAAGCCTCGCCAGCAGATCTTCCGAAGCCGCAAAGAACACTACGCTTCTGATCGACCAGACCATAGAAGCCGTAGAAGAAGGAACCCACCTGGCGCAGGATACTGCCGCATCTATGCTTGAAGTAGTGGCGCAGGCTGATGAAGTGAATAAGCTGATCGAAGGGATCGCAGACTATTCCGCCAAACAGGCTGCTGCCACAGATGAAGTGATCCGCGGTATCGAGCGCATCTCAGACGTCGTACAATCCAACCTCGCTACGGCAGAAAAAAGCGCCGCCGCCAGCGAAGAATTATCCGGCCAGGCGAATACGCTGAAAGAGCTGGTATCCAAATTCCGTCTGAAAGAGAGATAAAAAAACAGCCTATACGCGATACATGGCATGGATCCCAAGACTCTTAACCATATATCGTGTATAGGCTGCTTTTATATCCTACATCATTCCCCCGAAAATTCCGGCAAGAACCGTTGCAAAGCTTCCTGTCACAAATCCTGCGATATTCATCTTCGGAAGCAGGTAGTTCTCGATCGTCTGTCTCTCTGTTTCATTCTCTGCCGTTACTTCTGCAACTTCCTTTGACAGATACATTGTCGCAGGGAAGCCATACATACATGTCAGGCACATAACGATCGCCAGGTTCGGCTCGATCCGGAAAATCTTACCGCAGATAAAGCCCGTGATGCATCCAAAGAACGTACCGACGCACAGAATGAACACAATCGGCTTAAGAAGCGCAAGCACGTCTGCCGGCGAGCATGTTGCAAAGTCTGAAAACAGGATGATCACACAGGCAAATAGAATAAAGCCCGAAGCATCCGTCTTTCCCAGCGTATCCTGATCTAAGAATCCAATCTCCGTGAAGATCGTACCCATGATCAGAGCAACTATGATATAACTTACATTGATTCCGGTCAGCTGCAGCAGAATTGCCGAGAAGTAGTAGCTTACCACCCCGACAACGCCAAGTTTCATAATATGGAAAGAAGGCCTGTCCAGAACCTCCGGGAAACGGATGAACCGCTTCCTGGTAACATCCGTACTCCCCAGGACTGTATTGCTGTACATCTCGAACTCCGCCTTGTTGTTCTTGAACGCTCTTCCCGCTCTCTTAAGGAACTGTGATGAGACAGGGATCCCTACAAGGCTCTGCAGCCCAAGCAGCAGTGTGATATACACGGACAGATCTTCCTTCCCTTTCTCCTCAAGGATGGTCTTCATCGCCACAGTAGCCGCCGTACCGCCGCCGAACACAGGCGTACCCGCAAGTGTAAGATCCTTGCCGATCACAAACTGCCCAACGAACACCAACGCGAAACATGCCGTTGTCAAGGCGATAATGGATACACATACCGTCTTCCACTGCCTCTTAAGCTCTGCAAAGTCGATCATATTACCCATACCTACGATCAGCAGCGTAATGATGATCCCAGCCATCGGCAGGATTCCTGACACTTCATAGATGGAAGCCGGCAATCCTAACCAGAAACCGATCAACAGGACTGCAGCTACGAATAAGACAACATCTATGTTTGCTTTCGTCTTAACGGCAACATATTCACCGACTGTGAATATCAATACAAATATAGTAAATGCTAAAATATCAGGCATATTACCCCTCCCTATCATCTCATATCATTCATTTTCTTCAGATTTCATGCATGGCGCCTGTTACACAAATACCGGCCAGTTCTCCGGGATCTGTTCCGGAATGAACCTGTCAGGCTCCGGATAAGACTCTCCGAACGTCTCTATCTCAATGCTCACAATGATCTCCGGCATCCTTGGCACGTTGATCTCCACCGGCTCGTATGGATTCGGATACGTTTCAACCTTCTCCATTCTCAGCAGTTCCTCGATCCCTTCCGTCACCTGTGCGAATACAGGACACTTTCCGGTTAATTCTTCAACTCTTCTCAAAGGGAAGAAGAACTCCGTCCCTGAAATCTCTTCATCCGAAAAATATCCCAGGCACACATCCCCAAGTTCCGGCGCCTTGATGTCTCCATTGCTCTCTTCTTCGATCCTGTTCGGAAGGAAATACTGGCATTCCTTTCGAAAGAACGCATTGTAGCTTACATCGATCCAGGAACCCGGGACAATGCGCTGAATCGCAAAATTATTATAATATCCTTTTGTGGCGGCGCTTATAAAGCTGCATACTTCGTTATACGCATATTCCTGCCGCAGTTTCATGACGATCTTCCTGCCGTTGTTAAGCTTTATCGTCGCAATCGGATCACTCATTCTTTTGCCTCCTCGTCTCTTCACACCATTTCGCAATCTCTCTGATCAACTCAAGCGGCATAGGCTTATCATAGGGAAGCTGTATGGCTCCTTTGCTCGTCTTATATTCCTTAAGCCTGTCTGCAAATGCCGCCACCGCCTCAGGACCTGGATACAATCCTATATGCTTCTTAAAAGCCGCAAACTGTATCAGGTTATATTGTCTCCAATAAGTCGGCATACTCCATGAGATCTTTTCCGCAGCGTCTGGTATTGCAGACTTTATCGCGCTATTGACCTGCCGCAGATAAGGCTTTGCCTGCTCTGTCTGGCGTTCTATATATTCTTCGATCGTTTTCGGAGCTTCGCCGCAGTAGTGATCCTGATTGGTCTTCTTAAATGTACGGCCGCATTTGGGACATGTCCACATTTTATTCACGGCTTTCTCTGCCTGCCTGTTCAGGATCTTATCCATGGATCTTCCTTTTGCCAGTTCGTCGACCAGCTTATCCAGATATCTGATCTCCTGCATCAGCGGCTCTTCTGTTGTCTCTACGCGCACCCCGCAGACCACGCCTCGGATCGCCTTCCGATCGGGATTCGGAAGCGGTGCATTTCGAAAAAAGTCGCCGTAAGTGACAGAACCATTCAGGGCGCTTTCTATTTCTTCCGTGCTATACCCGGTCAGCCAACCGGTCACTTCATTCACCTCAGCCGATGTCCGCCCCTTCTTTTCTGCCTTCGCAACCAACAGCGGATAAACCTTCGCAAAACTCATTGCATATACTTTTTCATTGTCCATATCATCCTTCTCCTCCATGCTTCCCTTCTCCCTCTTTGCTAGTACACCGAATAATAAGTAACCAGCCATATAACTTGCCTGATTTTCCATCTGCGTCGTTGTTGTCAATCGGCGTAGCGCCCACTACGCCTCATTCCTCCGCCTTGCATATGAAAAATCATTCTGCGTTATATGGCTAGGAACTTATTTTTCG
>Ga0209694_1000381_pt1 | contig 76179 bp, 69 predicted proteins | sample GluameincwithD2O_FD_187499 | JGI IMG/M metagenome (GOLD analysis project Ga0209694, IMG submission 187499) | Mouse cecum microbial communities from Vienna, Austria - Glucosamine amended microcosms incubated with D2O (SPAdes) (version 2) | ecosystem: Host-associated > Mammals > Digestive system >... | reverse complement strand
CATGGAATGGGGATAGTTTTGCTCGGAGTGCTTCCCATAAAATGGGGAAGCACCTGTATGGAGGCGCTTTTGGAAACAGTGCCCGCATCTTCGCATTCGCCGTGCGAAGTTGGATGGGAATTGCGGGAAAAGACAAAGGAGGTCGTGCCGTCAGCCGATTGGCGCAATGATGACGCAGCGTCAGAGGCTTTCTCGTGAAATGATATGTCTTTCACTGACATTCACGAGAAGGAGAGCGACCATGCCCATCTTCACGCCCACCGAGATCACCGACAACTACATGAAGGCTTCGGTGGGGAAGGCGGAATCGCCGGCATGGCGCCTGTTCGTCCTCGCCGTGGCCGCGGGTCTGCTCATCGGCCTGGGCGGCGTGACCTCCTCCACGGCGGCCCACGCCCTCGACAACGCCGGCATGGTGCGCCTCGTATCGGGCCTCATCTTCCCCGTGGGACTCATGATGGTCATCCTCATGGGCACCGAGCTGTTCACGGGCAACGCCCTTATGATCACGGCGGCGCTGGACGGCCGCATCACCTGGGGGCGTCTGCTGCGCAATTGGGGCATCGTGTTCGCCGGCAACCTCGTGGGCGCGGTGCTTCTGGCCGCCTGCATGGCGTTCTTCGGCCAGCTGAACATCGGCGGGGGCGACTTGGCCGTGTACACGGCCAAGGTGGCGGCCGCAAAGAACGGGCTGCCGTGGGCGAACGCCTTCGTGCTGGGCATCTTCTGCAACCTCATGGTGTGCATCGCGGTGTACCAGGCCAACACCGCCCAGGACACCGCAGGCCGCATCCTCGGCATCTTCTTCCCCATCATGGGGTTTGTGCTGGCCGGCTTCGAGCACTGCGTGGCCGACATGTACTATGTGCCGGCGGGCATCTTCGCCTATATGAACCCGGCCTACACCGGTATGATCGACGCGGCCGGCATCAACACGGCCCTGCTCACCTTCGGGGACTTCATCGCGGCGAACCTCATTCCCGTCACGCTCGGCAACATCGTGGGCGGCGTGCTCGTAGGCGCGACCATGTACGCCTGCCACCGCACCAAGTCCGCGAAGTAGCTTTCCCGGGGCACCGCGCGGGCAAGCGGGTACGAGCGGGAACGGCGTGCCGTCTGGCGGAGGCGGCACCGGTCTTCTCGGCCAGAACCGCTGTGGGGTCCCCAGCCTAAGAAATCGTAAGGAATATGGGTAATTCGGTCGGGTTTTGCGCGTTTGCTCTGGCGGGACTTGCGCTATGGGGCGCGAGCCGTAAGATAGGGCCATGGCAAACGGACTGACATACCAGCGCACCACTTCCACCCCCGAGGCGACCAAGCAGCTCGCCTCCACATTGGCGCCCTACCTGCATCCGGGCGATGTGGTGGTGCTCGATGGCGACTTGGGCGCCGGTAAGACCCAGTTCGTGCAGGGGGTGGCCGCCGCCCTCGGCGTGCGCTCGCCGGTCACGAGCCCCACCTTCAACATTCTGCTGGAATACGGCGAGGGCCGCATTCCCGTGCGCCATTATGATCTGTACCGGCTGGACGATCGTTTCCAGCTGGAGGACATCGACTACTACAGCGCCATCGACGGCGACGGCGACGGAGTGGCCTTCGTGGAATGGGCCGAGAAGTTCCCCGAGGACATGCCCTACGACTACCTGGAGCTGACTGTCACCGTTGAGTCCGACGAGTCTCGCCGTATCGTGGCCCATTCCTACGGCAGCCGCGCTCGTCAGCTTCTGTGCGTGTGGGCCAACGACTCCAAGGCGCGTTTGGGGAAGTGCAAGCTCTAGGCACCTGTGCCGCCGGCTGCTGTCCTGTGTTTCGCCTGAGGCGAGCCAAGTGCCGCGAGATGCGGGAAATGACGTTTTCGCGAGCCGAGGGGGCCGGCGCGCCTCCCTTTCCGGGCCAAAACCTCGCTCGAACATGCTTGTGGTCGCAGACGAACTCGCTCAACCGTCATTTTTTGCATCTCGCGTCGGCAGCCGCGCGTCGCGGCCCGTGCCGCTCGGCGGGCCGCGGGGGCTGCGGTACAATACCGGAACGAAATACCGATACGGCATGGAAGAGGTTTCCGTGAGTACAGCTGCGCGCTCCTTCGTTCTCGCTTTCGACACCGCCAACGAGGTCATTGCCCTGGGGCTCGGGCTGCTCGATGCCGACAGGTTCGCGGTGACGGTCGTGGCCTCGGCGGAAGTGGAGGCGCGGCGGGCCTCGAACACCCAGCTCGTTCCCCGCATCGATCGCCTGTGCGCCGAAGCGGGCGCGGTCCGCGACGAGATCGCCTGCGTGGCCGTGGGCCGCGGGCCGGGGTCGTTTACCGGCGTGCGCATCGCCCTCGCCACGGCCAAGGGCATTGCGAGCGCCCTGGGCGCCGCCCTTGTGGGGGTCTCTTCCCTGGATGCCGTGGCTTGGGGCCTGTGGGACGCGGGTCTGCGCGGCACCGGTGCGGTGGTGGCCGACGCCATGCGCCGGGAGGTGTACCCGGTGCGCTTCTCGCTGACCGATGGCGGCGCCGTGCGCCTGACGGCCGACCGGGTGGTGAAGGCCGCCGAGGCCGCCGAAGAGCTGGCCGCGGGCGGCCCGGCGGATTTCGTTGCCGGCGACGGACTGCGCAAGTACGGCGACTTGTTCGCCGGCGCGGGCCCCTTCGCGCCCGAGGACCGGTGGGCGCCGACGGGCCGCGGCCTGCTGCAGGCGGTGCAGGCGGCCTGGCGGGCGGGACAGTGCGACCCCCTCGACGCGTGCCGGCACGATCCCGGTCTGCTACTGCCGGTGTACACGCGCCTGTCCGACGCCGAGGAGAACGAGCGGCAGCGCCTGGCCCGGGCCGACGACGCCCTGGCGGGCAAGCGCGGCAGCAAGCATGTGACCATGAACGACACGGCCATCGCCAACGCCCGGGCCAACGGCGAGGGCATTGCCTACAAGCCCCTCGACGCGCGCCACGGAGCCGACGTGGCGGCCCTGGAGGCCGCGGTGATGGGCACCGACGCATGGAGCGAGGCCCTGGTGCTCGACGAGCTGGGACGATCCGACCGCGTGTGGTGGGCCGCCTACGCCGCCGACCCGAAGATGCCGCTTACGGCCGATGCGCCTTTGGTGGGCTATGCGGGCGGCTGGGTAGTGGACGGCGACGTGCAGATCCTGAAGGTGGGGGTGGATCCCGCTTGGCGCCGCCACGGCATCGCGCGTGCCTTGCTGGCCCGTGTGGCCGACGACGCGCGCAACCTGGGGGCCCGCACCTGCTCGCTGGAAGTGCGCACGGCCAACGCGGGCGCCCAGGCGCTCTACGGGGCTCTCGGCCTGACTGTGGCGGGGAAGCGCCCGCGCTACTATTCCGACGGAGAGGATGCCGTCATTATGGCGGGCCCGCTGCCGACAGTGACCTTGGCCGCCGTGCCGAACGGGCCGTGCACCCAGGGTGCCGACGGGGCGGCGGGCGCTTGCGAGGTTGCCCGCCCGCTCATTTTGGCCATTGAGTCGTCGTGCGACGAGACGGCGGCCGCCGTCATCGACGGCGCCGGCGTGCTGCGCAGCGATGTCGTGGCGAGCCAGGTGGACTTCCACGCCCGCTTTGGCGGCGTGGTGCCCGAGATCGCCAGCCGCAAGCATATCGAGGCCATCTGCGGCGTATGCGATGAAGCCCTCGATGCTGCCGCCGCGAGCCTCGCGCGCCCGTCGGTGCGGTGGCGCGACTTGGATGCAGTGGCCGTCACCTATGCGCCGGGGCTCGTGGGAGCGCTCGTGGTGGGGGTGGCCTTCGCCAAGGGGGCGGCCTGGGGGGCCGACATCCCCTTCATCGTGGTGAACCATTTGGAAGGGCACCTCTACGCTAACAAGATCGGCCTGCCCGACTTCGCGCCGCCGGCGGTGGTGTCGCTCGTGTCAGGCGGCAACACGCTGCTCGTGTCCATGGCCGGTTGGGGCGACTACAAGGTGCTCGGCGCCACCATCGACGACGCGGTGGGCGAGGCCTTCGACAAAGTGGCCAAGGCGCTCGGATTGGGGTACCCCGGCGGCCCGGTGGTATCGAAGTTCGCGGCCGAGGGCGATCCTGCTGCCATTCCCTTCCCCCGGGCCATGCTGCACTCGGGGGACTTCAGCTTCTCGCTCTCGGGCTTGAAGACCGCCGTGGTCACCTACATCAACAACGAGCGAGCGGCCGGACGTGCGCTGAACGTACCCGACATCTGCGCGAGCTTCGAGGCGGCCGTGGTGGACGTGCAGGTGGCCAAGGCCCGCACGGCTCTGCGCGAGACCGGCGCACCTACCTTCTGCCTTGGCGGCGGCGTGGCGGCAAACCCCGCCTTGCGCGCAGCCTATGAGAAGATGTGCGCCGAGGAGGGGGTGCGCCTCGTGATGCCTCCGCTCGCCTCCTGCGGCGACAACGCCGGCATGATCGCGGAAGTGGCGCTGGACCGCTATCGCGCCGGAGCCTTCTCGCCCCTTTCCACTGACGCCCTCGCCCAAGGCGATCTGGGGCAGCCTTACTAGGGAGAATCAGTTGAAGGTCGGGGGCGGGAGGGGGAAGGGGTCTCGGCGGCCGACTTCGCGCTTGTCCTCCTCCAAACGCGGCAAGCGAAGCAGAGAAGATGGCGCACGCAGGTCGGTACCATCCCCCGCATCGCTGCTGCTGAAGTAGAATCTGCTTCTTATGAGCCGCGTTTTCCGGAGGGCGCTCAGACGTCCGCCGAGACCCCTTCCCCTCCCCGACCCTTGTGAGGGCCTTGTCTTAATACCATCTTAATACCTGAGCGAAAACCTTAACGGCGCGTTTATTCGCCTCTGCCTATGCTTGTCTCCATGAGGTGCGGAAGGCCCGGTGCTTCGCCGCTATCCGCACCGCGCATGACGGAAGCTCCTGGCGGGGCTGGAAGAGACAAGGGCGAGACATGACGGTGGTAACGGCAATCGTGGGAGCGTGCGCGCTGGCCGCGATGGGGTACCTGGCAGTTTTGCTGCTGCGGGGAGGCGATCGGTAATGAGCGCGGCGGTGACTTCGGCGCTGTTGCAGGCGGCGGCGCTTGTGGCTCTCGTGCTGGCTTGCGCGATACCGCTCTCGGGCTATCTGGTGAACGTGATGGAGGGGCGCCTGACCCCGGCCCGTCGCGTGCTGGGGCCGGTGGAGCGCGCCGCGTGCCGCCTCATGGGCGTGCGCGAAGAGGACTCCATGGGCTGGAGGCGCTTTCTTGTGAGCGCGCTTCTGTTCACGGCGGTCTGCTTCGCGGGCCTTACGGCCATCCTCATGGGACAGGGGCGCCTGCCCTGGAATCCCGAGGGTTGCGCGGGCCTTCCCGCCGATACGGCGTTCAATCTGGCGGCCAGCTTCGTGACGAACACCGACTGGCAGCCGGTGGCCGGAGAGGCGCGCCTCAGCTACTTCTCCCAGGCCGCAGGTCTTGCAGTGCAGAATTTCCTTTCGCCGGCGGTAGGGCTTGCCGCAGCCTTCGCGCTGTTGCGGGGCCTGGCGGCCCACGGTACCGGGAAACTGGGGAACTTCTTCGTCGACGTGGTGCGCGCAGTGCTCTACGTGCTGCTTCCCTTGGCGCTTGCGCTGTCCCTTGTCGGGCTGTGGCAGGGAACGCCCCAGACCTTCGAGGGGTACGAGACTGTGCAGCTGCTGGAGCCGGTGGCGCTAGATGCCCAGGGCAATGTGGTCGCGGCCGACGATCCGGCGGCGGTGCAGGAGGTGACCGAGGCCGTCGTGCCGCTCGGTCCCCAGGCGTCGCAGGTGGCCATCAAGCAGCTCGGCACCAACGGCGGCGGCTTCAACGGGGCGAACTCCGCGTCGGCATTGGAGAATCCCACGCCGCTGACGAACTTCCTCCAGTGCGCCGCCATGCCGCTCATTCCCTTCGCGCTCGTGCTGGCCTTCGGGCGCATGGTGGGGGATCGCCGCCAAGGCCGGGCGCTCATGGCCGCGGTGTTGGTGCTTCTCGGCGTGGCGCTCGTGGCCGTGGTGACGGCTGAGACTGCCGCGACGCCGCAGCTGGCAGCCGGCGGCGCGGTGTACGTGGGTGACTTGGGCCAGTCAGCCGGCAACATGGAGGGCAAGGAGTGTCGCATCGGCGTCGGGCCCTCGGCTCTCTGGGCGGTGCTGACCACGGCCACGGCCACCGGCGCCACCAATGCCTCGATGGCGGGCATGACGCCCGTCGGCGTGGCGGTGCCGATCGTGCTCATGGGCCTCGGCGAGGTCGTGGGCGGCGGCGTCGGCACGGGGCTTGCGGCTCTGGTGGGCTTCACCGTGCTCACGGTGTTCATCGCGAGCCTCATGGTGGGCCGTTCCCCGGAATACCTGGGCAAGAAGATCGGCCCGGCGGAGATGCGCATGGCCACGGTGGCAGTCGTCTCCCCGGCGCTGGTGATCTTGGCGGCTGCCACGGTGCTGGCCTTGGCGCCGGCCGGGGCGGTGTCCACGAGCCAGGGCGGCCCCTTCGGCTTCAGCGACCTGCTGTACGCGGTTACCTCGGCCGGCGCCAACAACGGCAGCGCGCTTGCGGGCCTTGCGGCCAACACGCCGCTTGTCAACGGCGTGCTCGGGGTGGAAATGCTGCTCGGACGCCTCGTGCCCCTGGCGGCGGTTTTGGCCCTGGCGGGCAGCTTGGCCGCCCGAGAGCCCCAGCCGTCCGGTGTGGGCACCCTTTCCACGGCAAGTCCCCTGTTCGTGGGGTTGCTGCTGGTCATCATCGTGCTGGTAGGCGCGCTCACGCTGTTGCCGGCGCTGGCGCTCGGTCCTCTGGCCGAGCAGTTCTCCGCGGTTCTCTAGGTAAGGTGAGGATGGTATGAAAACGGAAACGAAGCGGGCGGTGCGCGACGCCTTCGCCAAGCTGGCTCCGCGCTGCCAGGCGAAGAATCCCGTTATGTTCATGGTGTACCTGTCGGCGTGCCTGACCACGGCGCTGTTCTGCCTGTCGTTGACGGGCGTCGCCGACGCACCGAGCGGCTACATCGCCGCCATCTGCCTCATTCTGTGGGCGACGGTGCTGTTCGGCAATTTCGCCGAGTCGCTGGCCGAGGGTCGCGGCAAGGCCCAGGCCGATGCCCTGCGCAGCGCGAAGCGCGATGTGGAGGCGCTCGTGGTGGACGAGGCCGCGCTCGCCGAAGCCGCCGATGCCGAGGACGGGCTCGCGCTGCTCGTCTCCCGCGCTCAGGCGGTGAACTCGGCGTCGCTCAAGCGCGGTCAGGTGTACGTGGTGCGTGCCGGCGAGCAGGTGCCGGCCGACGGCGAGATCCTCATGGGGGCTGCGAGTGTGGACGAGAGCGCTATCACGGGCGAATCGGCTCCGGTGGTGCGCGAGAGCGGCGGCGATCGCTCGGCGCTCACGGGCGGCACTACCGTGCTGTCGGACTGGCTTGTGGCCCGCGTGGCGGCCGAGGCCGGCGCGAGCTTCCTCGACCAGATGATCGCCATGGTGGAGTCGGCGGCCCGCAAGAAGACCCCCAACGAGCAGGCGCTTGAGCTTTTGCTCATCGCGCTGACGCTCGTGTTCCTCGTCGTCACCTTCGCGCTGTACGCCTTCGGCTCCTTCACGGCTGAGGGTGCCGGCGAGGCCAACCCCCTCGGCATCACATCGCTCGTGGCCCTGTTCGTGTGCTTGGCCCCCACCACCATCGGAGCGCTTCTGTCGGCTATCGGCATCGCCGGCATGAGTCGCCTGAACGCGGCCAACGTGCTGGCCACGAGCGGGCGAGCCGTGGAGGCGGCGGGAGATGTGGACGTGCTGTTGCTCGACAAGACGGGCACCATCACGCTCGGCAACCGCCAGGCCGCGGCCTTCCTGCCGGTGAACGGCGTCGATGAGCGCGACTTGGCCGATGCGGCCCAGTTGGCGAGCTTGGCCGACGAGACGCCCGAGGGCCGTTCCGTGGTCGTGCTCGCCAAGGAGCGCTTCGGCATTCGCGAGCGCACGTTGTCGGGCGCCGGCTTTTCCGTAGTGCCCTTCACGGCCCAGACGCGCATGAGCGGGGTCGATTTCGGCGGCCACGAGATTCGCAAGGGCGCGGCCGATGCGGTGCGCGCCTACGTGGAAGGGCTCGGCGGCGCCTATCCCGCCCAGGCGGCGGCGCTGGCCGACGAGGTGGCGCGCTCCGGCGGCACGCCGCTCGTGGTGGCGCGTGACGGGCGCGTGCTCGGGGTCATCCACCTGAAGGACATCATCAAGTCGGGCATTCGCGAGAACTTCGCCGATTTGCACGCCATGGGCATCAAGACGGTCATGGTCACCGGCGATAACCCCCTCACGGCCGCGGCCATCGCCGCCGAGGCGGGGCTGGACGACTTCATCGCCGAGGCGACGCCCGAGGCGAAGCTGGCGGCCATCCGCCGCTATCAGGCCGAGGGGCATCTCGTGGCCATGACCGGCGACGGCACCAACGACGCCCCGGCGCTCGCCCAGGCCGACGTGGCCGTGGCCATGAACTCCGGCACCCAGGCGGCGAAGGAGGCCGGCAACATGGTGGATCTGGATTCCTCGCCCACCAAGCTCATCGAGATCGTGCGCATCGGCAAGCAGCTGCTCATGACCCGTGGCAGCCTCACCACCTTCTCCATCGCCAACGACCTGGCGAAGTACTTCGCGGTCATCCCGGCGCTGCTCGTGCCGCTGTACCCGGGGCTCGAGGCGCTCAACATCATGCACCTGGCCAATCCGGCTTCGGCCATGCTCGCCGCCATTCTGTACAACGCGCTCATCATCGTGGCGCTCATTCCGCTGGCGCTGCGGGGCGTGAAGTACCGCGAGGGCACGCCGACGAGCCTGCTCGCCCGCAATCTGGCGGTGTACGGCCTCGGCGGCGTGGCGGTGCCGTTTGTGGCCATCAAGGCGCTCGATATGCTGATGGTCGCCGTGGGCGTGGCCTAAGGGCCCCGGCAAGGGAAAGGACGAATCATGAACGGAAAGACAGTGGCCCGCGGCGCGGCAAGCGCGGCGGTGCTCTTCCTGCTGGCCACGGTGCTCTGCGGCATCGTGTACCCCTGGGCTGTGGCAGGGGTGGGGGCCGTGGCCTTCCCCGTCCAGGCGACGGGCTCCATCATCGAGGTCGATGGCGTGAAGTACGGCAGCGAGCTGGTGGGCCAGCCCTTCAGCGATCCGGCGCATCTGTGGGGCCGTCCCACGGTGGCGAACGCGACGACGTTTGCCGGCGAGGACGGCGAGCCGCTTCTGTGGTACGAGCCGGAGAACATCACTCCCGCAAGCGACGAGTTCGCCGCGGTGGTGGCCGAGCGAGCGGCGGCAGTGCGCGCGGCCCATCCCGGCGAGGGGGACGCGCCGGTGCCGAGCGATTTGGTAACCGCCTCGGGATCGGGCTTCGACCCGCATATCTCGCCGGCGGCGGCCGAGTACCAGGTGGGGCGCATCGCGGCGGCCACGGGACGCTCGGAGGAGGAGGTGCGCGCCATCATACGCCAGTGCACCGAGAAGCCGCTGCTGGGCGCCCTCGGGGCGAGCCGAGTGAACGTGCTGAAGGTGAACCTCATGTTGGACGGCATTCTGTAATTCGTTCGCCCTGGCGGGACGAACGCATTACGCCGACGCTGCGGTTCCGACAGGCACCTGGCCTTGCGCTTCACCGCTTTCCTTCGCGGCACGAAGGCCGCTCAGCCGCGGTTCAGCACAATTCCAGGCACCTGTCGGACCCTCGCTGACTTCCTTGGGCGCCTTCCCTGTTTCCTTAGATTGACCAACTGTTAAGTGAACGAAACCATCGGGGCTGTGGCCAGTGATAGGATGATGGAAACACTAAGCAATGGAGTGGGAGGAGACTGTGGTGGCGCTCGGGCGCGACAACGGGGATGAGGAGGCGGTCCGCCGCGATCCCGACGCCATCCTGCGGCGTATTCGCGAGGAAGAGGCCGCAGGCGATGCGGAGGGCGCCGCGGGACCTGCGCGCGGTAAGCTGAAGGTGTTCTTCGGCTATGCGGCCGGGGTGGGCAAGACCTATGCCATGCTCACCGAGGCGCACTGGGCCCAGAAGGCTGGTGCCGACATCGTGGTGGGCTATGTAGAGCCCCACACCCGTGCCGACACGCTTGCTCTTCTGGACGGCTTGGAGGTTATGGAGCCCCGAGCGGTCGAGCACCGTGGGATCGCGCTGCGGGAATTCGATTTGGACGGAGCCCTCGAGCGCGCCCCGCAGATCGTGCTCGTAGACGAGCTGGCCCATACCAATGCGCCGGGCTGCCGCCACCGTAAGCGCTATCAAGATGTGGAGGAGCTGCTGCGAGCCGGCATCGACGTGTACACCACGGTGAACGTGCAGCATTTGGAGGGGCTCAACGATCGCATCGCGGCCGTGACCGCCGTGGCACCGAGCGAGCGTGTGCCCGATCGCATCTTCGATGCGGCCGATTCGGTGGAGATTGTCGACGTGGAGCCGACAGAGCTCATCGAGCGGTTGCGGGCGGGCAAGATCTACGCACCAGAGCGGGTGGGTACGGCGCTGGCCCATTTCTTCTCCCGGTCGAATCTGGCCGCACTGCGCGAGATAGCTCTGCGTCGGGCGGCCGACCGTCTCACCCGCGCCTCGACTGAAGCGTCGGTGCCTCACGCGGCAGGCGGCGATGATGTGCTTGCGCTGGTGACCGGCGATGCCGCCGCTCCGCGCGTCATCCGCACGGCGACGAACCTGGCCGAGGCGTTCGGTGGCTCGTGCACCGCCCTTGTGGTGGAATCGGGCGGCGAGCACGAGGGCACCGGTACGACGGGGGAAGATGCCGACGGCGATGCTCTCGGGCGCGCTGTGGCGCTTGCCGAGGAGCTGGGGGCCCATGTGGTCACGCTGGAGGGCGATGATCCGGTGCAGCCTTTGGCGCTGTATGCGGCCACGGCGGGCATCCGGCGCATCGTGGTGCCGGCCACCTCGGGTCGGGTGCGTCTGCTCGGACGCGGGGATGTGGCTTGGCGGCTCATGCGGGCCGCCCCGGAGGCCATGGTGACGGCCGTGCCCGCGGTGGATGCCCCCTCGGTCTTGGAACGCCTGCGCGCCTACACCGGCTTTCGACCCACGGCCGCAGACGCGGGGCGCGCCGTGGCGGCTGTGGCATGCGCGACGTTGGCGGGCACGGTGGCCTGGGCCGTGAGTCCCACCACATCGGTTATCCTCATGATCTACCTTCTGGTGTCGCTGCTTCTGGCAACACGGGCCGATGGATTCCTGTACGCCGTGCTGGCGGCGCTCGGCAGCGTGGTGGCCTACAACTTCTTCTTCACCGCGCCGCGCTTCACCTTCCACGCCTACGGGCTCTCGGCGCCGGTTATCTTTGCCTTTTTGCTGGTGGGCACTTTGGCCGCCTCATCGTTGGCCATTCGCCTGAAGCGGCAGGCGGCTCTGGCGGCGAAGCGCTCCTACCGCACAGAGGTTCTCTTGGAAAGCAGTCTCAAGCTCCAGGCTGCGGCAACCTTGAGCGCATGTCTGGAAACGGCGGCGGCTCAGGTGGTGAAGATCCTCGACCGTCCGGTGGTCATGTACCAGGTCGGTGGTTCGGCGACGGGCAGTCTCATGGCCCCGCGGGTGTTCGACGTGCCCGGCACCGGCGGTGGAGATGCGGAATCGGACGCGCTTACGGCCCCCGACGAGGCGGCCGTGGCATCGTGGGTGGCGGTCAACGGCGAGCCGGCCGGCGCCACCACCGACACGCTGCGCGAGGCGCGCTGCCTCTACCTGCCCATCCGCACCGCTCAGCGCGTCTTCGGCGTCGCCGGCCTGGTGATGGAGGAGGGGGGCGACAGCTTCGGTTCCTTCGAGCGCAACCTGCTCGCGGCGCTGCTGGACGAGTGCGGGCAGCAGGCCCAGGCGCTCGCCGCGGCGGCCGAGCATCGCAACCTTTCGGTAAAGGCCGAGAAGGAGGCGCTGCGCTCGAACTTGCTGCGGGCCATCTCCCACGATCTGCGCACGCCGCTCACGAGCATCTCGGGGGATGCCGATATGCTGCTCAGCTCGGGCGAAGCCCTCGATGCGGCCCAGCGCCGGCGTCTGGCCTCCGATATCTACGAGGATGCGAGCTGGCTCATCGATCTGGTGGAGAACCTGCTGTCGGTAACGAGGCTCGACGACGGCGACGTAGAGGTGACGCGCATGCCCGAGCTCGTCTCGGACGTGCTGGCCGATGCCCTGCGGCACACGAGCCGCGCGGCGGCCGACCATCGCATTGCCGTCGATCTGGACGACGATCTGCTCATGGCGGATATGGACGGACGCCTTATCGTGCAGGTGGTGGTGAACCTGCTGAACAATGCCATCGCCTATACGCCGGCCGGGTCGTCCATTCGCGTGGCCGCCGAGCGGCAGCGCCGGACGACGGGCGACTGGGTGGTTGTGAGCGTGGCCGACGACGGCCCGGGCATTCCCGCTGCGGAAAAGGCTCGGGTCTTCGATCTGTTCTACCATGGCGGCCGCACCGACGGGGAGGCGTCCAATGCCGGAGAGGGCGGCGATGCGCGCCGTGGCATGGGGTTGGGCCTGGCCTTGTGCCGCTCCATTCTGCGGGCTCACGGCAGCGACATCTCCCTGCGCGATGCCTATCCGCACGGCTGCGTCTTCTCTTTCAGCTTGCCGGCGGCCGAGGGGCCGGCGGCATCGGCGGCGGCCAGGGGGCCGTCGGCCAGTCTGGCGGCGCAACGCGAGGAAGGTGAGTGCTGATGGGTGTCGAGAAGGACGGTGCCGTTCTTGTGGTGGAAGACGATCCGGCCGTGCGCAATCTGGTGGCCACGGCGCTTGACGTGCACGGATTCTCCCATCGCGAGGCTGCATCGGCTACGGCGGCTTTGGCTGAGCTGACTTGCGCGAACGATATCAATCTGGTTATTTTGGACTTAGGATTGCCCGATCGCGACGGCGTGGAGGTCATCCGCGCCCTGCGCGGGTGGTCGCGCACGCCGGTGATCGTGCTGTCGGCGCGGCAGGAAGATGCGGACAAGGTGGGCGCGCTCGATGCGGGCGCCGACGACTACCTCACGAAGCCCTTCTCGGTGGAGGAGCTTCTGGCGCGCGTGCGCGTGGCCCTGCGCCGCCTGTCCTACGACGAGCCCGCGGCAACGGCGCCGGAAGTCTATCGCAACGGAGGTCTGGCCATCGACTTCGATGCCGGTGTGGCTACCCGCGATGGGGAAGAGGTGCACCTCACGCCCATCGAGTACAAGCTGCTGGTTCTTTTGGCCCGCAACACCGGCAAGGTGCTCACCCACAACTACATTCTGAAAGAGGTGTGGGGGCAGGCTCTGGCCAGCGATCTGCCCAGTTTGCGTGTGTTCATGGCGACGTTGCGCAGGAAGATCGAGCCCGATCCGGCCAATCCCGTCTATCTGCAGACCCATGTCGGCATTGGCTACCGCATGCTGCGCGTGGAATAGGGGAAGGCCTTTCCCTCGGGGTGGTCGGGGGCTGGCGAAAGGTTCCTATGCCGCCGAGCTTTGTAGGAGCTTCCTGCTTGTCTCTGTCTTCTGTCTCATGCTGTCATATACTTTTCTGCGCGATTGTGTCATACTTTGCGGAAGCATGCGAAACGGAGAGGGGACGATCGGTGTTCGGCGAGCTTGTGGCGGCCTATCTGTTCCTCGCCGGCGTGGGCGCCGGCGGGATAGCCGCTGCTTCCTTGGCCGACCTGCTCTTCGTGAAGGCTCCCTTCGGAGCCGCTGCGGCAAGCTCGGTGGCCGAGGCTCCGGCGGCGGAGCGGCTCGTGTCCCTGGTGCTCGCGGCCGCCTTGGGCGCGCTTGCCATGGGTATCGGCTGTCTAGCGGCTGATCTGGGGCGCATTGATCGAGTGCTCGCGCTGTTTTTCACACCTGCCTTCACGCTCATGAACGTGGGCGCCTGGGCGCTTGCGGCGTTGCTGGCCGTAGGCGCGGTCCTGGCGCTCGGACGATTCGCGTACCTGCCCTGGTTCGGCCGCCGCGCCATGATGGCACTGGAGGTGGCGGCGGTGGTGCTGGCTTGCGCGGTGGCGGTGTACGCGGGGCTTCTGCTGCAGGGGCTTGCCGGCGTGCGCCTGTGGGCGAGCCCGTGGGTTCCCGTGCTGTTCGTGCTGTCGGCGGCATCGTGCGGCTGCGTTCTATTCGCGGGCTGCTCGCTGTTCGTGGAGGCCGACGGGCGCACAGCGGCCCTCGGGCGCGCGATCCTGCGGGTGGATGCCGCCATTGTCGCCGCCGAGGCAGCTGCCGCGGCGCTCTTCTTCGCGCAGGCGGCGACAAGCGGGCATCCCGGCGTCGTCGCGTCGGTTGCGAGCCTCGAGGGCGGCGCGGCGGCGCTTCCCTGGTGGGGCGGCTTTGCGCTGTGCGGCCTGGTAGCGCCCCTTGCCATCGAGGGCGCGCTGTGGCTGCGCGAGCGGTGGGGCGCCGGCTCGGGGCTTGCCGCGCCGGCCGGAGTCGGCGGGCTCGTCTCCGCTCCCGCCCCTGCCTTCGATGCGCCGCCCGCGGTCTTGGCCGCGCTGGCGCTCGCCGTGCTCGTGGGCGGTGCGGGGCTGCGCTGGGCCGTGGTGGAAGCTGGGGCGCAGCGCCCCTTGGAATTGCAGGATGTGGAAGATGTCGCGGGCGCCGAGGCTCTCGATGAGGGAGCCCCCGCCGGCGGAGCGTCTGGCGCTGAGGCTGCCGGCGCGATGGCCGACGGCGAGGCCGCTGCCAGCAACAACCGGGCATCTTTCCCGATGAGAGAGGATTTTTCCCTATGGTCGAGCTAGGACGCACCATTCCGGCCGGCGACTTGTTCGCGCTGGACGATGCCAGCTCCATTCCCGTCTGGCTTCAGCTGAAGAACCGCTTCATCTACCTCATCACCTCGGGGTTCTACCTGCCGGGCGACCAGCTGCCCACAGTGCGCGGGCTCGCCGCCGAGGTGGAGGTGAACTACAACACCGTGAGCAAGGTGTACCAGAGTCTGGAGGAGGACGGCTACATCGTCTCGAAGCGCCGCCAAGGTGCCTTTGTGGCCGATGTGTCGAACAAGCCGGGCGTGTCGGCCGAGGTGACGGCTGAGATCGTGACGGCTGAGTACTTGCAGCGCTGCCAGGAGCTGGGCATGTCGCTGGAGGATATCGACGCGCAGTTCACCGCCGCCCTCGTGGCGGCCAAGGCCAAGCGCGACAAGAGCGAAGGAGCAGGATATGACACGCAGAAATCGCGGTGCGGACGTCTCGTCAAGTTCCCCGAACCCGCAGCGGCCGGTGGCGCCGACGAGCGCTCGGCTGGAAACGGGGCGTAGTCGCACCTCGCGCAACGGGGCCGTGGCCTTCACGCTTATCGTGTTTATCGTCGTAGTGGCCGCGGTGCTGGCCTTGGCGCAGATTGTCGCCGGCGTCATTGGGCTTGGGGCCATTGTGGGCGCGGTCGCGGCCGGCGCGCTGGCGGCGAGCTCGGTGCACGTGGTGATGGAATGGGAGAAGGCCGTGGTCATGCGCTTCGGCCGCTTCAACCGCGTGGCGGGGCCGGGCATCGTGTTCACGTGGCCCATCGTGGAGTTCTACACCGTGCGCATCGATCAGCGCGTGGCGACCACCTACTTCGGCGCTGAGGAGACGCTCACGGCCGATCTGGTACCCGTGAACGTGGATGCGGTGGTGTTCTGGATGGTGTTCTCGCCGAAGAAAGCCGCCTGCGAGGTGGAGGACTATGGCAGCGCCGTGTCGTGGATGGCCCAGGCCACGCTGCGCAAGGCCATCGGCCGCGCGAGCCTGGCCGAGGTGGCCTGCCGTCGCGACCAGCTGGACGCCGAGCTGAAGGACGCGCTGGAGGAGAAGCTGGACGGCTGGGGGATCGATGTCATCGACGTGGAGGTGCGCGACATCGTGGTGCCCCGCGAGCTGCAGGCCTCCATGGCCGCCGCGGCCGTGGCCACTCGCGAGCGCGACGCCCGCATGATCATGGCCGAGGCCGAGGCGGACATCTCCGACATGCTGAAAGACGCGAGCGCCAACTACGAAGGCGATCCGGAGGCCATGCGCCTGCGCACCATGCACCTGGCCTACGAGTCCGTGAGGGCCTCCGGCGGCACGCTCGTCATCCCCAGCGCCTTCAGCGAGGGCTTCACCAACCCTGATGCCGCCGATGCTCTGGCAAAAGCCGCGAAGAAGGGGTAGCGCTTCCTTATCCAATTGGGTGAAAAGTACAAATAAGGAGCACTCGAAATCACCGTTATTTATATGATTCGGGAAAAAGTATAAATAACGACTCCGCTGAGTGTTCTGACGGATGATGGCGAAGCGGAATAGCAGTAAGCGTGTTACAATGGGCAACGCCTAGAGAACTTGGCCCCGAGGGGCCGGGACGCCGCAAGGACGTCCCGGTAGCGAGGGTGCCTAGTCCTCGCTTTTGTGACTAGACCCACCGCCAGGCGGTGGGTCGACCCTTTCCAGGGCCAGAAGTGCTACCCCTAACGAGGCGGCTGCCACAAAAGTCTGAACCAAGGCTAGGAAAACGCTCATCTGCATCACCTCCCTCCCGCATCTAGAATTGGTGATAGGGAAGGTGTATGCAGAGAGTCCTGCTCCCCGCTTATCAACTATAATACAAACAAATATTCTGTTTTCAAGACTTGACATTGCCGAATCGTGCATTTTGAATCGAATCATTTATCCAGAGGAATAGGTAATTAACCTGCGGAAACAACGTTATAGCCCCTCTTTGTCATACATTGCCCTATATTTTCTCTTGACAGTCTATGACAGAGTATGACAAACTGATGGCAGCAGAATTCGGCCGATTCTTGAAACTGTGTTGGAATCCCATCGCACATGCCGCGAGCATGCAACTGGATTCGTCCATGGGGGATGGGAGGAGAGAGGGACGCAAGGTGACGGGATCGGAGTAGCTCTCCGCCCAAGTCTCGCGTTTCCTTCTGCATGAAAGAGGAGGAGAAATGTTGGGTTTTGATAGCTCGACCTCCAAGTTGACGCGCCGAAGCTTTCTCAAGGCCGCTGGAGCCACTTCGTTGGGTGCTGCGGCAGCAGGGTCGCTTGGCTTTGGTGGGGGAGCTCTTGCCGCATTGGCCCAAGAAGAGGCTGTCCCTGAAAATGAGGAGATTGTCTCGACCATTTGCAGCGCTAACTGCTTTCAAGCATGCATGCTCAACGCCCATGTGCGCGATGGCAAGGTCGTCAAAATGTCTCGGGGCGACTACCCTGAGGAGATCTATTCGGGATGCTGCCTGCGCGGTCTGAGCATTCCCGAGCGTACCTATAGCGACAACCGGTTGAAGTACCCGCTCAAGCGCGTCGAGGGCACCGAGCGTGGGGCAGGTGAGTGGGAGCGCATCTCCTGGGATCAGGCTATCGACGAGATCACGACCCAGCTGAAGGCAATTCGGGAAGAGTACGGCCCGCGAGCTGTCACGTTTGGTTTCTCTTCGGGCAATTATCGAGGCCAAGAGGCGGCAACCATTCGGCTTGCTTTCACGGTCGGTGGGTGCTTCCTTCAATTGATGTATGACTGGGCGGTCGGCTGGGGCACCAATCGAGTGATCGGCGGCGGCACATTCGGCTACAGCAACGAACCGAAGGACATGGTCAACTCCAAATACATTATCGTGTGGGGTACCAACCCTGTTCTAACTACTCCGCAGACGTGGCGCATCATCTTGCAGGCGAAGGACAACGGAGCCAAGCTGCTGTGCATCGACCCCATGCGCTCGGCGACATCCCATTATTGTGACGAGTGGATTCAAATCAAGCAGGGTACCGACCTCTATCTGGCCTTGGCCATGTTGAATGAGATCGTAAAAGAGGACCGCATCGATGTGGAGTACGTCAAGCGTGCCACCACGGCGCCCTTCCTCATTCGCCAGGATACTGGGTTGTTTTTGCGCCGATCCGACATCGAGGGCGGCGAGTTGGCCGATGTGCGCGATGCGGTGACCTTGAATACGGCAGGGAGCACAAAGGCCGATCCCGCCTACGTGATGAACGAGGTTACGGGTGAGATCGCCCTCTATACCGAGTGCGACACCCCTGTCCTCGAAGGTGAGTTCGAGGTTCGGGGCATCAAGGTGAAAACCGCTTATTCTGCCCTCAAAGAGCATATGGCGGCTTATACCGTCGAAGATGCCTCCGAGCTTTCGGGCGTACCAGTGGAAACTATTCGCAAGCTTGTGGATATTTACACCTCCGGCGAGCCGGTAATGGCCTATACCCAGTTCGGCATCGACCATTACCGCGGGAGCCATCTGTGGGGTCAGACGCTTGCGATTATCGCGGCGCTGACGAACAATCTTTCACGCCACGGATCCGGCCTCGGTGGACCGGGCTGCCCTAAGGGAGCGTTGGCGCCTCTCTATGTGAACCCGGTTGTCTCCACAGGTGTATCACCAGTTGATATTGCGAATATGGACCCACGTCTCTGCTCTGCCGCTTGGCTTGAGACGGTGAGGACGGGCAAGTACTGCGGAGAGGACTACCCCATCAAGGCATTTGTGGGCGCGACGGGCAATCCTGCAAGCAACTACCCTCAGCAGAGATTGTGGCTGGAGGATGTGGTGGGCAATCTCGACCTTATTGTTACCACCGACATCGAAATGACTGACACGGCGCGGTATTCCGATTATGTGCTTCCTGCTTCGTTCTGGCTCGAGTATCCCGACATACGCGGAAACTTCTCCAACCCCTATCTTGTGTACGGAGGCAAGGCGATCGAGCCTTTGTGGGAGTGCAAGAACGACAGCGAGATTACCACTCTGATTGCCCATGGTTTGGGCTACGAGGAGCACTACCCCTATTTCACAGATGAGGAATGGATTGATATCGGACTCGATTCCGACGAGAACAGAGCACGGGGAATCGACCATGCAACCTTGAAGGAAAAGAAAGCGATCCGTCAGCTCGGCACCGAGGAAGAGCCGTGGATGGTCGGTGGATTCGAATACGATAACGAGTTTCCCACCCCGTCAGGGCGAGCTGAGATTTACTGCGAGATACCCACGGCCTGCTACGAATATGGACAGGATTGGCAAAGCGAGGCCAAGGATCAGCAGTTCCCCGTCTGGCTGCCTCCGTTCGAGAATTGGCCCGGTGCTGAGATTCGGTCGAAATACCCCCTCGGATACTTGCAGCTCCACCAACGTGGACGGACCCATTCCCAGTGGTTCTCGAGCGAGACGTTGCGAGAGATTGACAAGGAGCCCTTGCTTCACATTTCCCGTCCCGACGCGGAGGCCCGCGACATTGCAAGTGGGGACGTGGTCGAGGTATTCAATGATCGCGGTCGCTGCGTCGTTAAGGCTGTGGTGGATGACGCGCTGCCAGAGGCGTTGTGCTACATCCCGAAGGGCTGGCAGCGTAGCCAGTTCATTGAAGGCGGTTATCAGGAGCTTACCGCCAATCGCGCGGATGCTTGCGCTGGCAGCTATGTTTATTACGATACAGCGGTGGAAGTCAGGAAAGTGGAGGAGTAGCCATGCGATATGGATTTGCGATTGACACGAAGCGTTGTATCGGCTGCCACACTTGCGCCGTTGCCTGCCGGTATGAGAACAACCTTCCCAAAGAAGTCTGGTGGAACAGGATAATGACTGAGGGCGGCGAATATATGGACATACCGGTTGGCGAGTTTCCCAACACGCGCCTCTCCTATTTGCCGGTTGCTTGCCAACATTGCGAGAACCCAGCTTGCGCGAAGGTGTGTCCGGTTGGCGCTACTTATAAGGATCCAGAGACGGGCATTGTGCGCCAGGACTATGAGAAATGTATCGGTTGCCGCATGTGCATGGCAGCTTGCCCCTATACGGGTGTGCGGTCTTTCAATTGGGAGGAACCGGCCTATTACACGGGTGTAGCATTCGGAGCTGTGGATATTCCCGTCCATGAGAAGCATGTGGTGGAAAAATGCACGATGTGCTGGCATCGCCAAGCAAAGGGCGAGCAGCCCGCCTGCATCGATGTTTGTCCCGAGCGCGCCCGTCACTGGGGTGATCTGGACGATCCCGGCTCCGAGGTATCCCGGCTCATCGCCTCGCGCGAGTACAAGCAGCTGCTTCCCGAGGAGGGGACGAAGCCCTCGGTGTACTACCTGGTGTAGCAGCCGTGCACGTTCGGTGCCTTTTTCGCGCGCCGCATGACGCGGCGTGAATCGCAAACTAACGCGGGCGGGGCTCGCTGCCTTGCCCGCCTACCTCTAGGAGATTCTCATGGCTGATTTCTCTTCCGGGGCCGTCTTGGATGACGACCTCGACCTCAGTGCGGCTCAGGGCCGCAAAAAGGCCCGCGCGGCGGCCGGCGCCAAGGCCGTCTCGTGGGGTGGTCGCGGACTGAACGTCGCCATCGGCGTGTCGGCCGTCGTGGTGGTGGCCGGCCTGGTGCTCTGGGCGATGCAGCTTTCCGGCGGCATGGTGCAGACCGGTATACGCAACCTGAACTCGTGGGGCCTCTATATCACGTCGTTCATGTTCTTCGTGGGTCTCTCTGCTGGCGGCCTCATCATCTCGTCGGTGCCCAAGGCCTTCGGCGTTGCCGGGTTCGGCGGCATCTCGAAGGTGGCGGTGATGAGCTCCATCGCCTGCACCGTGGCCGCCATCGGCATGGTGGTGGTTGACTTGGGCCAGCCCGCACGCCTGTGGGAGCTGTTCGCGTACTCCAACCTGGGCAGCCCGCTCATGTGGGACATCCTGGTGCTGGGCACCTATCTCATCCTGTCCTGCGTGTACCTGTGGGCGCAAGTGCGCGCCGACGCGGGCAAGATGAGCCATACCGCGCTGCGCGTCATCTCGGTAGTGGCCCTCGTGTGCGCGGTGCTCGTGCACTCGGTGACCGCCTGGATCTTCGGCCTGCAGGCCGGCCGCGAGATGTGGCACACCGCGCTTCTCGCCCCCTGGTTCGTGTCCTCCGCCCTCGTGTGCGGCACGGCGCTCGTTATCTGCGTGGCCGTGGCCCTGCGCGGTGCGGGCTACCTGAAGTGGGAGCAGGCCAACCTGGTGAAGCTCGCCAAGCTGCTCGGCGCTTTTGTGATGGTGGATTTGTACTTCTTCGGGTGCGACCTGCTCACCGAGGGCTTCCCCGGCGGGTCGGGCCTGGAAGTGGTGGCCATGCTGACGACCGGCCCGCTCGCGCCCTACTTCTGGGTGGAGATCATCGGCTGCGCGGCGTGCGCCGTCATCTGCTTCACGCCGGCGTTGCGCCGCGGTGGGCTTCTGGTGGTCGGCTCGCTGCTCGCCATCGCCGGCATCTTCTGCAAGCGCGTGCAGCTGCTGGTCGGCGGCTTTCAGCTGGCCAACCTGGATATGCCGGGCCCGCTGACCGCCATGCAGCACCCGGCTTTCGATATGGGCCTTTCGGGCATCTACGGCCCGATGGTCTACTGGCCTACTCCGCTCGAGTTCGGCGTCACGCTCGGCGTGGTGGCCCTCGGGGTGCTCGTGTTCCTGCTGGGCGTGAAGCTTCTGCCCCTGCGTCCGACCGACGGTGAGTAGTCCTCTCTGCATGCAGCCCGCGCCGTCCCTTTGGCGCGGGCCTTTTTCGTGAGGAGAGCAGGTATGAAAAAGAGACTCTTGGCTCTCGCGGTGCTGCTGGCAGTTGTCGCTGTAGTGACCGCCACCGGTTTCGCCGCGGCTCCAGAAAGCGGGCTGCGCCCTATCGCCGCCGACTCTCCCTGCCCCGCGGTGGGCTGCGCGAGCGGGGCCTGCCACGGATTCGGCGCCGTGCCCGAGCCCGACGGCGTTCACGAGATGGTCTGCCCCGAAGCCGGTTGCGCCTCGGTGGAGTGCCATGCGTGGGAGTCGCTCACAGGCCGTTACCACCAGGCGTCGGATGCCAGCCTGAATATGTGGATTCTCATGCCCACGGTGCTCGTGCTGGGACTGTGGCTTTTGGTGCGGCGGTCGGCGCGCGGAGGCGCGCGTCCGGTTCGAGGAGGCGCATCGTGAATCGCGGAAGAGTTGCGTTCGATCTAGTGGTGCTGACAGGGTATCTGGTGGCAGCGAACCCGGCGGTCACGGGCATTTCGGCGCACGAGTATATCGGGCTCGTCGCGGTAGTTGTCATGGCAGCCCATATGGTGGCGAGCGCCGACGGGCTTCTGGCCTTCCGGCGAGGCCGCTGGGGCCGTGCGGTTCTGAACGGCATCCTGTTGGCGGCCCTGGCGACGTGCGCCGTATCGGGCGTCATGGTGTCGGGCGACGTGCTGCCGGCGCTCGGCCTGTATACTGCGGGCTACCACTTCTGGGATCCGCTGCACGCCCTCTCGGCGAAGGTGCTCCTGGCGGCACTGCTGGTGCATGTGGTGCTCCGCGCGCCGATGGCGTGGGCGTGGATGCGGCGGGGCGCACTGGAGGCACGAAGTTCGCAAAAGGGCGAAGGGATCGTCTTGGAAGATGATCGTTTCGAGGTCGGTTAGCGGCTTTCGCGCTATACTGCCTTCAAGCAAATCAAGTGAAGGAGGATGTTCATGACCGTATCCGCTGATATGTGGCAGGCGCGCGCGGCGATGTGCGAGCTTTTGGCCCTGTCGTTCCGCTATCCCGAGGACAAGGTGCTCGCTGAGGCCATCGCCTCGGGCGAGTGGGGCGAGGCCGCCGACGAGATCGCCGCCGCGCTTGGCCTTGCCTGGTCGTCGGCTGCCGCGCCCGGAGCCGCCGAGGCCGCGGCCCTGGCCGACCCGGCTGACATTCAGAAGGAGCTGCGGCCCGAGGCCACGCGCCTGTTCGTGGGCGCCCCGCAGGCCGCCTGCAGCCCCTACGAGGGCGTGTGGCGCGCGACTGCCGAGGGCGTGCAGCCGCTGCTGTTCGTAAACCCGCACTCCATGGCAGTGGAGCGGTTCTGCAAGGCGTGCGGGCTGGGCCGCCCCGAGGGCACTAACGAGCCGCTCGATGCCGTGTGGACCGAGCTGGAGCTTCTGGAGTACCTGGCCCTTCGCGCTGCCGCCGATGCCGCCGAGGCCGAGGGCATCGCGGGCGACGCCGCCGCCGTCGAGGACGTGGTGGAAGACGAGGATGCGCTGGAGGAGTTCGAGGACGCCGGCGAGCCCGGCGAGGTGGTGGCCTCGGCCGATCTGCCCGGCGGCAGCCCCGAGGCGGCCTGGGACGAGTTTATGGCCGACCACGCCCGCCAGTGGATGCCGCAGTTCGCTGCGGCCGTGCAGGAGGAGTCGCGCGTTCCCTTCTACGCCACGGCGGCCAACCTGCTGGGGGCGTTCATCAAATAGTGCCGGCGCAATTCCGAATGCCGGTCAGTTTCGAGGGGACTCGCTTGGCGGGTCCCCTTTGCTTTGCCCGGTGGCCGCTTCAACCGGATAGGTCTTATTGAGCTGAGCCCACACGCCCGAGTACAAGATGGCGTCCATGAGGTGGGCGTCCTGCACGAGAGGCAGCCGCTCGTAGGTCTCGGCGGCATCGGCGGCTGCCAGCGCCAGCGTAGTGCGCATGGTCTCAGGGGTGGCTCCGAGCGTCACGAAGGGGTTGTAGCTGCCCGACTGCGCATCGGTAGTGAAGTCCACGGCGGCGTCCATCAGGTAGATGAAGCGCCCGAGCGCGCAGCCGAGCGCTTCCATGCCCTCGGTCCAGAAGCCCTGGTTGTGGGCGAACAGGCGGCCGAGGAGGATACCGAACTCCCGCGCCGTCGCATCGGGGTCGGCTTCGGCGTCTTCCTGCTCGATGGCGCGAATGGCCGCCATGGCTCGCTCGATCTCGGCACACTGGTCGGGAATGCGGGCTTGCGCCCGCTCGTAGGCACCGGCGAGCAGCCGTGCGGCCGCCCGTGCTTTCGCGCTGCCGTCGTCGGCCACGTCGTCGAGCACCTTGTGGTAGGCGAGGGCCACGGAAAGGTCGGCGGCGTAGTCGGTCCACGGCGAGCGCGACCAGGGGCGGGCTGAGGCCGGCACCGGATGCATTACGCAGTGGCTGGCGCCGGAAGCTTCGACTGGCTCGTGCAGCGAGTTCGCCAGCAGCACGAAGAAGGTAAGGTCGTAGGTGAGGCACGCCCGCGACAGCTGCCCATAGCGGTCGCGCAGCGCGAAGCACAGCCCGCAGTACAGCGAGCGGTAGCGCTCCTTCTCCTCGTCGGAAAGCGCCTCGGCATCAGCCACCACAAACCCGAACATGCCCCTCCCTTTCCGAGCGGTAAACAAGCAAGCCGCCCTGCGCCTGACAGTCAGAACGCCTCGTGCCCGCGAAGCTACTCCGGCTTTCGCGCCACGTGCACGGCGGCGATGCCGCCGGTGTAGTTCTTCCAGGTCACATCGGTAAAGCCCGCTTCGCGCATCATGTCGGCCAGGCCCTCCTGGTCGGGGAAGGCGCGGATGGACTTCGCCAGGTACACGAAGCCGTCCTTGTCGCCGGTGATGAGACCTCCCCAGAAGGGGATGAGATGGCGCAGGTAAAAATGGTACAGCGCCCGCCAGACGCCGTTGGGCGGCGTGGAGAACTCCAGGCACACGAGCGCGCCCCCGGGGCGCAGGACGCGGAACATCTCGGAGAGGGCCCGCGGGCGGTCGGGCATGTTGCGGATGCCGTAGGCCATGGTGATCGCGTCGTAGGACCCGTCGGCGTAGGGGATGTCCTGGGCGTCCACCACCTGAAAGTCGATGGGCACGCCCGCTCCGTCGCCCTCGTCCACGTGCATGCGGGCCACATCTAGCATCTCGGGCACCAGATCGGTGCACTGGATGTGGCGCGGGTGCTTGGTACGCGCCACGGTGAAGGTGACGTCCCCGGTGCCCCCGGCGATATCCAGCACGTCGTGGCTCTCCTCGATGGGGGCCTGGCGCATCATGCCGGCGAGCCACAGCTTGTAGGCGCCGAAGCTGGAGATGGCGTTGAACCGCTCGTACTTGCGCGCGATGGACGAGAAGATGTCGCGCACGCGCTCGCTCGAGAGCTCGGCCGGGGCCTCGAGCCCGGTGGCGGTGTCGATGGTCATGGGGTGCAGCTCCCTCGGATCGGCGGGCGGCGGGGCCCGGTGTCGCACGCGGCCGGGAGCCTGCGGCCCCCCGGGAATTCCGCGCGGCGGTTCGGTCAACGTTCGGCCCCCAGTATACGCCCCCGTACCGCAAAACCTCCGCGCCTATCCGCGCGCGGCGGAAAGTCCATGCTATCATGGGTCGCTGATCGCGTACCCCTCCTCGCAAGAAGGGAGGCACCATGCTCCTTTGTGCCCAGTACATCCTGCCCGTCACCTCCGAGCCCATCGTCGATGGCGCGGTGCTCGTGCGCGACGGCGTCATCCGCGATATCGGCAGCGCCGACATGCTGCGCTTGCGCTACCCCGACGAGGAAGTCGTCGACCAGGGTCTTGCCGCCATCATGCCCGGTCTGGTCGATCTGCACACGCGTCTCGAGCAATCGGTGCTGCGTGGCGTGGTGAACGATGCCCCCTATGTGGAGTGGCTTTCCGAAGTGGCCCGCAAATCCGCCCGTCTCGAGGCGGTGGACTGGTTCGATTCGGCTATCCTCGGCGGTTTGGATGCCCTGTCCAGTGGCATCACCACCGTGGCCGACATCACCACCACCGGCGCCTCGTGCACTGCGGTGAACAAGCTCGGACTGCGCTCGGTCATCTACCGTTCCGTGGCTGCCATGGATCGCGACCGCATCAACGCCGCCATGCAGCTGGCCCAGAAGGATATCCTGCACTGGCGCGAGGAGGTGGATTCCGACCGCGTCACCATCGGCATCGCCCCGGCGCCCCTGTTCACCAACCATCCGGCCACGCTCACGGCCGTTTCCCAGTTCGCCACCAAGGAGAACCTGCCTGTGGCCATGTGGCTCGCCGGCAGCCGCGAGGAGTGCGACTTCGTGAAGTACGGCTCCTCGCCTTTCCAGGTGCACGGCGGCGATGTGAAGCGCGGCTATGTGGAGATCCCGCCGTGGCTGCCCACCGGCGTAAGTCCTGTGCGCTATGCCCTGAACTGGAGCGCTTTCGATGCGCCCAACGTCATGATCGTCGGCGCGGTATGCGTAGACGACGCCGATCTGAAGAAGCTGCGCGAGTACAACGTGGCCGTATGCGTGTGCCCCCGGGCCTGCGCCCAGCTGGGCATGGGCGTGGCGCCGCTGGATGAGTTCCTCCGCGCCGATCTGCGCGTGGGCCTCGGCACCGACTCGCCGGCAGCTACCGAGTCCACCGACATGCTCTCCGAGATGCGCTTAGGGATGCTCTTGCAGCGCGCCGTGAACACCGACTTCCTCGACGCGCGCACCATGCTCGAGGTGGCCACTATCGGAGGCGCCCGCGCTCTCGGCCTCCAGGACAAGGTGGGCTCGCTGGAGATCGGCAAGTGCGCCGACCTCATCGCCGTGGACCTGTCCAGCTCGCACCAGTCCTTCACCACCGACCCGGTGGCCGCTGTCGTGAACACCTGCACTACGGCAGACGTGCTCATGACCATGGTGGACGGCGACGTGCTCTACGAGAAGAACCGCTGGCATGTGAAGGTGGAGGTGGCGAAGAACATCGCCCGGGTCATCGAGATTCGCAGCAAGTTGCGTCCCGAGGCCTAGGAAGGCTGCTGGCGCGATACGTGCAGTCTGCCGGTTTTCGCGCCTCGGGTGCGTCGGGGGCGGCTGGCCCTCACCTCGCATCCCCGCATATGCGGTAAACCATGGAATTCATGCAGCGCCGCCCCGTGCCGGAGGGTTTTCCTCTGGCGCTGGGCGGCGCAATCTGCGATAATGGCGAATTTGCTACGAGAGAAACTGCGAGGAGCGTACACGATGGCTCAAAAGAAGAACAAGACCGGGGCGAAGAGCACGACCCGCAAGCAGCAGGCGGAGCGCATTCGCGCTGCCGAGGAGCGCGAGCGTCGCGCCAAGGAGGCCGCCGAGGCCCGCGCCCGCACGAAGAAGATCTTCACCATCGTCGTCTGCGTCATTCTCGTGCTGGCTCTCTGCATTCCCACCATGGCTTTAACCGTGCTCTCCATGTAGAGCCCTACGAAAGGATCGCGACGTGTTTGGAATCGGCGGATTCGAGCTTTTCCTCATTCTGCTGTTCGGGTTCCTCATCTTCGGGCCCGATAAGCTGCCTGCCATGGCGAAGACCCTTGGCAAGGCCATTGCTAAATTCAGAAGCGCCCAAGAGGAGATGAGCGGCGTGCTGAAGGGCGAGATGGTGTTCGATAAGGACTCCGACGAGCCTTTCAAGAATCCGCTCGACGCTCTCGATGACGTGGCGGCGAAGGCGAGCAAGGGCACCGCCGCCGCGAAGAAGGCCGCCACGACGGCCTCGAAGAAGGTGGGTGAGGCCGCGAAGAAGACGGGCACCACCACGGCCGCCGCCGGCGCTGCAGCTGCAGCTGCAGCCAAGGCCGAGGTCGCCGACGGCGAGGCTGCCCCCGCCAAGCCCGAGAGCTTCGCCGAGCGCAAGGCCCGCTACGACAAGGAGCGCCAGGCCAAGAAGGAAGCCGAGGCTGAAGAGCGCAAGGCGAAGGAGGCCGAGGAGAAGAAGGCCGCCGCCGAGGCTCGCAAGGCTGAGGCCGCCAAGAAGCGCGAGGAGGCTGCGGCCAAGCGCAAGGCGGAGGCCGAGGCCAAGAAGGCCGCCGAGGATGCCAAGACGGTAACCGAGGCCGCCGATGCGGCACCGGCCGCCCCGGCCGCCGATACGCCCGCCGCCGAGAAGAAGGAGAACTAGCATGCCTATCGGACCGGCACGCATGCCGCTTTTCGACCACTTGGGCGAGCTGCGCATGCGCCTTGTGCGCATCGTGGCCTGCCTGGCGGTGGCCGTCGTCGTGTTCTACATGGCCACGCCCACCATCGGTCAGTTCCTGCTCATGCCCATCGCGGAATTCCTTCCTACCAATGCCGAGGGGTTTGTCCAGACCATCGCCATCGATCCCTTTGAGGCATTCTCCACCCGTTTCAAAATTTCAATCTGGGTGTCCATCGTGGCCACGGCTCCGGTTATTCTGTGGCAGATTCTCGCGTTCTTCCTGCCGGCTTTGAAACCTAACGAGCGCCGGTGGTTCATCCCCACCTTCGCCGCCGCTGTGGCCCTGTTCATCTTCGGCACGGTGTTCTGCTACCTCATTATCCTGAACCCGGCGTTCCAGTGGCTCACCGACCAGGCCATGGGTCTCGGCGATGCCCTGCCGCGTATGTCGTCCTACATTGACACCATCATCAAGTTCGAGCTGGCCTTCGGCTTCGCCTTCGAGTTGCCCCTGGTCATCTTCTACCTGGTTATCTTCGATGTGGTGCCCTATAAGAAGCTGCGGGGTAGCTGGCGCATGGTTTACGTGGTGCTCATGGTAGTGTCCGCCATGGCCACCCCCGATGCGTCGCCGGTGACCATGCTGCTCATGTTCGCGGCTCTGGTGGTGCTCTACGAGGGCAGCTTGCTGCTCGCCCGCCTGGTGCTGGCCAACCGCATCAAGCGGCAGAACGCGAAGCTCGCTGCCGAGGAAGACGAGTAGGAAGCGCTCTTCCGGCACGTTTTGGCAGAGGGAAAGCATAGGGGCGGGACGGATCCCGCCCCTTTTCGTATCAAGATGAGAGGAAGGCGCTATGCACGAGCTGGGACTCATGACCGGGGTGATGGACGCGGCGGTGGAGGCGGCCCGCGGCGCCGGGGCCACGCGCCTTCTCGGTGTGAAGGTGTCCATCGGCGAGGCCACCGAGGCGGTGGAGGATGCGCTTGTCTTCGCTTTCGAGGCGCTGGCCGAGGCCGATGACTTCACGCGCGGCGCCACGCTCGATCTCACGATGATTCGCCCCCGAAGCCTGTGCTTGGAATGCGGCGAGGAGTTCGAGCACGACCTGTATAGCCGCTTCTGCCCGAAGTGCGACAGCTTCGCCACCGAGCTTTTAGCCGGCCGCGAGCTGCAGATAGACTCCATCGAGGTAGACGTGCCCGATGCGTAGGGCCCGGTAACCGACGGGAAACAAACGTCGGTCATACTGAGATCGGCGGCTGCGCTCGCCACCCGCGCCGCGACCGCTGTCCGGGCGGCTGCGGGCACTCGCAGCTCCGGGGACTTCGCTTCGGCTAGTGAGAGGACGGCTATGGAACCCCTTGAAATGTTCGATGCCTGCACGGCGGCCCTCGGCGCCTTCGTGCGTGATGCGGGTTTTTCCGATGTGGTGATCGGGTTGTCCGGCGGCATGGATTCGTCGCTGGTGGCCGTCATGGCCGCCGATGCCCTCGGTGCCGAGCATGTGCACGGTGTCATGTTGCCGGGCCCCTACTCGAGCGAGTCGTCCATCGACGATGCCGAGGCGCTTGCCGCCAATCTGGGCGTGGAGGTGCGCACCGTGTCCATCTGCGAGCCCTTCGAGGCCTTCGAGTCGGTGCTCGCTCGGGCCTGCGGCGGGGCGCTTTCCGGCCTGGCTGCCGAGAACACCCAGGCGCGTTGCCGCATGGTGTGCCTTATGGCGCTTTCCAATGCCCGCGGTTGGCTTATGCTGAACACGGGCAACAAGTCCGAGGCCTGCATGGGGTATTCCACCCTCTACGGCGACACGGCCGGGGCCTTCGCGCCTCTGGGCGGCGTCTACAAGACCGACGTGTTCGCCATGGCCCGCGCCCGCAACCGCCGGGCCGCCGAGGCCGGCGAGACGCTGCCCATTCCCGTGAACGTGTTCGTGAAGCCCCCGTCGGCCGAGTTGGCTCCCGATCAGGAGGACGAGAAATCCCTCGGCATCGATTACGCCACCCTCGACCGTATTTTGGTGGCGAGCGTGGAGGGAGGGTGCGACGCGTCCGCCGTCGCCTCGGCGCTCGTGGACGACGGCTATCCTGCCGATGAGGCGGCGCGACTGGTGGACTACGTGCTTTCCCGCACCGCGGCCAATGCCTTCAAGCGCGCCCTCGAGCCTCCCTATCCGGCAGCGCCCTTCTACGGTTGACAAGCTCGCAACTACCCTGCGCGGAGTATGGCGTCGCCGGCGCGGGTCGTTTACCATGGTGCTCATGGATAAGCTCTTTCGACAGAACCAAGCTTTCGCGGCTACCGACTGGCTCATCGACGCGGTTATCGCGTTGGGAGCCTTCGGATTCGCGTGCCTCCAGCTCACGCTGGCGGTGAACCTGCTCATTCCCGATGATTTCATGCGGCGGCTGATGGGCATCCAAGCCATGGTTCCCACGGCGCTGACCGTGGCCGCCATCGCGCTCACGACGCTGCCTCTCGTGTTGCGCCGGAAGTTCTCGTGGGCCGTGTTCGCCTGGACGCTTCTGTCGTGGTGCGCCTTGCAGGTAGAGCTCAACGGTATTGCGCTGTCTGTGGTCGGTCCGCTGGTAGCCCTGTTCACCGTGGCCTCCACGCGCCCGCGCGGCGAGGCGGTAGCGGCTTGTGCCTTGGCGGCGGCGGTGTTCCTGTTCGCCCCGGCGCCTCCCGACCAGTCCCGCATCCTCACGCAGCTCACCGCGTTTCAAAACGCCACCTTGGCCTTGGCGGCGGCGTTCGCCGGCTACGGGCTGCGCGAGCATCAGGAGCGCACGCGCGCCATTGAGGAGCGGGCGCTGGCTGCCGAGCGCACCCGCGAGACCGAGGCTCGCCGTCGCGTGGAAGAGGAGCGCGTCTCCATCGCCCGCGAGGTGCACGACATCACGGCCCACTCGTTGTCGGCGGTGAGCATTCAGGCTGCCGCCGCCGAGCGGCTGGTGGAGCGCGACCCGGCCGCAGCCAAGGAGGCCATCGCCGAGGTGCGGCGCACTTCCAAGGCCGCCCTCGAGGAGATTCGCGCGATGATCGGGGTCTTGCGCACGGGCGAGGGGCCGGCCGAGACAGCGCCGACCGAGGGCACCGAGCGCATGGCCGACCTGGTGGCGTACTTGGAGGGCGCCGGGGTGCAGGCGTCGTTGGCCATGGAGGGCTACGACCGCACGGTGGTGCCGGCCTTTATCGACGTGGCCCTCTACGGCATCGCCCGGGAGGCCGTGACGAACATCGTGCGCCACGCCGGAGCCTCCGAGGCGTTCGTCGAGTTGGCCGCCGACGGCGCTGCCGGTTGCGCTCGGCTTGTGGTGGAAGACGACGGGCGGGGCCTCGCCGGGGCCGATGTCTCCGGCGACCACCATGGGCTCTTGGGCATGCGCGAGCGCGCCCGGCTGCTCCATGGCGCCTTCGTCGCCGCAGAACGTGCGCAGGGCGGTGCGCGCATCGAGGTGTCCATTCCCCTGGCGCAGAAGGAGGAGCCCCATGACCGATCCCATGGCTGAGGCCGATCGTCCCATTCGCGTGCTCGTTGTGGACGACCAGGACCTGGTGCGCAGCGGCTTCAAGATGATTCTCGGCACCTATCCGGGCATCGAGATCGTTGGCGAGGCGAAAACGGGCGAGGCGGCCGTGGCCGAAGCCCAGCGCCTCAAGCCCGATGTGGTGCTCATGGACATCCGCATGCCCGAGATGAACGGTATCGAGGCCACCCGTGCCATCACGGGCAATCCGCTGCTGGCGAAGACGCGCGTGCTCGTGCTCACCACCTTCGACATCGACGAGTACGTCTTCGACGCCCTGTCCGCCGGTGCGAGCGGTTTTCTGCTGAAGGACGCCGATCCCGACGATATCGCCGCGGCCATCCGCGTGGTGGCCGACGGCGACGCGCTTATCCAGCCCTCGGTGATGCGCCGGCTCGTGGAGACCTTCGTGGCCGCCCGCCCGCGCGCCGGGTGGGGAAGCGCCGAGGCCTCCGACAGCCGCCGGGCGGCGCTCGCGTCGCTCACCGACCGCGAGCGGGAGATCCTCATGCTCGTGGCTCGCGGCCTTTCCAACGACGACATCGCGGCCGAGCTGTTCATCTCGCCGGCCACGGTGAAGACCCACCTGGCGCGCATCATGGCGAAAACCGATGCCCACGACCGTGCCCAGCTCGTCGTGTTCGCCTACGAGACGGGGCTTGTGGCACCTGCGCGAGCATAGCTGCGCAGGCGCACAAAAATGAGAGCGATGAGGTAATACCTGATCAATGCTATAATTGCAGGAAACTTGAGCGGAAAAAACTCAAGTTTTTCTTTCACGCCCCTTGTATTCCTCCCCGTTGCTGTTATGATGTCTTCCTGTTTAGCACTCGTAGTTGCGGAGTGCTAGCACTTAACCCGATCGAGTGGTTAAATGAGAGGTTGTGCACCCGCACTACGCAAACCATTGAAAGGACGGCAAGCTATGAATTTGAAGCCTCTGGGCGACCGCGTCATCCTGAAGCAGGACGAGGCCGAGGTCACCACCGCGTCCGGTCTCTTCCTGGCCTCCGACGCCAAGGAGAAGCCGCAGACCGGCACCATCATCGCCGTGGGCGAGGGCAAGATGGACAAGGACGGCAAGCTGATCCCCATGCCCGTGAAGGTGGGCGACAAGGTCATCTACGGTAAGTTCGGCGGCACCGAGATCGCCCTGGACGGCGAGAACGTGCTTATCCTGCGTGCCGACGACATTTACGCTGTAGTTGAATAAATAGAAGAGAACTCGAAAGGAACGCGAACTTATGGCTAAGGAAATCAAGTTCGATACCGACGCTCGCTCCGCTCTGGCCGCGGGCGTGTCCAAGCTGGCCGATGCCGTCAAGGTGACGCTTGGCCCCAAGGGCCGCTACGTCGCCCTGGAGAAGTCCTACGGCGCCCCGCTCATCACCAACGACGGCGTGACCGTGGCCAAGGAAGTGGAGCTGGAGAACCCCGTGGAGAACATGGGCGCCCAGCTGGTGCGCGAAGTGGCCGTGAAGACCAACGACGTGGCCGGCGACGGCACCACCACCGCCACCCTGCTCGCCGACGTCATCGTCTCCGAGGGCCTGAAGAACGTGACCGCCGGCGCTGACGCCCTCGGCATCCGCCGCGGCATCGAGAAGGCCACCGACGCCATCGTGGACGCCATCAAGGCCGCTGCCACTCCGGTGTCCACCAAGGAGCAGGTCGCCAACGTCGGCCGCATCTCCGCCGGCGATGCCGCCATCGGCGACAAGATCGCCGAGGCCATGGACGCTGTGGGCAACGACGGCGCCATCTCGGTGGAGGAGTCCCAGACCATCTTCGGTATCGACATGGAGATCGTCGAGGGCATGCAGTACGAGCGCGGCTACATCTCCCCCTACATGGCCACCGACATGGAGAAGATGGAGGCGGTGCTGAAGGATCCCTTCGTGCTGCTCACCGACATGAAGATCAACTCCATCCAGGACATGGTTCCGCTGCTGGAGGAGATCATGCGCGCCGGCCGCCCGCTGTTCATCGTGGCCGAGGACGTCGAGGGCGAGGCCCTCTCCACTATCCTGCTGAACCGCCTGCGCGGCACCCTGAACGTCGTGGCCATCAAGGCCCCCGGCTTCGGCGATCGCCGCAAGCGCATCCTGGAGGACATCGCCGTGGTCACCGGCGCCCAGGTCATCGACAAGGACTTCGGCATGACCATGGCCGATGCCACCATGGAGATGCTCGGCACCGCCAAGACCGTGAAGGTCACCAAGGACACCGCTCTTATCGTGGACGGCGCCGGCAAGAAGGAAGACATCCAGAACCGCATCCAGATCATCCGCGCCGAGCTGGAGCGCGTCGACTCCGACTTCGATCGCGAGAAGGCCCAGGAGCGCCTGGCGAAGCTGTCCGGCGGCGTGGCCGTGCTGAAGGTGGGCGCTGCCACCGAGTCCGAGCTGAAGGAGAAGAAGTCCCGCATCGAGGACGCCCTGCAGGCGACCCGCGCGGCTGTGGAGGAGGGCATCGTCGCCGGCGGCGGCGTGGCCCTGGTGGACGCCATCGGCGCTCTGGACTCCGTCAAGGCCGCTGACAAGGACGAGGAAGTCGGCATCAACATCATCCGCAAGGCCATCGAGGCCCCCATGCGCGCCATCGCCCAGAACGCGGGCTTCGAGGGCTCCGTGGTGGTGGAGAAGGTGAAGAGCCTGCCGGCCGGCGAGGGTCTGAACTGCGCCAACGGCGAGTACGGCAACATGATCGAGATGGGCGTGAACGACCCGGTGAAGGTGACCCGCACCGCGCTGCAGTCCGCAGCCTCCGTGGCGGCCCTCATCCTCATCACCGAGGCCACCATCAACGAGATCCCCAAGGAGGGTCCCGATCTGAGCGCTCTGGCCGGTGCCATGGGCGGTGGCGGCGGGATGTACTAAGCCGGCAGGCCCTCGGGTCTTCGGTTCAGTAACCGCTCGACAAACTAACTCGCAGAAAGGCGGCCCTTGGGTCGCCTTTCTTCTACAATGAGCCTATGAACGAAATCATGCACATAGCCGAGCACGTGGCGGAGCATTCCGTCGCGGATACGCTCTACCTCATCCCGTTTCTGTGGGTCACCTACCTGGCCATGGAGTGGCTCGAGCACAAGACGGGCGAGAGAACCCAAAATGCCATCCGCCACGCCGGAGCGGCCGGCCCCATCGTGGGCGCTTTCCTCGGCGTGGTGCCCCAGTGCGGCTTCTCGGCCGTGGCGGCCACGCTGTACGCGGGCCGCGTCATCACGCTCGGCACGTTGTTCGCGGTGTTTCTGTCCACCTCCGACGAGATGCTGCCCATCTTTCTGGCCGAGGCGGTGCCGGGCAACACCATCCTGTCCATCATGGGCGCGAAGGTGGTCATCGGCATGGTCATGGGCTTTGTGGTGGACGCGGTGCTGCGCCTGGCCCGCCGCGACAGGGACCGCCTGCGCATCCACGAGCTGTGCGAGCAGGACCAGTGCGGCTGCAACCACGACTGCCGCACCTGCGAGGCCGCTCCCGAGCGGGCCTACGAGCACCACGACGACGTGGAGCACACCCACAGCCACGGCCACGGCTGGAAGGGCATCCTCCTCAGCGCCACGAAGCACACCGTGCAGGTGACGCTGTTCATCTTCGCCATCACCATCGTGCTGAACATCGTGCTCGGGACGGTGGGGGAGGAGGCCTTGGCCCGTCTCCTCGGCGACAATCCCGCCTTCTCGGTCTTCGCCACAGCGCTCGTGGGGCTTATTCCCAACTGCGCTGCCAGCGTGGTCATCGCCCAGTTGTACGTGGAGGGGGTGCTGGGAGCCGGGGCCATGCTGGCCGGGCTTCTGGTGTCGGCCGGCGTGGGCCTGCTCGTGCTCGTGCGGGCGAACCGTCCCTGGCGGCAGAATGCGGCCATCATCGCGCTGCTCTACGTCATCGGCGTGTTCTGGGGGCTCGTCTGCAACGCCCTGGGCGTGGTGTTCTGAAGCTCGGGCGACAGGGCGCCTTTGCTCGGGCGAAGGCGGGTTGGCGGCGGGCCGGATTTTCCTCTGAACTGACAATTCGTCAAAATAACTCCTTGCGCTGGTGGCGAGATCGTACTAATCTCGTTACGTTCATTTTGCAGGGTCATTTTTCGGGGAAGAGGGCGATGGCTATGGCTGGCCGTATGGAAGTCGTCGATCGGCTTCTCGCCGCCCATGAGGCGTGGTTCGACGTCAAGCGCGACCACCGCTTCGCGGGCCGCGTTTTTTCCGGTTATGCCGAATTCCACTCATCGGCCTCCCAGTACGTGCTCGTGGAGCGAGCGAAGCTGTGGGAGGCCTCCAGTCACGAGTACCTGTTCTTCTGGCCCGCTGATTATCTGGACGAGGCGGAATTGAACGACCTGCTGCACTTCATGACCCACGAGGCCCTGGCCAAGGTGCAGCTGACTTCCGACCACATGAGCTCGTACCTGTCGCTGGTCGTGGTGGCCGATAGGGTGGACGAAGCCGTGCCGGCTCTCGTGCGCCGGGCCCGGTTTCGCAAGAACTTCGCCTTCGGGCTGAAGGGATGGGCCGATATGCGCGTGGCCGTCGTCGATCTGTCGGCGCGCCGCGTGTGGGCCAATACTCAGGGAAAGCCACTCGTGGAAACCTTGGCGGCGAACGCGTTTGCTGAAGGTGCCCTGGCAGAGGGCGGAAAGGGCGCATCCGTGGCGGCGGGTGCGGGCGGTTCCGCAGCCGATGTCGAGACGCCGGGGCAGAGGCGTCGGCCGTGAGGGTTTCGCGCGTGGGGAGATAAAGGGAAAGGAAAGGAAGGACAGGAATGAACGCACTGGTCATTCTCATCGTAGCCATCGTCGTGCTCGTCGCGGGCTACATCTTCTACGGCGGCTGGCTCGCCCGCCAATGGGGGGTTGAGCCCGACCGTCCCACGCCGGCCCATGAGCTGGAGGACGGCAAGGACTACGTGCCCGCGCCGCCCTATGTGGTGCTCGGCCACCACTTCTCATCCATCGCCGGCGCGGGCCCCATCAACGGCCCCATCCAGGCCGCCATCTTCGGCTGGGTGCCCGTGCTTCTGTGGGTGCTCATCGGCGGTATCTTCTTTGGCGCCATGCACGATTTCGGCGCGCTGTTCGCCTCTATCCGCCACAAGGGGCAGACGCTGGCCACCGTTATCGCCCACAATATCGACGACACGGCCAAAAAGCTGTTCTGCATCTTCGCCTACCTGACGCTCATCCTGGTGGTGGCCGCCTTCGCCTCCATCGTGGCGAGCACCTTTGCTGTCACGCCCGTACCGCTCGATGACGCCGCCAAGGCCGCTGCCGCCGAGGCGGCCAACATGGCGAACATGCGCACGGCCATGATCTCGGTGCTGTTCATCGTGGTGGCCGTCATCTACGGCCTCGTTACCCGCGGCCGCAAGATTCCCGCGGCGGCCAACATCGTCTCGGCCATCGCCATCATCGTGGTCGTAGTGGCGCTTGGCTACAATCTGCCTGTTATCGCTCTGGACAACACCACGTGGATGTTCATCGTGGGCCTCTATATCCTTTTGGCCTCGGTGGCCCCGGTGTGGATCCTGCTGCAGCCGCGCGACTACCTGTCGAGCTACCTGCTCTACGGCATGATCGCACTGGCGCTCGTCGGCATCATCGGCGCTGGCCTGACCGGCGATGCCGCCTCGCTCGAGATTCCGGCGTTCACGGGCTTTTCCGCCGTGGCGGGGGAGAGCAAGGTGGCCGCTTCCGGCTTCTTGTTCCCGGCCCTGTTCATCACCATCGCTTGCGGCGCCATCTCGGGCTTCCACAGCCTCGTAGCCTCCGGCACCACCTCCAAGCAGCTCGATCGCGAGGCCGAGGCCCAGCCCATCGCCTACGGCGGCATGCTGCTGGAGTGCCTCGTCGCCGTCATCTCGCTGTGCGCGGTGGCCTTCGTGTTCGCCGGCTACATGGACGGCACCTACGCTTCGCCGACCCAGGTATTCGCCGCGGGCCTCTCCCAGATGCTCGCCTGCGTGCCCGGCCTGGCCGGGGTGGAGTCCATCGCCTACGCGCTTTTGGTGCTGGCCGTGTCGGTGTTCTGCCTCACCTCGCTCGACACCGCCACCCGCCTGGGCCGTTACATGTTCCAGGAGCTGTTCTGCCCCCACGGCATGGAGATGAGCGAGCTGACCGGGTGGCGCGCGGTGCTCACCAATCCGTGGGTGGCCACTATCATCACCGTGGTCTTCGGCGTGGGGCTGGGACTGACCGGCTACCAGCTCGTGTGGCCGCTGTTCGGCGCCGCCAACCAGCTTTTGGCCGCCCTGGGTCTGCTCGCCGTGTGCGCGTGGCTTGGCAACGCCGGCCGCAACAACAAGATGTTCTACCTGCCCATGGCCTTCATGATGGTGGTGACGCTCTGCTCGCTGGCGCTTACCGTGTGGGGCAAGATCGGCCTCATCGTCGCCGGCACGGTGGACGCGGCTACGGTGCTCCAGCTCGTCATCGGGCTTCTGCTCATGGTGTTCGCCGTCATCTTGGCGGTGAAGGGGGCGCGAACCATCTTCGGGAAGAAGCAGGCCGCTTAAGAATCGGTTCGAGTGCGGGTCGCTTATCGGGTGCGGCCCGCCCCTTAAGCGCAGGGACTCCCCTCGGGTGCGGGCTCTTCCGGTATGGTGCCGGGTGCCCGTCTCGCGCAACGTTTTCGGGGCGTCGTTGGAGGTATCTCCAGCGGCGCCCTGCTCTTCGTGGGGCGAATTCCAACGGTCGCACGCCATGGGAGGCGCTATAGTGTTCCCAAGCGAAAACACGAGACGAGAGGAGGCGCCTGTGAGCGCACTTTCCGCCGGCATGACCCGCGAGGAGGCTTTCGAGCTGCTCGCCGCCCACAACAAGGATCCCTTCCACATCGAGCATGGCGAGACCGTCGAGCAGACCATGCGCTACTTCGCCCGCGAGTACGATCCGGAAAACGAGGAGTTCTGGGGCATCGTGGGCCTTTTGCACGACCTGGATTGGGAAGAGCACGACGATGAGCCGGAGAAGCACACGTTGTTTGCCGCGCCGCTCATCGAGGAGGCCGGCGGCACGCCCGAGCTCATCCGCGCCATCCAATCGCACACCTCCGACTTCAACCCCGACCTTCCCAAGCCCGAGCTGCAGATGGAGAAGATCCTGTTCGCCACCGAGGAGCTCACCGGGCTCATCGGCGCGGCCGTGGTCATGCGCCCGAGCAAGTCGGTCATGGACTTCAATGTGAAGTCACTCAAGAAGAAGTACAAGGACAAGCGCTTCGCCGCCGGCGTGAGCCGCGAGGTCATCGCGAGCGGCGCGGAGATGCTCGGCTGGGAATTGGACGAGCTGTTCGCCCGCACCATCGAGGCCATGCAGTCCTTCGCTCCCGACCGCGACACCTTCGTCGCAGAGTAGGAGCATCGCGGAGCACGGCGTAACCTTTTTGGGGATGCATAGCGACTCCGGCGACGAGGGCGGCCGTGAGGCCGGCCGATGAGCCGGAGCAAAGCGAGGAGGATTCCCCTAATCTCTTATCGACCAAGAATCGAGAAAGAGAGGAATCCCCGATGGGCAATTCTACAGCATCCGCGGCCGCGGAGGCCGCCATGGCCGACATCTTCACCGGCATGCTCATGTCCGGCGGCCTGACGTTCGCCTCGTTCGAGCGCAGCGCCCTGACCGAGGGCCACGCGATCATGGCCCGGGCCATGGGCCGGGCTCTGGAGCGCCTGGACGCGGCGCTGTGCGCCGAGCTCCCCTCCGGCCTGAGCGTCCACGACGTGCGGGAGCGCTCGCTGGCCACCGTCGTCGGCGACGTCTCGTTCCGCTGGCGGAGGCTGCGCGCAAGGGGCGGCGGCGCCTGCGTCCCGCTGGCCGACGAGCTGGGCCTTCCCTGGGGCGCCAGGGTGTCGCCGGCCGCCGAGGAGTTCCTCGTGGAGGCGGGCGCCGAGGTGTCCTACGCCGCCGCGGCCGGGCTGCTCGCCCGGGCCGGGGGCTCGCGCGTGAGCGCCAAGACGGTGATGGCCGCCGTGCACGCGGCCGGCGAGCGCTGCGCCGAGGAGGACGCCCGCGCGGCCCGCGACCTGTTCGACCTGGGGATAAAGCCGGGCGGCAGGACCGCGGCTGCGCAGGTGTGCGTCGAAGCCGACGGCACATGGGTGGCGCTCCAGGGCACGGCCCCCGGCGAGCCGTCCAAGGTGGAGATCAAGGCGATGGCGGCCTACTCGGGCAAGGTGGTGCGCGGGCGCAAGGCGGCCCGCGAGCGCTGCGTGCGCCACGGGTGCGCGTGCGCGCCGGGGGAGTTCTGGCCGGAGGCCGTGGCCGCCATCGGCTCCGAGTTCGACCTGTCCGCGCTGGAGCGCGTGCACCTGGGCACCGACGGGGAGGGCTGGTGCAAGCGGGGCGGCGCCTACTTCCCGCTGCGCGTGGAGGTCGTCGGCCACCTCGACCCGTTCCACGTCAACCGCGCGCTGCTGTCCTGCTTCGACGACGCGGCCATGGGGCGGCGGCTCGTGGAGGTCGTCAACGACGGCGGGAAGGAGGCCGCCGCGGCGCTGTTGGAGGCGTGCATAGACATGGGGCTCGCCCGCAAGGGCGCGCCGCGGGTGCTCGCCTACCTGCGCAGAAACGCCGACCTGATCGCGGTGGACGGCCCCTCGCTCGGCACCATGGAGTCGGAGAACCAGCACCTGTACAAGTCCAGGATGGCGTCGGTGCCGTGCGCGTGGTCGCGGCCGGGCGCCTCGCACATGGCCCGGCTGCGCAGCAGGCGGGCCTCCGGCAGGGCCGTGCCGCCCAGGACCCGCGCGGGGTCGGCCACGCCCCTCAGGCGCCGCAGGGACGAGGGCCGGGAGACGGCCGCGCTGGAGCGGCGCGGCCTGTCCGCGACCGGCTGCCCTCCCCGCGTCGGGTCGGGATACGAGCCGCCCAGGGCATCCGTGGCCTCCTCGTCGGGCGAGGTGCGCTATGCTGCCGCCGTCGACTCCGGAATGGCCGGAACTGGCTGGTAGGAGGTCGAGGGGACGTCACCCCCATCAAGGTCACGCCGTCATCGCGGAGAAGATTGTTGACTTTCGCTCGACGGCTCTTATAATGAAGAACAGGTGGTCGCCGCGGCTACGGCGGGCCGCCTCACAATACTTGCGTAATTGTGTTGAGGGGCCGCTTCCGCTTAGGCGGGGGCGGCTTTACTCTTTCCGGCGCCGAGACAGTTCCAGCGCCAGGCTGATGGCCGCTATTACAACGAGGCAGAATGCAAACAGATCTGTCCAAGTAACCATAGGTACCTCCAGAAAACTCAGAGGCAACCCTACCACCTGTTCTGTAAGTGATTATAGCACATTTGTTCTATTTTTGTAACACAGTCAACAAGAACTAAAACAATTTGTGGCGTTTGGCGGGCGGGTCTACAATGGTCGCAGGACTTGACAGTCCGCTTATCAGGTATGCTGACAGAAAGGATGCCCCCATGTGGTGTCATAAGATCCTCGTGGCCTACGATGGCAGCGCTCCGTCGCACCGGGCCTTGGAGGTCATGCGCGAGATAGCCCAGTCGAACCCTGCCGCGGAGGTGGTGCTCGTACACGTCATGCGCCTGTTCTCCTCGGGCTCGGCAGCCGCCGGTATGGACACCGTCATGGTGGAGGACGCCATGGCCATCCGCCGGGAGCTGGAGGCTATCGCCGCCGAGCTGCCGAACCCTGCCGAGGTGAAGGTACTCAAGGGCACCTCGCCGGCCGACCTCATCGTGAACTGCGCGAAGGACGAGGGCTGCGACCTCATCATCATGGGCAGCCGCGGTCAGGGCGGCGTGAAGGGCTTCCTCGGAAGCGTCAGCTACGCGGTCACGAAGGAATCGCCCATCACCGTGCTCATCGCGAAAGAAGGCGCGTACCGGTAATGTCTGCCCCTGCTGCCGCGACCCGTCCGGCCGCTTCCCCTGCACGCCAATCTGCGGCGTCTGCCGCCGTTCGCCCCGTTCCCGCAACTGCGCCGGCGTCCCGTGCCAAGCCCGCGCCCCAGCCCCTCTGGACGCGCAACTTCGTGGCCGGCACGCTGCTGAACTTCTTCATCGCCGGTAACTATTTCATGCTCATGGTGGTCATGACCGCCTATGCGCTTGCGGTGTACCAGGCCCCGGCCGCCGTAGCCGCCTTCTGCGCGAGCGCGTTCATCGTGGGCACGCTGTTCTCGCGCTTCACTGCCGCGCCTCTCATGGAGCGGTTCGGGCGTATGCCGCTGCTTCTGGTCGGCTGCATCGCCGAGGTGGGGCTGACGGCCCTCTATCTGCTGAACGAGCCGGTAGGGACGCTCATCGGCGTGCGCCTCGTGCACGGGTTCGCCTACGGCGTGTGCTCCACCACCATAGCCACGGTCATCACGAGTGTGGTGCCGCCCGATCGCAAGGGCGAGGGCATTGGGTACTTCATGCTGTCCGTCACGTTGGGCAGCGCCATCGGGCCCTTTGCGGGCATCTTCCTGGCGAACAACTTCGGCTACCCGGTGGTGTTCATCGTGGCGAGCGTGCTGGTAGCTGCGTCCATTCCCGCGGCCCTGCTGCTGCGCCCAGCCCCGTCGACGCGGGTGCGCGGGAACGAGCAGGAAGCTGAGGCCGAGATGGCGTCGGCCTCCGATGCGGTGGCCGGTACCGTGGCCGACGCCCCCTTGGAGCAGGCGCGCGAAGACGCGGCCGCAGTTGCCGATAATACCCGTGCCGCCTGCGCGGCCGCCGCCGTTTCCGCGGACGACGCGCCGTGCCCGGTGTGCGCCGACGCCGATGCCGACTGCCCGGCTTGCGGCCGGGTTCCCTCTACCCATCTGGAAGAAGTGGTCGCCGCGAAGGTGGAGGGCTCGCCGCTGGCGCGCTTCGTGGAGGCCGGCGTGCTGCCCATCTCGGTGGTGTGCGGCCTGCTGTTCTTCGGCTATTCCAGCCTGCTCACGTTCCTCACGCCCTATGCGACGGAGATCGGACTGGCCCGCGCCGCCAGCGTGTTCTTCGTCGTGTACGCTCTGGCTATGTTCGCGACGAGGCCCTTCACCGGCCGCGCCTTCGACCGCGTGGGGCCGCATCCGGTCATGGTGCCGGCCTTCGTCTCGTTCGTTTTGGGCATGGTGGTGCTGGCGCTGGCGTCCAACGACTGGATGGTGCTCGGCGCAGCGGCGCTCCTCGGCTTCGGCGTGGGCACCGTGCAGTCGTGCGGCCTGGCTATGGCCGTGCGCGTTACGTCAGATGCGCGCTTGTCGGTGGCCAATGCCACCTTCTATATGCTGCTCGACGTGGGCGTGGGCGTGGGCCCCATCTTGCTGGGGGCAGTGGTGCCGCTCATTGGGTACGCGAACCTGTATCTTGCCATGGCCGCCATCGGCGCTTGCGCGCTCGCCCTGTTCCTCGTCGTCGCGAAAACCGAGAAGGGCGCCCGGTAGGGAGGGGATGCAGCTCGAATCCCCATCCCGCACGACTCTGAAATATATTCATTGCTGAGAGGGGAAAGGAAATGGCTGGGGTACTAGGATTCGAACCTAGGTAGCTGGTACCAAAAACCAGAGTCCTGCCGTTGGACGATACCCCAGTGCCGTATCGAATGCGTGATGCGGGCGCGGCTACGTTGCCGAGCTTGAGAAAAGTGGTGGGCCCTGCGGGGATCGAACCCGCGACCTTGGGATTAAAAGTCCCCTGCTCTACCGACTGAGCTAAAGGCCCGACTCCTTCACGCAAGCGTATAGTTTACCGCTCGCGCGGGACGCGGTCAATGCGAAATTGGACGACGGGATTTTGGGAAGAAAACGACGGTTCTCGTAGTCAGAGGCCTCTCGGCAGAGGATCTAGTTCGAGTTTTCCCTGTTCGCAAAAGTTTTGAAAGGACTTCCTCTTCCAGAGAGCTACGAGAACCGTCGTTTTCTTCCCAGTAGGAGGCCAGCTGCGCGCCGGCGCAGCGTCGTTGACCGATCGATGGCATTGCGCTGTTGTTCCCGTGGCCGTAAGTCGTAACTGGTAAACTTAAGCGTGAACATCAGATTTGGCGGGCTCGACTCCGCCAACGCGCCCTTGGGAGGCAACCATGCTGCATGCCCACGATGAATCGGTCCGCGCCCATCTTCTGGAAGGCGGCTTCGGGCTGGAGAAAGAATCCCTGCGTATCGACGGCGGTGGCTTTCTGGCCCACACGCCGGCTGATTTCGCCGACGATGTGCACATCGTGCGCGACTTCTCCGAGAACCAAGTGGAGGTGAACACGCCGGTGTGCGCCACGCCGGCCGAGGCGGTGCAGTCGCTCGAGCACTACAACGGCCTCGTGCAGCGGGCCATCGCGAACCTGCCCGAGCGCGAGCTGCTCTGGCCCTTTTCCAACCCGCCCTATATCCTGGGGGAGAAGGACATCCCCATCGCCCAGTACTTCGGCGACGATGTCGGCAAGACCGCCTACCGCGAGTACCTCTCCGACCGCTATGGCCGCTACAAGATGGCCTTCTCGGGCATCCACATCAACTACTCCCTCGGCGAGGAGCTGCTGCGGGCCGACTTCGCCCTCACCGGCGGCGACGACTTCGGCGCCTATCGGGACGATCTGTACGTGCGCCTGGCCGAGAACTGCGTCACCTGGGGCTGGATCCTCACCGCGGTCATGGCCGCGAGCCCCGTTATGGACTCGTCCTTCGTGGAGAAGGGCAAGATCGGCGGCGACCTGTTCCAGGGCCTGGCCACGGTGCGCTGCTCCGAGCTCGGCTACTGGAACTTCTTCGCGCCCATTCTGGACTACACGAGCGCGGCGGCCTACGCCGACTCCATCCAGTCCTACATCGACACGGGCATGATTCGCTACCCCTCCGAGCTGTACTACCCCATCCGCCTGAAGAACTTCGGACCCTACAGCCTGGAGGGCCTGCGCGAGGGCATCAGCCATATCGAGCTGCGCATGGTGGACTTGAACCCGCTCGTGCGCGCCGGCATCGACGAGCGCGACGTGCTGTTCAGCCAGCTGTTCCTCGTGTGGGCCGCTTCCACGGAAGGCCCGCGCTTGGCGCCGAAGGACCAGGTGCAGGCCGTGCAGAACTTCAAGAACGCGGCGCACTACGACCTGAAGACGGTGAAGATCGTGCAGCCCGACGGCAGCGCTCAGTCGGTCGTGAAGGCCGCGAAGAGGCTCATCGACCAGATGGAGGAGTTCTACGCCGACTTCGGCGAGTCGGTGCACGACTGCCTCGCCTTCGAGCGCCGCAAGTTCGACGAGCCCGAGAGTCGCTATGCCTGGAAGATCCGCGAGGTGTTCGGCCAGGGCTTCGTCGCCCGCGGCCTCCAGCTCGCCCGCCAACGCCAGCGCGAGTACCTGGGGGAGTAGGGGGCGGTTTGTCCTCGCTGTGTGCACGCGTGCCATACTTTCCCCATGTTGACGATCGAGCACATAGCGGAAGTCCTGAAGAGCGCTGTGGTGCCTTACGACGTGCGCGCGGTGTACCTGTTCGGCTCGTTCGCTCGCGGCGAGGCAGGGCCTCAAAGCGATGTTGATGTACGGCTGGAATGCGATCTGGAAATCGATTATGCCGACTTGCTCGATATTCAGGAATCGCTGGGGGGTACTTGGGCCGTTCTGTCGAGATGGTGGCCAACCCCCTTGAGTTTATGCGTCCGGCTTTCCGAAAGCGCATGCAGCGTGATGAGGAGGTGCTCTATACAGCAGCTGAGCGCGATCTCGATCTCATAAGCGTCATTATCGAGACGATGCGAGGACTCTTACAACCCGTATCCAACGTTTCTCCCTTGATGGGGAGAAGTTCGTGAATGATGGCTCGGATGATGGGGAATTGGCCTACGATGCGGTGATGCCCCCCGTTTATCGCATCGCTGAAGATACCATCCATCTTTCCGATGACGTCGTGTTCTCCTTCCTCGATTACCCATGGCGACAGATCGGGGGCTTCCGGAATTTCGTCGCCCACGGCTATCGCGAGGTGGATCGCGGCATTGCGTGGCATGTTGCCGGCGAGGATACCCCTGCTCTTGCCGAGTGCCCCCAAAGATATCGGGACGATAATGCGCCTTTGCTCTTGCAGGTGGATGGCGAAGAAGAATGGGCGCAGCGTTCGGTCGCAGCTTCGAATGGCGCGCGCACCTAGAGACGGGGATCCGTTCACTCGCGCTCCTGTCCAAGAGGCCCCTGCCGAGCCGCCCCATCGCGCCAGCGTGGCGCTCGCGGCCTGCTGCTGGCTCGCCAACGTTGGCGGGAATGCCGGGGGAAGGGTAAGATCGCTGGGCTTTCAAGCTGCCCCAATAGGTATCAATAGCGCCTGGGGCACCACGGCGTAAAACCATTCAATGATATACTGATCTTTTATGGAGGGGAGACGTAAGGCGTAAAGTTGTGGAGAGTATGGCGATACATGAAGCGTGGGAGCACTGCGAGAGCGGCGGTTATTGGTACGGCGTGGATTATTTGGTTTGTGGCATTAACCGCAACGCCCTTTTTCCTGGCTGAGCCTTACCGAGGTCCCGTTCTTACGGGTTTCTACGCTTGGGTGGCCTTCGGGCTATTGATCGGGTGCTTGTTTGGTGCGGTTTGGAATTCTGCTGCTATGAGCGTCTTACGCAATAGGGCCGAGGGGATTCTATCGACTTGCTGTTGGGCGAGAATTGCAATGGCAGTTCTTTTCGCGAGTGGGTGGTTGCTGGCTGTTGCACTCAGCGTAGCTGAGCTGGTCGGTCTCTTTGTTGTGCTTGAGGGTGATCCTGAAGTTATATACGCGGCAATGCCCCTTCACTCACATGAGGGGACGGCGTGCCCTTTTGTTTTTCCGATAAGCCTTATTTTTGACACACCATGGCGGGTGTGCGTGGAGGAATGTGGGAAAATGGGCTTGCTCGTCGCGGCGTTTCTCTGCGCTTTTGCCCCTTGTTGGGTCGGTGTCCGAGAATTCGGTGCCAGCTGTCAGGCAGCGAAGGATGATTCTGCGAGGGTCGTTTCCATGTATCCAACAGCGATTGCGCTCTCTTGCGTGGCGGGCTTCTCAAAAGAACCTCTGGAATTCTTCGTATTTCATCAGGAAGCATGGTTGCCCTCCGTCCCTCGGGCCTTTAGCGGTGAAGTATTTTGGTTTCAGTTGGGCCCTTCAGCTGCTACAGCGCTCTCGGGAATCATTGCCCTCTTGCTGGCGGTGATATGGTGCCTTTATTTTCCGAGGAATGGGCGCGAGCGCAGAGATGCGCTTGTCAGCGAAAAAACAAAGAGGTTCTCGCTTTTCCCGCAGTGGGACAAGGGGTGTCGGGTGCTTGCGGCCTATGCTTTTGGAATCATCGTGTGGAATTTTTTCAGCAGATCGGTGCTTGTTTACGAGAAAATGCCCTTCTGTGGCTGGCTTTTCCTCTCCGTTCTATGCGTTGTTGCTTCGGTTGGCTTGGTTGTTGTTGGCGTGTGGGGTGGGTTTGGTCGCCAGCCTCACGAAGCGAAAGAGCTGTCAGGCGATGAATTTGTGAAGGAGGCGGCGAATAAATCGTCCTTCGCGGAGCTTGCCACCGAAATCGAACTAGCGGAAATCTACGATGAGGGCAGAGTGAAGGCTCTCACCGATCGGGAGCAGCAGGCTCTAGCACTTATGCTTGCAGGTGCCACGTCTGCTCAATCGGCAGACGTGATGGGCATTGGGTCTTCAACAGTGCGTGCTTACTTGCAGCGCGCTTATCGCAAGCTTGATTTGGCCAACGGCGAAGAAGCTTCAAGTGTTTACCGAAGCTGCAGAGAAACGCGCTTCTTGGCGAAAGCGCAGTCGCATAAGGATACCTCCTCGTCGGTATCGAGGCCGTTGGACTCTTCTCGTGCGGCATCAGTCATAACGGGTATCCTTGGGTCGGTAGTAATAGCGTACGTGCTCATTCCCACGCAAGTATCCAGCAATGCAGCTATGGGTTCGGAGGCGCCTCTGTTGTTTGGCCTGGGAGCGGGCTTTATGCTTTTCGGACTCGTCGAATGGAGCGGCATAAAGCTTGCATCTCGGGGGAAAGCGGAGAGAATCCTGCATATGTCTGCAGTAGCGCTCTGGTGCACCTTGGTATTTTTAAAAGTCGCATTGGGCGGGGGAGTGACCCGTGCTGCGGCGGAAGGGCTGATGTTTCTCGTTGCGCTCTGCGGCTCTTTTTTGCTTAGTATAGTTGTAAAAGGGATTATTGATGTTAAGAGCTCGGGCGACGGGAGCGGCTGCTACCTACTTGCTGGCTCTCTTGCAGTGACGGTTTGGCTTATGATGGCGGCGTTGTTCGTTGGTTTTTTTATTCAGATGGCTTGGACTGATCTTGGTCGCCCGGTGGCCGCATCGCTCCTTGTTGCAGCTTGGCTGGTTTTCGCCACTCTGTTGACGGTGGGCCGTCTTCTGGGCATAGGGAGTTTTTCAGCGGGGGGTTTGCTCGTTGTTGGAGCAGTTGCAACTATGATGGGAGGGGGCTCTTACGTAATGCCCGCTCTGGCACTTGTTGCATTAGGGCGTGTCGTTCTTTCGGCTCCCCTTTTGCCGTCGCGGTTTGGGCTTATAACGGCTGCGCTTGGTATTGGTGTGGCTTTTGGTCGCATTGTGACGAATTTTATAAATGACCTTATGGAGTACAGCAGCTGGGTTTTCGATTATCTTGACCCGAGCGATGTGTTTTTCCCTATGATTGGGTTCGCGGCGGCTATGGTGCTACTGGTGGTGATTGCTTACGGACAGGCGAAACTCTATCGCGAGGTAAAGAGTGAATACGAGCTGTGGGGGATCTCCAAATTTTTCGATGCGTCTGAGTTGACTCGTGCGGAGGCTTATCTAGTTGCCAAAGGGTTTTCTTCCACGGAGGTATCGGTGGGGCTGGGCATTCTTCGCGGGTGGTCGACAACGAAAATCTCCGCAGAGTCATATTCATCGGTGGGAGCGATTAACAATGCACGCCTAGCGTTGTATCGGCGGTTGGGCGTGAACTCGAAGGCTCAATTTGCCGATGCTGTTAAAAAGGTTCTCGATTCGAGCAATTAAATGCGGAACTGATGCCGCCGCTGTATGTCATCAGGCATTTCATAAGCCCTGATGACATACAGCGCCTCTCTTTTCTCTTATGGTTTCCTTGTCGGAATCCCAAGAGAAAGGAAAAGAAAACGAAAGTTCCGATCAAACTAGCTGCCTGCCTTCTTGCAATGACGGTTATGGTTCCGTCAGGGTTTGCTTTTGCGGATGTGGATGGCGAAGATATCGGGGGCATGTCGTCGGGATCTGCCTCCTCAATCCAGCCTTATGCCAACAACGTAAATACAAGTTTCTATTTCACCTTTAAAAAAAGTGGAGCGACAAGCCTTGGTGATGAGCCCAGAAGGAAAGATAACGGCACTCCTGTTTATGTTCGTGCCTCAAAAATGGTATGTGATCGGTGCCGTGTTTATGTCGATATGTGGACCGGAAGTAAATGGTCCAATGTTGTTGCTGGCACGAAGAAAAGAGCAACGCTTAAGAAAATCAACACGGATTGCAGCATTAAGGTTAATAAGGCAGCGGCAGGGTACATGGTTCGTTTGACGGGTTGGGCTGATTCGCAACGTGGGGACGTGAAAGGCGAATGGAGCCCTGACAGCTCACGTACTTATAAGGTGATTAACGGTGATTAAAAGGGCTGGACGCGTGGGAAACCGATTTGGTGAACGCCTCCGCTTGGTGGCTTTTGCTGCCATGGTCATTGTCGTCGGTTTTGCGGCATCGGTCATTTCTTACACCGGAGAAGTTGTTCCTGCGCAGTCCTCCCCCCTAGAGGTTTACCCAATAGGGGAGTGGGTCGATCTTGATAACCAAGGAGTTATGGCGGATATGGCGAAAAGGAACACGGACAGGAGCAGTATCGAGCCAGATTATCGCCCTCTCGGCGAATGGGATGGCACGTTGCGTTTGCGTATAGACGAAGTGGCGCTGTTTGATTCTCCTGGAGCAGCGGGAATTCCTGCTGATGGCATTCAGCTTCCCAGCTATCTCCCGACATGGAAGCAGGATGGATATTCTCTTTGCTTGCTGACCTACACCGTTGAAAACGTCGACGCCTCTCCACTTCCTGGCTCAACGAAATCTGGGAAAGACGGCTTTTGCAACTCGTTTATTGCTTCACTTGAAGGCATTGAATCATTCGACCAGATTTATTTCGATGGCATGATAGAAGATGGTTCTCTGGAGGATGGCGACGGCAATGTCTTTCGGCTCGAACCAGGGGAAACAAGGACGTTTCATTCGGGTATTGTCATGGCTGGCGATGGCGTCCCCTCCGCCTTGCGGATCGGCGACCCAAATTGCGGAATCAGGGTGGCGCTTGAGTGCGAAGATAAAAGGAGTCATTTGTGAGACGATTGCTGAAGATGGAATTGCGCAAGGCTATTGCGAATCCTTACTTCATCGTTGCTCTGGGAATAGGTCTGTTTCTCTGCTGCGCCGAGGCCGTAGAGGTGATGGGGCGAGATTCGTTTTTCCAGTACCTTGACGAGATGGCGGCCGGCGAAGGCGATGTTTTCATCTCGCCTGCGTCCTACAGCTGCTTTATCTCTTGGATGTCGGTAGGAGGTGACACCGTTTGGTGCTCTATTTTTTACCAGACCGCTCCTCTGCTTGCCGTGGCTCCTTTCGGATGGTCTCTTGCTTCAGAGCGGCGTAGTGGGTACGTGGGCCAGATTTACACACGCACGCGCCGCAGGCAGTATCTTGTGGCGAAGGCCGTGGCGGCCTTCGCCGCTGGGGGCACGGTGGTAGTGGTGCCGCAGTTGGTGAACCTCGCTCTCGTGGCAACGACCGCTCCGGCCATTGCGCCAGAGGTCTTCGACGTCATTACGACGGGAATCTATCACGACAATCTGTGGGCCTCTTGGTTTTACGAGGCTCCCGGAATCTACGTAGCGGCCTATTGTATGCTCGACTTCGTTCTCTGTGGTGCGTGGGCCGCTTTTGTGCTGCTTCTGGGTTGCCTCACCGTCAATCGGGTGGCGGTCCTCACGATTCCTTACGTTGCAATTTATGCGGTGCAGTTCCTCAACGAGCGCATTTTCCTTGCGCTCGGCGGCATCAGAGGCTTCCAGCTGAGTCTATTCGAGAACCTTCGTGCTTACACCACCCAGTACGTGCAGAATGGCTGGATCATTGCCGGCGAAGTTCTGCTGTTGGCAGGTGCGTGCCTGTTGTTGATGCGGGTAGGATGTCGGAGGGATGAGCAGTGAGGTGCTTGCGATGCCTTGTCATGGACGTTCTTGCGACGCTGCGCTCTACGGGAATATGGCTCACGGCATGCGCCTTTTGCTGCGTCCTCATGCTCGTTGCCCTGCGTCTCGAGGTCGGAATGGCGCTTGCCGGTGCAGATGACGGCATGACCTTTGATGTCGCCTTTACGCTCGGCGATTATCTGCTCGGCTACTTCGCGGGTTGCGTGCCTTTCACGGGCGGTGATGATCGCGCCTTCGCGCCTCCCATCGGGTGGTTCGTGTTCTTCCTGCTGCTGGTGGTCGGACTTGCACGATACCCTCGGGAAAGCTTGCGCGGTTTCGGGCAGCAGGTCCTCATTGCTTGCGGTAGCCGTTGGACTTGGTGGTGGGCGAAATGCGTTTGGGTGGCAGGATCAGTGCTGCTGTTTTGCGCAACGGCGCTGCTGGTTGCCCTGCTGTTTTCGCTGATTGCTGGCTCGGGGCCATCGTGGTCGGTTTCGCCCGATATGCTCTACCTTATTGATTTTCCCTGGCAGGAACTGAGGGGAGCGCCCTATGATGCCCTCTCCTTCATGGGTGCGGTTGTGGTAGTCGCCATATCCCTCGGATTGTTTCAGCTTTGCCTGTCCTTCCTTTTCGGTACGATATCGGGGGTCGGTGCCTCTGCCGGTTTGCTGGTCGCGTCTGCTTTCGGTGTGGGGCCGATCGGGTTTTGCGCCTTTTCTATGGCGGCACGCTGTGGTGCGTTTGTTGCGGACGGCTGGTTGCTTGCCGAGGCCATAGCGGTATGCGGGGTCGTAGCAATTGCGTCGATGCTTGTTGGCGGTATTGCATTCAATCGAAGGCGTTGTTTTGGAAGCGAGGATTCACTATGAGTATAGAAGTAAAGCATGTGACGAAACACATTCGAGGGGTGACGATTCTCGACGATGTGTCGCTCAGCGTTTCGAATGGTGCTATCGCCGCAATTGCCGGACCTAACGGGTCGGGTAAGACCATGCTCATGCGTCTCATCGCGGGTCTTATCACCCCCGACGAGGGATCGGTTGTCGTGGATGGTGCGACTATCGGCATCGATCGAGCGTTTCCCGAGAGCATGGGGATTCTTATCGAATCCCCGCAGTTCCTGAGCGCCTATACGGGTCGCATGAACTTGTGCCTCCTCGCTTCTATTCGCGATAAGGTGGGTGGGGAGGCTATTGATAAGGTTCTGGAAGAGGTTGGATTGCGGAAGGACGATAAGCGTCCTTTTAGAAAATACTCTCTGGGGATGAAGCAGCGGCTCGGCCTTGCTGCGGCTGTTCTGGAGTCGCCGTCTGTATTGCTTTTGGACGAGCCGAGTAATGCTTTGGATAGGGATGGAGTGCGCATGCTGCGACGGCTCATATTGAAAGAGCGTGAGCGAGGGGCTGCTGTATTGTGGGCATGTCATGACCGAGAGCTGATGGAATCGCTATCTGATGAGGTGTATTACCTGGCTGAAGGGCACATCGACGGTCATGAGATATTTGCGGGGAGAGGTCTCTCATGAGTGTTCGGAGCCGTGTTGCGCTAGGTATATGCGGAATAGTTCTGACTGCATTGCTTATGCTGTGGGCTGTCGCGGTGTATCATGTGAACGCCCTTGTTCCTGAAGCGCCGTCGAAAGTGCTTGAAATGGGAGAGCGGGCGGACTTGGGAGTCAATTACTTCGATTCGACTTACGACCTCGCACCTGGATACAAGCTTGCCGTTGAAAAGGCTCGGATTATGACGGCGAGGGAATATTTAATTGGAGCTGGGGTATCGTCTTCCGATATCAAGGGGGAGGAGATGACGGAATCGTCGGGGGCGGACGTGCTTGTCGTGACGCTCGTCATCGCCAACGAGGGCACCGCGTCAGCAGAAGATGGAACGTCGGAAGTGGGCGTATCTCTTTCTCGCTATACGATTGTGGGCGCGGATAAGAGCAAAGACTATCAACTTGATGAGGAGCTCCTGGGTCTCGCCTATCCCGAGCTGGCTGGCGATACTGCGTTTGCGCTCAAGCCGGGGTCAACGTACGAAATGGATGTCCCTTTCTTTTTATCGGGGTCTCCAGCCTATCTTGAAACCTATGATCGCCAGCATCGCGATCCTATCGAGGGGAATGAGTTTGCCATGCTTATCGCGAACAGTCCGGAGCGCATCTTCTTGAAGTTTGCGGCTGAGCGATAATGGATAATGTCGCGCAAGGGAGGCTGCAGGCTCCGCCTCCCTTGCATCCCGTAGCGGCCTGTGCTATCATCCCAGTCGCCGACAAGGCGGTGGCGCTCTGAGGCAGCGCAAATACCTGGCGGCTCCGGTTGATCTCCGAGAGCTGCGCGGCTCGACCGCAGGCCTGACAAGCAGGTCATTTCAAAGCCAAACCCGCTTTTTGGTTTTTTACGCCCTTATGCAAAATTTCTCTTCAATTTGTCTTGCATCTTTGATACCATCTTGCGTTGCTGCTTTATCAGACCGCTTGAAGGAGCGACTTTTGGCTAAGGAAGATGTAATCGAACTCGAGGGCACGGTGCTCGAAGCCCTGCCCAACGCGATGTTCAAGGTGGAACTCGAGAACGGTCATACCATTCTCGCCCACATTTCCGGCAAGATGCGCATGCACTACATCAAGATCTTGCCCGGCGACCGAGTTACGGTGGAGCTGTCGGTCTACGACCTCAACCGCGGGCGCATCACCTATCGCTTCAAGTAGTTCCCCGAACGGCCCGATCGGGCGCACGCTCCCGCGAAGACCCGGATCCTTCGCGTGGGGGTTACAGCTGAGAAAACAATCGCCAGCGGCTGGGCGTGCACGTATAGAACGATCCGCATACCGAAAGGAAACGACATGAAGGTACGTCCCTCGGTCAAGAAGATGTGCGACAAGTGCAAGATCATCCGACGCCATGGCAAGATCCTCGTCATCTGCGAGAATCCCCGCCATAAGCAGCGTCAGGGCTAGGAAGAAAGGAACCAGGAACAACATGGCACGTCTCGTTGGTGTCGATCTTCCCCGCAATAAGCGCATTGAGATCGCCTTGACCTACATTTACGGCATTGGCCAGACCACGGCCAAGAAGATCATCGCCGATACCGGCGTTGATCCCGACGTTCGCGTGAAGGACCTCTCTGAAGAGGATCTCGCGAAGCTGCGCGACTACATCCAGCAGAATCTCAAGGTGGAGGGCGACCTGCACCGCGAGGTTTCGCAGAACGTGAAGCGCCTCATGGAGATCGGTTGCTATCGCGGCCTGCGTCATCGTCGCGGCCTGCCCGTTCGCGGTCAGCGCACGCACACGAACGCTCGTACCCGCAAGGGTCCGCGCAAGCAAATCGGCGGCAAGAAGAAGTAGTGAGGTAAGCAAACCGTGGCTAAGAAGCAAGTACGTACGCGCATCAAGCGCTCCGAGCGTAAGAACATTGCCGTGGGCGCCGCTCACATCAAGTCTACGTTCAACAACACCATCGTCTCCATCACCGATCCTCAGGGCAACGTGATCTCCTGGCAGTCCGCGGGCACCGTGGGCTTCAAGGGCTCCCGTAAGTCCACGCCGTTCGCCGCGCAGATGGCCGCCGAGGCCGCCGCGAAGACGGCCATGGAGCACGGCCTGAAGAAGGTCGCCGTCTATGTGAAGGGCCCGGGTTCCGGTCGCGAGACCGCCATCCGCTCCCTCCAGGCTGCCGGTCTCGAAGTGGCCTCCATCCAGGACTGCACCCCCATTCCGCACAATGGCTGCCGCCCCAAGAAGCGTCGCCGCGTGTAACTGAAAGGATCGTACATTATGGCAATCAATAGAACTCCGGTTCTCAAGCGCTGCCGTCAGCTGGGCATCGATCCTGTGGTGCTCGGTTACTCCAGCAAGAAGGAATCCATCCGCCAGCCCAAGCGTCGCCGCAAGGAGAGCGAGTACGCTATGCAGCTGCGCGAGAAGCAGAAGGCCAAGTTCATCTACGGCGTGCTCGAGAAGCAGTTCCGTGGTTATTTCAAGCGCGCTAAGTCCATGCAGGGTCAGACCGGTGAGAACCTCATGACCATCCTGGAAACGCGCCTGGACAACGTGGTCTTCCGCCTGGGCTTCGCCCGCACCCGCAAGGAGGCCCGCCAGATGGTGTCCCATGGGCACATCTGCGTGAACGGCCGCCGCGTGGACATCCCGTCTTTCCGCGTGCGCCCCGGTGAGCTCGTGAGTGTGGCCCCCAAGGCCAAGGAGCTCCTCGTCGTGAAGAGCGCGCTTGTCTCCAACGAGCGCGTGCAGGTGCCCGCCTGGCTCGAGATTGACATCGAGAAGCTGCAGGGCAGCGTGCTGTCCCTCCCCACCCGTGACCAGATCGATCTGGACATCAACGAGCAGCTCATCGTCGAACTGTACTCGAAATAATCGCGGCTTTTAAGGAGGCTACTCACACATGACAGAGTTCATGAGGCCTACAGTAACTACGGAGGAAGTCAACGACACCGTTGCCCGTTACATCGTCGAGCCGCTCGAGCGCGGCTACGGCAACACCCTGGGCAACTCCATGCGTCGCGTGCTGCTCTCCTCGCTGGACGGGGCGAAGGCCACCGCTATCCAGATCGAGGGCGTGCAGCATGAGTTCACCACGGCCGAGGGCGTTATCGAGGACATCACCGACATCGTGCTGAACGTGAAGGGCCTGGTGTTCTCCCAGGTGTCCGATGAGGCCGACGAGGCGACCGCGCATGTGTTCGCCGAGGGCCCCTGCACGGTGACCGGTGCCGATCTCGAGGTTCCGGGCCAGTTCAACCTGGTGAACCCCGATCATGTCATCGCGACGGTGGCCGACGGCGGTCAGCTGGACATGACCATCCGCATTGGCGTGGGCCGCGGTTACGTGTCCGCCGAGCGCAACAAGCGCACGGAGGATCCCATCGGCATCATCCACGTGGACTCGCTGTTCTCGCCGGTTCGTCGCTGCACAATGAACGTGACCGACACCCGCGTGGGCCAGCGCACCGACTACGACAAGCTGGTTTTGGAAGTTGAGACCGACGGCTCCATCGACCCTACCGAGGCGGTGTGCCGTGCGGCCAACATCATCAACCAGTACATGGGCGCGTTTTTGGCCCTGGCCGCCACGGGCGAGGAGGAAGAGGGCGAGGCCCCGTCCATCTTCGCGCCGGAGGGTCAGGAGTCCAATGCCGAGCTGGACAAGCAGATCGAGGACTTGGATCTGTCCGTCCGCTCCTACAACTGCCTGAAGCGTGCGGGCATCCACTCCGTGCGCCAGCTCGTCGAGTTCTCCGAGAACGACCTGCTGAACATTCGAAACTTTGGTGCGAAGTCCATTGAGGAAGTGAAGGACAAGCTCATTTCCATGGACCTCAATTTGAAGCTTTAGGAGACACGAGATATGAGACACAACAAGAAGGGGCGGAAGCTCGGCACCGACTGGAGCCATACCAAGGCCATGAAGCGCAGTCTGGTTTCTGCTCTGTTCCTGAACGACCGCATCAAGACGGTGGAGGCTCGCGCCAAGGAGATCCGCCCCGACGTTGACAAGGTCATCACCTGGGCCAAGCGCGGCGACTTGCATTCCCGCCGTCTGGCCATCGCCTACCTGAACGACAAGGAACTGGTTCGCGAGATCTTCGAGAAGGTCGCCCAGGGCATGTTCCAGGATCGTCCCGGCGGTTACACCCGCATCATGAAGCTCGGGCCCCGCAAGGGCGACAACGCCCCCATGGTCATCATGGAGCTTGTGACCGAGCCCTGCGTGCCCAAGGCCGAGCGTCAGGCTGCCGCCGCCAAGAAGGCTGCTCCGAAGAAGGCTGCCCCCAAGAAGGTCGCCAAGAAGGAGGAGAAGTCCGAGGAGCTCGCCGAGGACTTGGGCTTCGAGAACGACGGCACCATCGAGCAGGTCGAGGCCGTGGACGCCGCTGAGAAGTCCGAGGCTGTCGAGGAGGCTCGCGAGGAGGCCGAGAAGGCTGAGGCTGAGGCCGCCAAGGAGGCCGAGACCGTCGACGCCGAGAAGATCGAGGAGGAGCAGGCCGACGTCAAGTAGGCTGCTTGTCAGATCGTTCGGATGCGTCCGGCGCCGGACAGCCGCATGAGCCGCGCGTCGGAGGTATCGTTCTATAGGGAAGACGACCGCTTACGGGCGGTCGTCTTCTTTTATTTCAGCCGAGCAACACCCGTACAACCTCTCAATTACTATCGGCGCAGTCACCTTTTTGCCCGCCGCCAAGTTCGTAGAATACGGTTTGCAAGGGCACGAGATCTTGCTCTTACACCATCTGTTCACGAAGATCTTCTCAGATTGAAAGGAGCCGGATCATGGCTGACAAGGATACCCTCATGAAGGAGTTCGTCGATTCCGAGGCTGCAAAGACCCAGGATGCCGTAGCCGATCTCGAGCGCATCGAGGAGGAAGTGGTCGCCGAGGCCACCTCGTCGGCGGAGTTCGAGGATGCCCTCGGCAACGAGCAGGCTGCGGCCGAGGCTGCCGAGACGGCCCTCGAGTTCGACCAGGCCAAGATCGGTACGGCGGGCATCGGCGAGGCCCTGTAAGAGCTGCGCTGTCGCGTGGACAGTCTGATGCGACAGGCGATTCGCTAACTCACCGCCTGGTCGCTTGCAGCCGGTAAGCCTTCGGGCCCTTCCTTAACAGGAGCCCCGCGGGATAGGTTCACCGACGTATGGGGAGCGTCTCTTGATCGGGAGGCGCTCCCTTTTTACGCACTTGCACAAAACTGCCTGACATAGGTGCTGCTGGCCGATCTGCCTGAGGGCAGGATGCCGGGCGCGCAGGAGCCCTGCCATACTGGGGCCATGACGGGGCTGGATGCACAGAGCAGACGCATTCCGCCGGCGGTGCGCCGGTTGGACGGGCGCGTGAAAATCGCGCTTCTTGTGGCGTACAGTGCGATGTTGTTTCTCATAGGAAGCCCTATCGGATTGGGCGTCGCCGTCGCTTTTCTGTCGATTGTGATGGCTGTGGGACGGGCGAGGTTCGCCTCGGTGCTACGCGCCGGTGCGCCGGCCTGGGTGATCGCGGCATTTCTGCTGTTTTACAACGCTGCGGCCTTAGGCTGGGCAGCGGGCGTAGTCGTGGCGGCACGCGTTATGCTGCTCGTGTACGCGAGCGGCGCTCTCATGGAACTCTCCACGACAACCGAGCTCTCTGAGGCGCTGCGGCGCTTGCTGGCGCCGCTTGGCCGTGTGGGGCTGCCTGTGCGCGATGCGACCTGCGCGCTCTCCATTGCCCTGCGCTTCATTCCCGTGACCGCTGAAGAGCTGGCGAGTATTCGGGCCGCCCAGGCCTCCCGCGGGGCATCGCTGGGATCGGGGGGCGTGACGGCGCGTGTGCGGGCGAATGCGGGCCTTATGGCCCCGCTGTTCGTGGGTCTGTTCCGGCGGGCCGACCGCCTGGCCGCGGCCATGGACGCGCGGTGCTACGGGGCAAGCGGCCAGCCCACCAGCTTAGACGGACGGCGTTTCTCCCTAGGCGACGGCGTAGTCCTCGTCGTCGGCAGCGCGCTCTGCCTGGGCGCAGCCCTTCTGTTCTGACGTCTTGCGTGCCGGCGCCAGCTCGCTGATGAGGATGGCGGCGAAGATGAGCGCGAAGCCGAGCATCATGCGTCCGGTCACGAGCTCGCCGCAGATCAAGACGCTTGCAACGACGCCGAATACCGACTCCAGTGACAGGATGAGCGACCCCTGGGCTTCGGGAACATGGGCGAGCCCCACGTTCTGCAGTACGTAGCATATCCCCGATGCGAACACTACCAGATAGGCCAAGTTGAGCAAGAAATCGAGGTCGGCCACTGCTTCCCATGCCGGTACGGGCTCGATGGCAGCGCCGAGAACGAGGCCCATGGCGCCCCCGAAGAGGAACTGGTAGGTGGTAAGCCCCAGCACGTCGAAGCGGCGGGAAAAGCGCGCGATGGCGATGATCTGGGCTGCGAAGAACACCGCGCACAACAGCGTCATGAGATCGCCGAAGCCGATGGTGAAGCTGCCGGCAGTCATGGATACGAGCCCGATGCCCGCCACGCAGAGCACGGCTGCGCCCACGTTCGCCATCGTGGGGCGCTTCCGCGTAAGGCCCCACAGCATGAAGGGCACGATGACGCAGTAGGTAGCCGTGAGGAAGGCGTTCTTACCCGGGGTTGTCTCGGCGAGGCCCACCGTCTGCACCCAGAAGGCCAGGAAGGTGACCGCGCCCAGCACGAGCCCCGCGCCGAGGAAGCCGGCATTCAGGCTGCCGCGCAGGTGACGGTGAAACACCGCGGCCATGAGCAGCCCTGTGAGCAGGAAGCGCGCGCCGATGAGCTGCGCTGGCGGCAGCACGTCAACGGCGTCCTTCATCACCACGAAGGCAAACCCCCAGATAACGGTGGCCGCCAGCAGCATGAGTTTGTACACGAAGCTCGGCAGGCTCCGTTTGGTCTGTCGCGTGGTATCCATGGCTCGCCATTATACGAGGGTCAGCTGCGGGGTGCCAGGGACCAACGCGGTCGATCGGTTGCAGCTTGGGGCGGGGCGGCGGAATGAGGGGGCAAGCGGGTCGGCGTGACGGAGTTGCGGGTGAGGAGATGTTGGACGAAACTGCCTTTGGCCGCGGTTCGTTCCCGTTACCGCTTCTCAACACGGGGGCAACGAGCGGGGCCGCCGAGGGCGCGGGTTGCCCGGGCACGGCACTATGGGGTAACCGGCAAAACCGCGTTAGAGAGGACGTGCCATGTACTATTCCAGCGGCAACTACGAGGCCTTCGCCCATCCCCTGAAGCCCGAGGGGGTGGATGGCAAGTCGGCCTACATCGTGGGCAGCGGTTTGGCGGGGCTGGCGGCCGCGTGCTTCCTCGTGCGCGACGGGCAGATGGCCGGCGAGCGCATCCATATCTTGGAGCGAGGGCCTCGCGCCGGCGGCGGCTGCGACGGCTGGGACTACCCGAGTCTCGGCTACACCATGCGCGGCGGTCGCGAGATGGACAACCACTTCGAGGTGATGTGGGACCTGTTCCGCGACATCCCCTCCATCGAGGACCCGAACGTAAGCGTGCTCGACTACTACTATTGGCTGAACAAGCGCGATCCCAACTACTCCCTGTGTCGCGCCACGGTGAATCGCGGCCAGGACGCCCATACCGACAACCGCTTCGATCTGTCGGACAAAGCCTGCATGGAGATTATGAACCTGTTCTTCACCCCCGAGGAGGACCTCCAGGACAAGGTCATCACCGAGTACTTCTCCGACGAGGTGCTGAACTCGAACTTCTGGCTGTACTGGCGTACCATGTTCGCCTTCGAGAACTGGCACTCGGCCCTGGAGATGAAACGCTACATCACCCGCTTCGTGCACCACGTGGGCGGCCTGCCCGACTTCTCGGCGCTGCGCTTCACCCGCTACAACCAGTACGAGTCCATGATCCTGCCCATGGTGAACTACCTGAAGGATCACGGGGTGGACTTCCACTACGACACCCATGTGACCGACGTGCGCTTCTCTTGCGATGAGGCTCGCGACGACGCCCGCAAGGTGGCCACCGAGATTCGCTTCCTGGTGGAGGACGAGCCTGAGGCCATTGGCGCCGTGGAGGGGCTGCCGGGGGATGAGGTCCCCGATCCGGCGGGTATCCGCGAGCAGGTCATCCCCCTGACCGAGAACGATCTGGTGTTCATCACGCCGGGCAGCTTGGTGGCCCATTCCTCTTTCGGCAGCCAGAACACGCCGGCCCGCTATGCCCCCGAGCTCACGCCGGGGGATGGCTGGGATCTGTGGAAGAAGATAGCGGCTCAGTCGCCGGCCTTCGGACGGCCTGAGAAGTTCTGCGGCGATCCGGCCAAGAGCAACTGGGAGAGCGCCACGGTGACCACGCTGGACGAGAAGATCTTGCCCTACATCGAGGCCATCTGCAAGCGCGATCCGCTCTCCGGCGGCGTGGTGACCGGCGGTATCGTGTCGGTGAGGGATTCCAACTGGCTGCTGTCCTGGACCATCAACCGCCAGCCCCAGTTTCGCGATCAGAAACCCGGAACCGTGTGCGTGTGGCTCTACGGCCTGTTCACCGCCGTGAACGGCAACTACGTGAAGAAGCCCATGCGCGACTGCACCGGGCGTGAGATCTGCCAGGAATGGCTGTACCACCTGGGCGTGCCCGAGGAGAAGATCGAGGATATGGCCGAGAAGAGCGCCAACACGGTGCCCTGCATGATGCCCTACATCACGGCCTTCTTCATGCCCCGCGCCAACGGCGACCGCCCGCTCGTGGTACCGGAGGGCGCCGTGAACTTCGCCTTCGTCGGCCAGTTCGCTGAAACGCCCCGCGACACCATCTTCACCACCGAGTACTCCATGCGCACCGGCATGGAGGCGGTGTACACGCTGCTGAACATCGACCGCGGCGTGCCCGAGGTGTGGGGGAGTGCCTACGATCTGCGCTGCCTGCTGAACGCCACGGCGCCGCTGCGCGACGGCAAACCAGCTACCGACATGAACATGAACGTGTTGGAGAAGCTGCTGCTCTCGCGCGGCCTGAAGGAGATCGAGCACACCGATATCTACGGGCTGCTGAAGGAATACGGCGTCATTCCCTCCACCGACGAGAACCGCGATGCGCCCGCGCCCGATCCCGGGGCGGTGTGGCCCGGCATCCACTAGCGCGCGCTGCTGCGGCCTGCAACTGCGAATCGCACCTTGCCGGCAGCGGCTTGCACGCCGCCGGCGCAGCTCTCGGAGCCCTTTTGCGGCCTGCGCCCTCGTTTCGCGCCCTGCACGGAACTCGCTTCGTGTGGGGCGCGTTTGCATGGTATGATGGGAAATGCTGAACAACAGCGTCGACATTACCTGCAAGGAGGCACTACATGAGCGTCATCATCGATGTGTACGGGCGCGAGGTCCTGGATTCCCGCGGAAACCCCACCGTCGAAGTGGAAGTCGTGCTGGAGGACGGTTCCTTCGGCCGCGCGGCGGTGCCCTCGGGTGCCTCCACGGGCGCCTTCGAGGCCGTGGAGCTGCGCGATTGCGACAAGAAGCGCTACCTGGGCAAGGGCACGCTGGACGCCGTGGCCCACGTGAACGAGGAGATTGCCAATGCGCTCATCGGCTTGGAGGCCGAGGATCAGCGCATGATCGATGCCGCCATGATCGAGGCCGACGGCACTGAGAACAAGGGCGCGTTCGGCGCCAACGCCATCCTGGGTGCTTCGCTGGCCGTGGCCCATGCCGCCGCCGAGGCATCCGGGCTGCCGCTGTACAAGTACGTGGGCGGCGCGAACGCGCATCTTCTGCCCACGCCTATGATGAATATCCTGAACGGCGGCGTGCATGCCGACAACAACGTGGACTTCCAGGAGTTCATGATCATGCCCGTGGGCGCCCCCACCTTCGCCGAGGCCCTGCGCTGGTGCGCCGAGATCTACCACACCCTGAAGAAGGTGCTCCACGATGCCGGGCTCGGCGGCGGCGTGGGCGACGAGGGCGGTTTCGCCCCCAACCTGAAGACCAACGAGGAGCCCCTGGCCTACATCGTGCAGGCCTGCGAGGCCGCCGGCTATAAGCCCGGCACCGACATCCTGTTCGCCATGGATCCGGCTTCCACCGAGTTCTACAACGCCGAGACCGGCAAATATGTGCTGGCCGGCGAGGGCCGCGAGCTCACGAGCGACGAGATGGTGGACTACTGGGAGGCTCTGGTGAACAAGTACCCCATCGTCTCCATCGAGGACGGCATGGCCGAGGAAGATTGGGATGGCTGGAAGAAGCTCACCGAGCGCATCGGCGACCGCGTGCAGCTGGTGGGCGACGATCTGTTCGTCACCAATTCGAAGCGCCTTGCCAAGGGCATCGAACTGGGGTGCGCCAACGCCATTCTCATCAAGGTGAACCAGATCGGCTCGCTCACTGAGACTTTGGAGGCCATCGAATTGGCGAAGACCCATGGTTACGCCTGCGTCATGAGCCACCGCTCCGGCGAGACCGAGGACGTGACCATCGCCGATCTGTCGGTGGCCACCAACTGCGGCCAGATCAAGACTGGCGCCCCGTGCCGCAGCGATCGCGTGGCGAAGTACAACCAGCTCATCCGCATCGAGGAGCAGCTGGAGGGCCAGGCCGCCTACGCGGGCTTGGGCGCCTTCTACAACATCAAGCGCTAAAGCGAACGAACCTCTGCGCCAGCGCAGAGTCGACACGCGAGAAGGGCCGTCGAGGAGACTCGGCGGCCCGTTCTGTTTCGCCGACGATCTATATGCGCGTGCTTTGGCCGCTTGCGGCATTGTGCCGGCCCCAATGGCCTGGCGGCTCCAGTTCCGGTTCCGACGCCACCGTCCAGTTCCGGCTTCGACGCCGGAGTCGACTTTCGCCGCACCCGTCCAGCGCGCCGTCGCCCGACGTTCGACGGCGCGGCACCCTGCCTGCTACCCCAACAGCCCCAAACCCTTGGCGATGTTCGCGATGAAATCCTGCACGTTGGTGACGATGCCGCGGCTCGCGAGGCTGCCACGGTCCACCAGCTTGTTCACGGCGAACTCGGCGATGTCCACGCAGTAGAAGTACACCGGGCGGATGGTGCCGTCGTCCATGACGCGATAGCTCGGCGTCATGTTGCCCGTGGCGATGGTATGGAGCATGGTGGCCATGCAGATGACCGTGGTGGCGCCGCGGATGCGGTCGCGCATGGCATCCTGGGCCTCGTAAGCGTTCCCGTACACGCCGGGCAAGGGCCCGTCGTCGCGAATGGATCCGGCCAGCACGTAGGGCACGTTGTTGCGCACAAGCGCGTCCATGATGCCGTCGTGCACGCCCTCTTCCTGAATGAACCGCTCGATGCTTCCCCAATAACGCACGCGGTTGATGGTATCCAAGTGGTGGTAGTGCCCGTTGGGGCGGTTCTCCTGGGTGTCGATGTCCTGACCGAGGGAGGTGTGGAAGTAGGCGCCTTCCAAATCGTGGGTGGCCAGGGCGTTGCCGGCGAACACCGCATCGGCATAGCCCGCGTCGATGATCTTCGCAAAGGCATTGCGCGAGAAGCCGTTGAAGGTGAAGGCCGGGCCCATGACCCACACGATGGAGCCGTGCTCGCGGTCGTGGCGCAGAAGCTCGTACAGTTCGTCGTAGTCGCGGGAGAAGGCCGTCTCGCGGCTTCTGCCGAGGCGGAAGGCGAAGTTGTCGTGGCCGCCGGCATGGGGTGCGCCAGGCTCGAGCGCTTCTAAGCTGCGAAAGCCGTCGGTGTACACGAGAATACCCTCCTCGCCGTTCTCGGTGCGTCCGCAGGCGATAAGATCGCCGGCGCGGATGTGGCGGAACTCGCGTACGTGGACCTCGTCGCCTTCCACCACCGCCACGCAGTCCATACGGGAATCGCGGGCGAGCGTCCATTGGCCGTTCAGCTTCAGGTATTCCGGGTAGATGGACATGGCGTGGTAGCCCTCGGGCGCGACGAAGTCCTTCGGCGCCGGCACGAGGGTGGCGTCGGGAGCTGCCGTCAGGTGCGGCGCGGAGAAATCGGGCGGCGTGTAGGGGGTAGGTGCGAACGTCATGGGCGCCTTCTCTCGGAGCGGGTTGTCGGTACTCGCATTGTAGCGCGGCCGGCGCGTTTCCGGGGAGCGGTGCGCCGTTCTCCACAGCAGCCGATGGCATGGCGGGGCAAGGGGAAACGCGATCTTTCTCGTTCTCGTGCGGGTTTATCCTCGGACGGTTATAATGTGACGGAACAGATTGACATGGCGAAGCGCCGCACGGGCGCATGTGGCCGACAGGAACATTTGACCAGGAGAAAGGGGAATGGTTGTGAGGGAGATGATCTCGCTGGAGGAGGCTCGTGCCCTGGTGTGCGGGGCCGTGGCGCCGATCGAAGTGGAACGCGTGGGGCTGCTGGATGCCGTGGGGCGTGTGGCCGCAGCCGACCTGGCAAGTGATATCGACGTTGCGCCCTTCGCGCATTCGGCCATGGACGGGTTCGCTCTGCGGGCCGCCGAAATTGCCGCAGCGACCGGCGACGATCCGGTTCGGCTGCGCGTCATCGGCGAGATCGGCGCGGGTGACGTGTTCGAGGGAGCCATCGGGGAAGGCGAGTGCGTGCGCATCATGACCGGTGCCTGCCTGCCCGCCGATGCCGATGCCGTGGTGAAGTACGAGATCGTGGGAGTGGAGGAAGGCGACGGCAAGACCGGATCGCTTGTGTCCTTTACCGCTCCTGCCAAGGTGGGCGCCAATGTGCGCGCCGCCGGGGAAGAGGCCCGGGCCGGAGAAGTGGTCGTGCGCGAGGGCGAGGTCATCGGCGCCGCCGGCGTGGGCTTTCTAGCCGGCTGCGGCGTGCTGGAGGTGCCGGTGCATCGGCGGCCCCGGGTGGCCGTCATCGCCACGGGCAGCGAGCTTGTGCCGCCGTCGGAGGTGCCCGGGCCAGGAAAGATCCGCAACTCCAACAGCTTCGCCATGGCCGCCTGTGCCCAGCGCGCCGGTGCGGTGCCCCACATCCTTCCCATTGTGGAGGACACCTTCGAGGCCCTGCGCGATGCCGTGGCAGCCGCGGCGCGCGATTACGACTTCGTGGTGACCACGGGAGGCGCGGCCAACGGCGATTTCGACTTCATCAAGCCGGTCGTGGCCGAGCTGGGCGAGCTTAAGATGACCACGGTAAACATGCGACCCGGCAAGGCCCAGACCTTCGGCATAGTGAACGGCACCCCGGTGTTCGGGCTGCCCGGCAACCCGGCGGCGGCCTACGTGGGCTTCGAGATGCTCATCCGCCCGGCGCTGCGCACCATGCAGGGCTATACGTTCATGGACCATCCCACGGTGCGGGCGCGTCTGACTGCCGACGAAAAGAACCGCGACCCGCGGCGCATCTTCCTGCGCGGTACTCTCACCCGCGCCACCGACGGCACGTTCGAAGTGACGCCCTCGCGGAATCAGAGCTCGGGCTTGTTCGGGCCCATCCAGAAGACCAACTGCATGGCCATCATGCCCGAGGGCACCGAGCCCCAGCCGGCCGGCAGCATGGTAGACTGCATCTTGCTGGACGTCTCCGAGGAAGTCTGCCTTTAGGTTGTTTGTCACGGCTTTCTTGGGGGCCTTTGCGGCTCCGTTGAAGAGGGAATGCCGACGGAAAGGAATTCCATGACTATCAAATTCGCCATTATCACCTGTTCCGACACTCGCACGTTGGAGACCGACGAGGCAGGTCAGAAACTGGAAGAGCTCATCGCCGAGCAGGGGTGGGAATGTATCCGCCGCGTGGTGGAAATGGACGAGCGCCCCTTCATCGCCGGCGCGCTTCTGGATGCATGCGACAACACCGATGCCGATGTGGTGCTCACCTGCGGCGGCAGCGGTCTTTCTCTGCGCGATGTGACGCCGGAGGCCACGCGCGATGTGGCCGATCGCGAGGTGCCCGGCATCGCCGAGGCCATGCGTGTGCACAGCCTGGCCATCACGCCCTTCGCCATGCTCTCCCGTGCCATCTGCGCCCAGCGCGGACGCACGCTCATCATCAACCTGCCCGGCTCCACTAAGGCGGCCACCGAGAACTGGGAGGGCATCGTCGCCGCGCTGCCCCATGCTGCGAAGATGATGGCCGGGGGCGGTCACGATACGCAGAAGGGCCTCTCGGAGAAGCTCTCCGCTGCGGCAGCGAGAGGCGAGCTCGGGTAAGATCCGAGGCCGGGGCAAAGCCCGGCCTTCGTTTCGCCGCTCTGCCGGGAAGATGGCGCACGTCCGCCGCCGCAAGGGGCAATAAGCGCTATACTGGTGCCTGTTACTATAGGTATCAAGTGCGATTTCGAGGTGGCGTTTCATGGCAGAACTCCCCAATGGCTTCACGGGCTTCTCGCATCGCGACCCGAATTTCGTCTCGGCGGGCGATGCGATGCGCCGCTCGCGCTACGACGACACTCCCTTCGCGACGCGCAAGCAGGAGCAGTCTTTGGCCGGGGGCTGGGGCTTCGCCGCGCCGTCACTGGGCTCCTCCGGCTTTGCAGCTTCCGCCCCGCGCGTGGGGGCCGCTTCCGACATCCTGCGTTATACGGAAGAGGGCGGGGCGCCTGGTGCGCCGCCGCGGTTCGACCCTGAGAAGCTTGCGCACATTCCTGAGGCCGATCGGCGCTGGTCGTGGGTGGAAATCGACCTGAATGCCATTCGCCACAACGCCTCCACGGTGAAGCACCGCCTGAGCCCCGGGACGCGGCTTATGGCCGTCGTGAAGGCCGACGCTTACGGGCACGGTGCGGTGCAGGTGGCCAAGACGGCGCTGAACTCGGGAGCCGAGTATCTGGGCGTGGCCACGGTGGACGAGGCCATTGCGCTGCGCGAGGCCTATCTGAACGCCCCGGTGCTCGTGCTCGGCGAGCCGCCGGCTACGGCCATTCCGCTGCTTCTGGCCTATAAGATCATGCCGAGCGTGTACACGGCCGAGTTCGCCATCCGCTATGCCGAAGCGGCCGATGCCATGGGGCTGCGCGCTCCGTTCCATCTGAAGGTGAACACCGGCATGAACCGCATTGGCGTGCGCTGGGACGAAGTGGTGGAGTTCGCCCGGCAGATCTCCTTCCATCGGGCGCTCGATTTGGAGGGCACCTTCACCCACTTCGCCACGGCCGATTGCCCCGGCACCATCGACTTCGAGCGCCAGGTGAAGCGCTTTGCCGAAGCCGTGAACGGGCTGCGCGCGGCGGGCATCAACCCCGGCATCGTACATGCGGCGAACTCGGCGGCAGCCATCCGCTACCCGGAGGTGCAGCTGGATATGGTGCGGCTCGGCATCTCGCTGTACGGCTTCTACCCGTGCCCCGAGGCCTACCCGCTTATCGACCTCAAGCCCGCCATGACCGTGAAGGCGCGCATCACCGAGGTGAAGACGGTGCCGGTGGGGGAGGGCGTCAGCTACGGGCTCCACTACCGCAGCCCCGGCGCGGTGAAGGTGTGCACCCTGCCCATCGGCTACGCCGACGGTCTGCGTCGCGGCCTTTCGGGGCGCACCGACGTGCTTTTGGCGGGGCGCCGCTTCCATCAGGTGGGCAACATCTGCATGGACCAGTGCATGTTCGAGGTGAACCTGCGACAGCGCAACAACTTCGAGCCCCAGATCGGCGACGAGGTGGTCGTCGTGGGCGAGCAGGGCGAGGCGTCTGTCACTATCGACCAGATGGCCGAGACCTTGGGCACCATCCAGCATGAAGTGGCCATCGGATTCGGATGCTCGCGCATGCCTCGAATTTATCTTTAGGAGAAGAGCATGAACATGCCAAAGCCCCACATCCCCCTCGACGAGCTGCGTGCCGAGGTGGCGGCCTGTCGGCGCTGCCCTCTGTGCGACGGCCGCACCCAGACGGTGTTCGGCGTGGGCGACCCCAACGCGCGGGTGCTCATCGTCGGCGAGGCGCCGGGCAAGAACGAGGACGCCCAGGGCGAGCCCTTCGTGGGCGCTGCGGGGAAGTACCTCAACGAGCTTTTAGCCATCGCGGGCCTCACGCGCGAGGAGGTGTTCATCGCCAACGTGCTGAAGTGCCGGCCGCCCTCCAACCGTGATCCGCATCCCGAGGAGATTCAGGCCTGCACGCCGTTTCTGCGTGAGCAGACGCGCACCATCAATCCGGAGTTCATCGTCACACTGGGCAACTTTTCCACGAAGTTCATTCTGAAGACCGACGTGGGCATCACCCGCCTGCACGGCACGCTCCAGCGCGCCGGCCGCTTCAAGGTGTTCCCCATCTTCCACCCGGCCGCCGCCCTCTACGACGGCAAGAAGCGCGAGGCTCTGGAAAACGACTTCGCCACCTTGGGGGAGCTTCTGTCCGTTCCCGACGAGCGGGCGGCTACAGCCAGTTCTTCTTCTTGAAGAACAGCACCATCGCCACGATCATGATAAGCGCAAGCGTGATGATGGTGGCTGCCATATAGGGCCAGTCGAGTCCCGGCAGCACGGTGAGATTCATGCCGAACCAGCCGGTGACCAGCGTGAGCGGCGCGAACATGACCGTCACGATGGTGAGAATTTGCATAGTGGAGTTCTGTTTCAGGTCGATCTGCGTCTGGTGCAGCTCGCGTAGCTGCAGGCTGTACTCGCGCAACGTCTCGGCGCGATTGGCCAGGTGGCTCGCGTGGGTGGAGACGTGCTCGAAGGCGCGCGCCTCTTCGCGGCTCATCACCTTGTTCTCGTTGTCGGCGATAAGGTCGGCCATCACGGCGATCTGCTGGTAGTACGACCCCATCTTCATGGCCGCCCGGCGGTACCCCATGATGGTCTGAGAGGTGACCTCCTCGCTGTGGTCGAGCATAGCCTCCTCCAGCGCCTCCATGGAGTCCTCCATAACCGAGAACCAGGTGAAGTCGTCGGCGATGAGCGACTTCATGAGGGCGTACAGGCAGTGGGAGGTGGTGGCTTTGGTGAGGATGCCGCTCGTGGCCACCTTCTTCAGCAGGTCGGACGTTACATTGCCGTCGTCAATGAAGATGAGGCAGCTGGCGTCCAGGTAGAACGACAGGCAGTCGGGGTCTCCCGTGGGGTCGGATTTGTCGGGCACGGCGAACGAGCCGATGAGGAAGGAGGGGTACAGCTCCACGAAGTTCATCTCGGCCGGCTCGAGTGCCGCTAGGCCGCTGCGGCCCTCCTGGGAGATGTCGGGCAGCTGGCTGAACTCGTGGGAGGTGATGACCTTCACCAGCGGCGGTCTGGGCGTATCGCTGACGCTGGGCGCATCGAGGGGGTGCGGACGGCCCAGTTCGTAGACAGTTGCCATCGTTTTCCCCTCTCTGCGCCGGCGTTTTCTGCATCTTAGTATAGAATGGGCCGCGCCGAGAGCATTTCGATGAGATCATCTGTCACCTATTTGTGTCCCGCGCCGTTGCGGCTTGCTGCGGATGCGGCTGCCGCTTCGGGAGCGAGAACGGCTCCCTTGCGGGTGGAGCAGCTTTTCGCCGCGTACTCATGGGCCGCCGATGCGCCGCCCGCAGCCGAAGGAGGGTTTTCATGTCCTTTGATCCTGTTGCCTGGATAAACACGCCGCGCTGGCAGACTTCGCGTCTCGGACTCGATCGCATGGTCGATCTGCTCGACCGCATGGGGCGCCCTCAGGACGATTTGCGCTTCGTGCATGTAGCGGGCACCAACGGGAAAGGGTCCACCTGCGCCTATCTGGCGAGCATGCTGCAGGCGGCAGGTTTGTGTGTAGGCTTGTTCACGAGCCCCTACATCCTACGTTTCGAGGAGCGCATCCGCGTGAACGGGTGCGATATCGCGCAAGGGGAGCTGGCGCGTGCGGTGGAGGCGGTGCGCCCTCACGCCGAGGCCATGGAGGCGGTTTGCGGCGACCATCCCACCGAGTTCGAGTTGATGGCCGCGGTGGCCTTGGAGCATTTCCGTGCCTGCAAGTGCGATATCGTGGTGCTGGAAGTGGGCCTGGGCGGTCGGCTGGATGCCACGAACGTTATCGACGCGCCGGAGGCGAGCGTGATCTGCCGTATCGGGCTCGACCACACCGATCTTCTGGGGAGCACTCTGGCGGCTATTGCCGCGGAAAAGGCCGGCATCGTGAAGCCGGGGGCGCCGGTGGTCAGCTGGCCCCAGGAGCCCGAGGCTATGGAGGTGGTGGAGGCGGCCGCCGCCAAGCAGGGCTGCGCGCTTACCGTACCCGATTTCTCGCAGCTTGCGGTGGATCCGTTGGCCTGGAGGGATATGGGGGAAGGCGGTGAGCGCGACGGCAACGGTGTGTCGGCAACCGCTTCATGCGAAGGGGGAGACGGCGCGTTAGGCGATGCTTCGGGCGAAGGGGGCGGGGGCGCCTCGCCCGTGCCGCTTTGTCGGCGATTTGCCTATCGGGGCCGCGCTTTCGAGACACGCCTGCTCGGCAGCTACCAGCCCTCCAACGCGGCGCTCGCCCTGGAGGCGGTGCGCGTGCTGCGCGAACGCGGGTGGGATATTCCCGCCGAGGCCGAGACGGCCGGCATCGAAGCGGCCCGCTGGGCCGGCCGCTTCGAGGTGGTGGACGTCGCGCCGCTTACCATCATCGACGGCGGCCATAACGCCCAAGGCGCGCAGGCCCTGGCCGCATCGCTTTCCGATCTGCTGGGCGAAGAGGGGCGAGGCTCCGTGGCCTTCGCCATGGGAGTGCTCGCCGACAAGGAGTACGAGGCCATGGTGCGCGCCGTTGCCCCCTGGGCCGCCAGCTTTCAAGTGTATGCGCCGAATAACCCCCGAGCCCTTCCTGCCGAGGAGCTGGCCACTTGCATCCGCGAGGTGCTCGCGGAAAAGGGCCGCGTGGAAGCGGTACCCGTGTGCGTGCACGCCACCCCGGCCGAGGCCCTCGCCGCCGCCCGCGCCGACGCCGCCTTCGATGGCGTCGCCGTGGCCTTCGGCACCTTGTACGCCATTGCCGACCTTGCAAAGGCGTTGAGCGACAAGTAGGGTCGCCTCAAAAACAAAAGCCCCCGCAGCCCGAAGGGGCGGCGGGGGCTGGGGTTGCGGAAGCTATCCGCGCGACTTACAGGGAGTCGATGTAGGCGACCAGGTCGCCTACGGTAACGAGACCCTCCGGCTCGCCGAAGTCGACCTCGCAGGCCTCCTCCAGGTCGCAGATGAGCTCGACCATGTCCAGGGAGTCGATGCCGAGGGACTCGAAAGTCGCCTCAGGGGTGACGGTGGCGGGGTCGATGTCGAGATTGCTCTCGAGAACGCCGGCGATGGTGTCGATAGTGGCCATGAACTAATCCTCCTTTTGCGTGAGCAGACCGTAGCCGCCGTCCTCGCGGCGGTACAGGATGTGCACCAAGTTGGTGTCGCGATCAGTGTACGCGAAAAAGTCGTGGCCCAGCAGATCGATCTGGATGAGTGCCTCTTCTTCGGTCATAGGCGTGAACTCGGTCTCCTTGCGGCGCACGATCTCGTCGTCGGCCAGCTCGTCCATGAGGCGATCGAGATCCAGCTCGCTCTCGGGATGGGCATCCTCGTGAGCGAAATCGACGATGCGCTCGGTGGCGCGGACCTTCTTGTCCAGTACGCGGGTCTTGTACTTGCGCAGCTGGCGGGCGACCTTGGCGGCGGCCACGTCGATGGCGGCGTACATGTCCTCTTCGCTTTCCTCCACACGCACGATATGGCCCTTGATGCGAACAGTGACCTCGCAGATGGCCGGCAGCGGGTTCGCCGGATTCTTCTCGGTGTACAGGACAACTTCCGTGGAAACGGTGTCGGCATCCACGGCCTTAATGGCATTGCCGACCTTTTCCTCGGCATATTGACGAAGGGCGTCGGTGACGGGCATTTTGCGTCCGGACACGGTGATCGTCATGGTTCCACCTCTTTAATTCGTGGCCTACAGATTCGATCGGAAGGCCTTCGGTGCGTCGGTCTCGCCAGTTGCGTGACGAAAGCGCGGCGACGGGAGGGCTGCCAACCGGAGAAAACAGCATAGCGCACTTTGGGTCGGAATCGGCGGGCAATTTGAGGTTGCAGGAAAACGTTTCCCGTCCGATGGGCGCCTCTGAGCGCTGCCGCAGCTCAGCGGCCGCAGCTCGATCAGACGGCAGCGTCTGACCTTGCGGCCGGCAGACTTTCATGCGGCCGTTGTCTCGTTAGTTTTGCATGGAGATTGCCGTGACGGTCCCTCAACGGGTCGTTCTTTTGGTCGCCGGCGCGGGGAAAAGCGATACAATAAACGGATATATGCGCGGCCGACCCACGGCAGCCCAAAACGAGAACTTGAGGATGTGAGCATGGAACCTACTGCGAAGAACCCCGATCCCCACCACATTTTCATCGACGAGGTCCAGGGCCATCAGCGTCGCTGGCTCAAGGTGATCCAGTTTACGAACTCGTCTACCAAGGCTGCGGCCATCATGCTCGCCGCCGCTATCGTGGCGCTCATCATCGCGAATTCCCCGGCCTTCGAGCCCTTCGAGGAGTTCTGGCACACCCATGTGGTAGTGGGTGTGGGCGGCTTTATCGGCGAGATGTCTTTGGCCCACATCATCAACGATATCTTTATGGCGGTGTTCTTCCTGCTCGTAGGGTTGGAAATCAAGTACGAGATGACCGTCGGCGAGCTGACGAACATCCGCCAGGCGGCCCTGCCCATCATCGCGGCCATGGGCGGCGTGCTGGCGCCCATCGTCATCTACTCCATCTTCAATGCCGCCAACCCCGAGACGTCCCACGGTTGGGGCGTGCCCACAGCCACCGACATCGCCTTTGCCCTGGGCATCATGGCACTGCTCGGCAACCGCGTGCCCAACGGCGTGCGCGTGTTCCTTTCTACCCTGGCCGTGGCCGATGACATCATTGCCATCCTCGTCATCGCCATCTTCTATGGCCAGAGCCCCTCGCTGATGTGGTTGGCCGTGGCGGCGGTGGTGCTCGTGGCCCTCGTGCTGCTGAACCGGGCCCATGTCTACTCCCTGGCGCCCTATCTGCTCATCGGTTGCCTGCTGTGGTTCGCTGTGTTCATGTCCGGCGTGCACTCCACTATCGCCGGCGTGCTTCTGGCCTTCACCATTCCCACCGGATCCCGCGTCGATCTGCAGAAGTTCATGACCTGGTCGGGCGATCGGGTGCGCGAGGCCCGCGACAGCTTTGTGGAGAGCCAGCCGGTGGTGCTCCAGAAGGACTACATGTTCACCGTGAGCCGCCTGTCCAGCGTCGCCAAGCAGGTGGTGCCCCCGGCCACGCGCCTCGAGCACATGCTGTACCCGTGGGTGTACTTCGCCGTGCTGCCCCTGTTCGCGCTGACCAACGCCGATGTAAGCTTCCTCGGCGGCGATGTGCTGGCCATGGTGTCGAGCCCGGTGTTCTTCGGCGTGTTCTTCGGCCTTCTGCTCGGCAAGCCCATCGGCATCCTGCTGTTCAGCTTCCTGACCGTGAAGTTCAAGATCGCGAATCTGCCCGACCATGTGAACTGGATCCATATGCTGGGTGCCGGCATTCTGGGCGGTGTGGGCTTCACCATGGCCATCTTCGTGGCGAACCTGGCCTTCCCCGAGGCCGTGCTCATCGCCGATGCGAAGATCGGCATCCTGTCGGCGTCGCTTCTGGCCGGCGTCATCGGCTTCGTGTTCCTGTTCATGCAGGCCAAGGCCGCCGAGCGCCAGGGTATCGCGTACGTGTCGGCCTCTCTTGACGACGTGGTGCGCCAGACTGCGGGGGAGGAAGCGGCCGATGTGGCCGATGACCTGGTGCTCGCTTGCGGAGACGATGACGTGGTAGACGATGTGCGCGAGGTGCTCGAGGCCGAGGGCGGGGTGGCCGAGTTCGTCATCCACGAGACGGCTCGCGCCGAGGCCGAGGAAGCGGAGGATGTGACGGGCACGCGGCCGTAGGGCGGCCGAGTTCCGTCAGTTGACTCAATTCGCGAGGGCGCTCCTGCAGGGGCGCCCTTTTTCGTCGGCGTTCGCTTCAGATGCGGGGCGCATGCTTGCCACCCAGGGAGGCAGCCCTTGACAGAAAATACCCCTAGGGGGTATAAATCAGAAAACGGAATCTGCAATCGAAGGAGCAGGAATGGAAGAGAAGGGCGAAGCCGCCTTGGTCGAGCCGGCGCGGGAATGCGGGTGCCGCCATAAGGCCACGCCGCGGTCCGAGGCGTTGCAGGCCGACGTGCAGCGGCGCCTGAATCGCGCCATAGGGCAGCTCAACGGCGTGAAGGCCATGGTTCAGGACAACCGCTACTGCGGGGATGTGCTCACCCAGCTGGCGGCGGCCGAATCGGCCGTGCGGCGCGTGTCGGAGATGCTTCTGGCCGAGCATATGCGCACCTGCGTGGTGGAAGAGGTGCGCGCGGGCAACGACGAAGTGATCGACGAAGTGATGGCGCTCATGCGGCGCTTCGCGAAATAGGAGGCATTCATGGAAACCCAGCGTTTGGCCGTGGCCGTCATGCACTGCGAGAAGTGCGTGGCGAATGTGGCGCGGCACTACGAGGAGCTGTCGGGCGTGGCGGCGGTGGCGGTGGATCTGGCCGGCCAGAGCGCCGAGGTAACCTACGATCCGGGCCAGGTGGGTGTGGACGATCTGCTGCACGCCCTCGACGACACCAACTTCAAGGTGGCCGTCATGCCTGAGGCGGGCCCGCACCCCTTCGCGGCCGACATCGCCGCCGATGAGGCGGAGAAGGCGGCGAAGAAGGCGGCCGAGGCTGCTGAGGCTCAGGGGGAAGCCGAGGTGCGGAAAACGGGGGCCGCCGCGAAAACGCACGCGGTGCCTGACGGCGAAGGGACGCCTGCCGCCGACGGCGCCGACGGGCCCGCGGAGGCCGCCATTCGCCTGGCCATCGAGGGCATGCACTGCGCGAACTGCGCTGCCTCCATCGAGAGCCACTACCGCAAGACGCCCGGCGTGATCGACGTGGCCGTGAACCTCGCGAACAACACCGGTCGCGTGGTGTTCGATCCGGCCCAGGCCAGTGTGGACGACATGCTCGCCGTCTTCGACAACCTCGCCTTCACCGCCGAGCTCATTCCCGAGGACGCGCCTTTGGTGGACGAGAAGCGCCGGGCCCGCGAGGCTGCCCGCGCCAAGCGCGACCGCAAGGTGTTCGGCATCTCCGCTGTTCTCACCGTCATCATCGTGGCCGTTGGCATGATCCCCGGCTGGCACATGGGGGCAGGCAGCGCGCTGGCGGGTCTGTTCGTGCCCGAGCCCACCCACGTGCAGGCCATGTTCGCGGCGAACATCCTGCTGCTGGCGCTGACCGTCCCCGTGCAGTTCGGCTGCGGCGCGCGCTTCTATAAGGGCGCGTGGGGCTCGCTCAAGGGCGGCTCGGCGAACATGGACGTGCTCGTGGCCTTGGGCACCTCCATCGCGTTTCTCTTCTCGCTGTGGATCACGTTCTTGCCCGTGGTCGCAAACGACTGGTCGAGCCACGAGGCCCTGGCCATCAACGAGGGCATGCCCTATTTCGAGACCTGCGCCATGCTCATCACCTTCGTGCTTTTGGGAAAGATGCTGGAGAGCCGCGCGAAGGGGGCCACGAATGCGGCCATCGAGTCGCTCATGAACCTGACCCCGCCCACGGCCTGCGTGCTGCGCGGCGGCGAGGAGCGCGAAGTGCCGCTGGCCCAGGTAGTGGCGGGCGATACCGTGCTCGTGCGCCCTGGCGAGAAGATGCCCGTGGACGGCGTGGTGACCGAGGGCTCCACCGAGGTGGACGAGTCCATGCTCACGGGTGAGACGCTGCCGGTGGTGAAGGCCGCGGGCGATGCCGTCACAGGCGGCACCCAGAACACCACGGGTTCGGTGACGGTGCGCGCCCTGCGCGTGGGTGCCGACTCCACCCTTGCCCGCATCGTGCGTGCGGTGGAAGACGCCCAGGGTACCAAGGCGCCCATCCAGCGCCTCGCCGACCGCATCGCCGCGGTGTTCGTGCCGGCTATCCTGGTCATCGCGCTGGTGGTGTTCTGCGTGTGGTTCTTCATGGTGCCCGCCGGTTCCGGCGGGCGACTGGTACAGTCGCTCATGCCCGCCATCGCCGTCATCTGCGTGGCCTGTCCCTGCGCGCTCGGTCTGGCGACGCCCACGGCGCTCACAGTGGGCATGGGAAGGGGCGCCCAGCTCGGCGTGCTCATCAAGGATGGCACGGTGCTGGAGACCGTGGGCAACCTCACGGCGGCTGTGTTCGACAAGACGGGCACCCTTACGGTGGGCGAGCCCGCGGTGGTGGCCTGCGATGTTTCTGCCGATGCTTTGCGCCTGGCTGCGGCGCTGGAGGCGAAGAGCGAGCATCCGTTGGCCCGCGCCGTGGTGAACTTTGCGAACGTGGCCGAGCTGCCGGCTGTGGAATCCTTCGAGGCCGTGGTGGGCGAGGGCGTGCGCGGCATGGTGGAGGGACATGAGGTATTTGTGGGCGCGAACGGCGACGGGGCCGGGTCGGTGGTGACCATCGACGGCGCACCCGTGGGCCGCATCCAGTTTCGCGACGAGCCCAAGCCGGACGCGGCGGCCACGGTGCGCGAGCTGCGCGAGAGCTACGGCGTGACCTCCTACATGGTCACCGGCGATGCCGCGCCCACGGCCCGCGTCATAGCCGAGGAGGTGGGCATCGAGCCCGG
>Ga0209694_1000374_pt1 | contig 77813 bp, 69 predicted proteins | sample GluameincwithD2O_FD_187499 | JGI IMG/M metagenome (GOLD analysis project Ga0209694, IMG submission 187499) | Mouse cecum microbial communities from Vienna, Austria - Glucosamine amended microcosms incubated with D2O (SPAdes) (version 2) | ecosystem: Host-associated > Mammals > Digestive system >... | reverse complement strand
AGGCAGAACTTGACAGAATACAAGCAAAAATCAACAGAAGACCGCGAGAAAAATTAGGTTTCTCAGCGCCTCGTATTGAGTTCTTCAAACTATTGACTTAATTTTGCACTTGCTTGTTGACTCTACATTTCGCTCGGCAAAAGACAAATATTTGGTTTTGCCCCGACTTATCGCTATCTTTGTAAGTTAATCAGCAAACACAATTCTATGAATTTTCAACTTGAATCGCAGTATAGTCCCACCGGTGACCAGCCACAAGCCATAAAAGAACTTGTGGAAGGCCTCAATGATGGAACTGCGGCACAGACACTGCTTGGCGTGACCGGCTCGGGTAAAACCTTTACCATGGCCAATGTCATAGCGCAGATAAACCGTCCGACCCTTATCTTAAGCCACAACAAGACTCTCGCCGCACAGTTGTACGGTGAGTTCAAGCAATTTTTCCCCCACAACGCCGTGGAGTATTTCGTAAGCTATTACGACTACTACCAGCCCGAAGCATATATACCATCATCGGACAAATATATAGAAAAAGACCTGATGATAAACGACGAGATCGACAAGTTGCGTCTCGCTACTGTCTCGGCCCTGCTGTCGGGGCGCCGCGACGTAGTGGTGGTGTCGTCGGTGTCATGCCTTTACGGTATGGGCAATCCCGAGGACTTCAATGCCGGCGTAGTCGAAATCAAAGTCGGTCAGAAGATAGCGCGCAACGCCTTTCTTCGCAAACTGGTTGACGCTCTTTACAGCCGCAACGAAATAGAACTCGCACGAGGCACATTCAGAGTAAAAGGCGACACAGTAGATATACGCCTCGCTTACGAGGAGATAACTCTGCGCGTAATATTCTGGGGCGACGAAATCGAGTCAATCTCCACCATACACTCCGAGGACGGAACTTCGCTCGGCAGCCATGACCGTTTCAACATATATCCGGCCAATCTTTTCGTTACTTCGCGCGAAAGGACAGGACAAGCTATAGCACGCATGGAAATAGACCTCGGCGAGCAAGTGAATTTTTTCCGCCGTGAGGCAAAGGAACTTGAAGCAAGCCGCCTATATGAACGTACCACCTATGATATAGAGATGATACGCGAAATCGGTCACTGCTCCGGTATAGAAAATTACAGCCGTTATTTTGACGGTCGCCAGCCGGGCATGCGTCCGTTCTGTCTGCTTGACTATTTTCCGAAAGACTTTCTTACCATAATAGACGAAAGCCATGTTACAATACCTCAGATAAGAGCTATGTACGGAGGCGATGTGTCACGCAAAATGAATCTTGTGGAGTACGGCTTCCGACTTCCGGCAGCACTCGATAACCGACCGTTGAAGTTTAACGAATTTGAAGCACTGACGCGGCAGACCATATATGTAAGCGCTACGCCGGCCGACTACGAACTTGAAAAGAGCGAGGGTGTTATTGTCGAACAGATAATACGTCCCACCGGATTGCTTGACCCGCTTATAAGCGTAAGACCGTCGTTGAATCAGATTGATGACCTGCTCGAAGAGATACAACAGCGCATAGAGCGTGACGAGCGCGTGCTTGTCACCACGCTTACCAAACGTATGGCGGAAGAATTAAACGAGTATATGCTGAAGCTGCGGGTCAAAGCGGCCTATATCCACAGCGATGTAGACACCCTTGACCGAATAAAGATTCTCGATGATCTGCGGGCCGGGACATATGACGTACTTATCGGCGTGAATCTGTTGCGTGAAGGTCTCGACCTGCCTGAAGTATCGCTTGTAGCCATCCTTGATGCTGATAAGGAAGGCTTCCTCCGCAGTCACCGATCGCTGACACAGACCGTAGGACGCGCCGCCCGAAACCTAAACGGCACGGTCATCATGTATGCCGATAAAATCACCGACTCCATGAGGCTCACCATAGAGGAGACAGAACGCCGACGCTCGCTTCAACTCGCGTACAACGAAGAGCACGGCATAACACCTCAGGCTATCGTAAAAGCACGTCAGGCCATTATAGGCATAGATGACGAAGACTCAGTACCGGTACATCAGACGAGAGCATCAGGTAAACACGAGAAAGGTAAATCTGACAACAAGAAAGTACCATATCTAAGTGAATATACTCATACAGTAAATATTGCCGCCGACCCGGTCATACCATACATGAACAAAGCCGAACTGCAACGTGCCATAACCAGATTGCGAGGAGAGATGGTCGAAGCGGCAAAGCGAATGGAGTTTATGGAGGCCGCACGCATGCGTGACGAGATAATGAAAATGGAGGACCATTTAAATACTATGGCATGAGAGCAGAACAATCAATATGGCTCCCTACCTCGGCAAAAGAAATCGAGGCTCTTGGCTGGGATTATATAGATGTCATCATATTCTCCGGTGACGCTTATGTGGATCACCCTTCATTCGGAGCCGCGGTAATAGGACGTACACTTCAGGCACATGGGCTAAGAGTCGCCATTGTGCCGCAGCCCAACTGGCGCGATGATCTGCGTGATTTCCGCAAGCTCGGTCGCCCGCGTTTATTTTTCGGAGTATCGGCCGGAGCTATGGACTCGATGGTCAACCACTATACGGCCGCTCGACGCAGACGGAGTGACGACGCTTATACTCCGGGAGGCCGCCACGGCATGCGACCCGACTATCCAACCATCGTCTACTCCGAAATACTGCGCCGGCTATATCCCGATACCCCAATCGTGGCAGGCGGTATTGAAGCCTCGTTAAGACGGGTGTCGCACTATGACTATTGGCAAGATCGGTTAAGACCATCCATACTTCTTGATGCACCGGTGGATATCGTTATCTACGGAATGGGCGAAAAGCCCGTAACTGAAATTGCCGACAGATTATCGGCCGGCGAGCCTATACAGAGTCTTACCGATGTACCGCAGACAGCTGTTCTTGTTACGGCATCTGAAATTCCAGCAGCCGACGAAAACAATATAATATTAAGTTCTTTCGAGGAATGTCGGCGCGACAAGAAAAAACAGTCCGCCAATTTCAAGCATGTCGAGCAACAGTCCAACCGCATGCAAGGCGCCGTCATATGGCAACGTCACGGTGACAAAGCGGTAAAAATCACGCCTATGTTGCCTCCGATGACTACACGCGAAATCGATGCCTCATTTGACCTGCCCTACACCCGTCTGCCACATCCTCGTTATCGTGGAAAAACCATTCCGGCATGGGACATGATAAAACACTCGGTCAACATGCACCGTGGATGCTTCGGCGGTTGCGCATTCTGTACCATATCGGCCCATCAGGGCAAGTTCATCGCATCACGCAGTAAAGAGTCGATATTGCGAGAAGTACGGCAAATAACCGCAATGGATGATTTCAAAGGGTACATAAGCGATCTTGGTGGCCCGTCAGCCAACATGTACCTCATGGGCGGCAAAGACCTGTCGATATGCCAAAAATGCCTGAAGCCCTCTTGTCTTCATCCTAAGCCATGCCCTAACCTGAACAATGACCACGGTCCGCTGCTTGACATATATCATGCCGTCGACTCCCTGCCGGGTATCAAAAAGTCATTTATAGGCAGCGGGGTACGCTACGACCTGTCAATGCACCGCTCAGGCAACGATAAAACCGACCACACCAACAGACGGTACAACGAAGAACTCATCGAACGCCATGTATCGGGCCGTCTTAAAGTGGCACCGGAACATACATGTCCTCACGTGCTGGATATCATGCGCAAACCGTCTTTTGAGCTTTTTTACGATTTCAAAAAGATATTTGACCGCGTCAATCGCACAGCCGGCCTTAATCAGCAGCTTATCCCCTACTTCATATCATCTCATCCCGGATGTAGAGAAGTCGACATGGCCCAGCTTGCCGCAGAGACAAAAGATCTGAACATGCATCTCGAACAGGTTCAGGACTTTACTCCGACACCGATGACCGTCGCTACCGAAATTTACTACTCGGGCTATCATCCTTATACGGGAGAGCGTGTGTTTTGTGCCGTTAAACCGGAAGAAAAACTGGCTCAACGACGCTATTTCTTCTGGTACGACAAGACTTATCGAAGTGATATAATAAATGCATTACATCGTCTACACCGTCCCGACCTCATACGACGTCTGTATCCTGCCTATAGAGATCCACGCAATCGCCGATAGACTTTGGATGCGGGACATATATATAATCATTATTATCAAATGACTGCCATACGGTTCTGCGGGCGCCGATATTACGGCGCCCACCTTTGGGCAAGGCATATTTTTCAACAGATCAGCCGGGTTTTGCTGCTTCATTCTTACCGATGAAAAAATAAAAAGCCTTGATAAAAAATCAAGGCCGTCCGGCTTAATAAAGCCTTATAATAGTAGCAGGCGACATTTCCCTTAAATGGGGTAATGTTAGGTTTGGCATCATAGGATTAGGTTTATTTACATGCAAATGTAATCATTATTTTTAACATTACAAAATTTTAGTTAATTCCCCTCGATCATTTTACATACAAACACTGATACAGACCACTGTATGCTCTAAATATTAAAAATAGTTGCTTCTTGCAATAAACGTATAGGTTATGGAGTTTTATTGATAACTTTGCAACCGCAAAAAACGCATATTTGTATCTGATGAAAAATTCGCATAAGCATAGATCCCCTTCTCTCGTGGCCTCCCTCATACCCATATTTATATTGATAGCAGGGCTTGTCACGATCATATTGACCTATGGAGCCGGGGCAGTACAGGATATGAGCCATTATATATTACTGTCGGCGGCAGCCATTGCCGCTGCCATATCAATGGTTTTATATCGGCGCCCCGTGAGAGCCATGCGCATAGGGTTGTTGAAGAGTGCGGCACAAGTATTGCCTACAATACCCATATTGCTCATGATAGCTACTGTAGCGGCTACTTGGATGCTGTCGGGAGTTGTTCCCACTCTTATATGCTATGGCCTTGAGTCGCTTAATCCGTCGGCATTTCTTGTGACTGCATGTGCTGTATGTGCGGTAATATCGGTATTGAGCGGAAGTTCGTGGACTACGATAGCCACCATAGGAGTGGCCTTCATGGGCATAGGCTCGGTATGGGGCTATAATCCTGCATGGATAGCGGGTGCCATAATTTCGGGAGCCTATTTCGGTGACAAGGTATCGCCTCTTTCCGATACTACTGTACTCGCGTCATCGACATGCGACGTGAATCTGTTCACCCACATACGATACCTGATGTGGACATCAATACCAGCTATGGGTGTTGCCTTAACCGTATTTGCTATCGTAGGTACTACAGGCAATCATAATGCCGATCAGCAATCAACGATGATGCTCGTACATCTTCACGAGATGTTCAACATCACACCATGGTGTCTGCTCATACCTCTTGCCACAATAGGACTGATTGTATTAAGACTAAACACCGCCGTAACCCTCGGACTAAGCAGTATACTCGGTATAGTCGGAATATTCTTGTGGCAGCCAAGTATATTGGCCTCTTTATCCTCGTCAGCCGACATTACCGATGTCGCCACGGCCATAGTTAAACTGCTCGTGACAGAAACATCGCTAACCACAGGCGACCCTACGCTCGACTCTCTCATATCGACAGGCGGTATGAAGGGTATGTTACCTACCATATACCTTATACTAAGCGCAATGATATTCGGAGGGGTTCTTATGGGCTCGGGTATGTTGTCACGCATCACACACTCCATTACCAAACGTATTAATTCATCACGAAGCACTGTAACGACCACAATAGCTACAGGATTAATGCTTAACGGATGTACCGGTGACCAATATCTGTCTATTATATTAAACGGCAACCTGTATCGCAATCTGTATAGACGCAACGGACTCGAGCCGAGACTGTTGAGCCGTTCAATCGAAGACTCCACTTCGGTAACCTCGGTGCTTATTCCGTGGAATTCATGCGGACTGACCCAATCAACAGTACTCGGAGTAGCCACACTATCATATCTGCCCTACTGCATCTTCAACATTGCAAGTCCGTTGGTGTCGATTGCTACGGCATGGATAGGCTTCCGTATACGCCGCGTGATGAAACAGGTCGCGGCATGACACTGCGCAATTAATTGCCCTCGTTGAGGCATCGTAGTGAATTTCTTTGTAAATTTGTGCCGCAATACATTTGGCAATGGGAAAAACTATACTCATAACGGGCGGCCAGCGTTCCGGCAAAAGTGAATTTGCCGAACGATTGGCGATGGCCATAAGTGACCGTCCGGTTTATATAGCGACTGCGCGCGTTTATGACGAAGAGTTTCGACAGCGGGTAGAAGCTCATAAAGCCCGAAGAGGCCCATGCTGGATATCGGTCGAAGAGCCGTTGTACCCAAGCCGATACAGTCATATCGGGACTACCGTACTCGTCGATTGTGTCACCCTGTGGGCCACCAATATGTTTTTCGAGCATGGTGAAGATGTCAATAAAGCTTATGCTGCTTTCTGCGATGAGTTTGACTCATTTGTCACCGAAGACGCCGACTATATACTTGTAACAAACGAGATAGGCATGGGAGGCACAAGTGACAATCCTATGCAGCGTCGGTTCACGGACCTTCAAGGCCTCGTCAACCGATACGTGGCTGAAAAATCAGATGAAGTGTATTTGCTAATATCAGGCATCGACATAAAAATAAAAGGATAACCATATCATGACTACATTTAACATCGCGCGTCCCGACAAGGCCATAGAACATAAACTTATCGACAAAATCGACAATCTTACAAAGCCAAAAGGGTCGCTCGGAATGCTTGAACAGTTGGCGCTGAAAATAGGTATCATACAGCAGACCCTGACTCCTTCATTGAAAAATCCGTGCAATATACTGTTTGCAGCCGACCACGGTATAATAGAAGAAGGAGTGACTGTATCGCCCAAAGAGGTGACATGGCAACAGCTCAGTCACTTCTCCAAGGGAGGTGCGGGCATAAATTTTCTATGCGACCAACATGGATTCAAACTTGTACTTGTCGATGCGGGTGTTGACTACGACATTCCCGCCGGACATGGCATAATAGACCTCAAGGTAAGAAAATCGACACGCAATTTTCTCTATGAGGCAGCCATGACTGCCGACGAACTGGAACTGTGCATGCAACGAGGTGCCGGAGTTGTGGCTGATGTTCACGCCCGGGGATGCAATGTGGTAAGTTTCGGAGAGATGGGTAGCGGCAACACTTCCTCGTCATCGATGTGGATGCACCTATTCACCGATATTCCCCTTGACCGGTGCATCGGCGCCGGAGCGGGTCTTAACGGCAGCGGCATAAGCCATAAATACGATGTATTGTCGCGTGCACTCGCCAACTACAAAGGAGGCGACAGTGTGCAAGACAAGATGGCTTGGTTTGGCGGATACGAACTCGCCATGGCCGTGGGAGGCATGCTGAAAGCTGCAGAACTCGGCATGGTGATACTTGTAGACGGGTTCATAATGACAGCCTGTATACTCGCGGCGAGCCGACTCTATCCTGAAGTCATGGATTATGCCATATTCTGTCATCAAGGCGACGAGTCGGGGCACAAACTTATGCTCGAACATATGGGTGTAAAAGCCGTACTTCATCTTGACTTAAGGCTTGGCGAAGGTTCAGGCGCGGTATGTGCCTATCCCATAATACAGTCAGCAGTCAATATGATCAACAATATGGACTCGTTTCAAAGCGTGAACGTGACCAAATACTTCTAAACGATGTACAGCCTTCTTGCCGCCCTGACATTCTTCACCCGATTGCCGTTCTGGAAAATTGCCGAACTCCCCAAAGAGAGCTACAAACGGGTCGTTACGTTCTGGCCACTTACCGGATGGCTTACAGGCGGCGTCATGTGTGCCGTATACTGGATTATGGCTCAAATGTTTAATCCGATTATAGCCGCCGTGTTTGCCATAGTATCACGACTGTTTGTGACGGGCGCACTGCATGAGGACGGCCTCGCCGACTTCTTCGACGGCATGGGCGGAGGCACTACGCGCTCGCGCACACTTGCTATAATGAAAGACAGTCATATAGGCACATATGGAGTAATCGGTCTTATACTGTATTTTTTGCTTGCTACACTTTTTATAGCTGACATAGGATTCATAAACGTCATATATGTCATCGCAGTTCTTATTGCCGGCGATGCATGGAGCAAATTTTGTGCAGGACAGATTATAAATTTTCTGCCCTACGCAAGAAAAGAGGAGGAAGCTAAAAACAAAACAATCTACAACCGAATGTCAACGACCGACATTATAATATCTTTCATCACCGGTTCCCTGCCATTATTGTTGCTCCCACCGGCGCTGCTCCCTGCGGCTGCCGCTCCAGTAATGGTATCAGGCATTATAATCCTGTATCTGCGCCGGCGTCTCGGCGGATATACCGGTGATTGTTGCGGGGCCTTGTTTCTGATGTGCGAGCTGTCTTTTTACATTACCGCAGGTCTACTCGTAAATCATTCGTCATGAAAGTAACATTTATTAGACATACATCGGTCAATGTCGCTCCGGGCACATGCTACGGACAGACCGATGTAGCGCTGGCGTCTACTTTTCCGATTGAAGCGGAGTCGGTAAAAAAGCGTCTTGAAGGACGGCGGTTTAACAGAGTATTCACAAGCCCGCTGTCAAGATGCTGGCGACTTGCCGAATATTGCGGATACCCCGGCGCCATCATTGATGACCGATTGATGGAGATGGACTTCGGGGCTTGGGAAATGCAACGCTTCGACTCCATAAGCGACCCTCGTTTGCAGGAATGGTATGACGACTATATCAATGTCAGGGCTACTGAAGGTGAATCATTCATGGACCAACGCACCCGTTTCATGTCTTTTATTGAAGAAATAACGGCCTCGTCAAATGAAGATGATGAGGTTGCCCTTTTCACCCACGGTGGCATCCTTATACAGGCCATGATGCTTTACAACGGCCTGACGGCAGAAGAGGCATTTAACAGCCAACCCTCTTATGGAACTATAATGACAATCGAGCCTTAGTGAGGATGCCGATTTTCTTGTCAGATTATCACCAAGTTACAAGGTTTTGTTATAACTTCGCGTATGGCAACACTTTATAAGATATTGATTCTGTGTATTGACTTTGCTCTCTCCACTAACCTATGGGCGCAAAGTCAATCATCCCTGCTCTTTCAGAAAGGAGGCAAGCGATGAGACTGATATATCGGATGAATAACCGTATTGACATATATCCAAGTATTTGGCGGGTAATTGTATTGATATTTGTCAGCGCATTATTTGTCATGGGTGGTTTCCTTATGACTATTCATCCTCGTACGGGCATAGATATATTCATAGGGTATCTCGGTGTTGTCTTCTTCTCTTTCACCGCTATTATTGGAATTGTTTGGCTGATATTGAGAGCAATGCGAAAGCCGCTTGCAAGGATATATGACGACAGGCTCGAATATCTGATACCGGTAAAAATGAAGTATGAGATTATTCCGTTTCTATATGTCGAGATGTTTGTAACAGTAAAAGTGGGCGCAAAACTCATAAGAGCCGACTACTTGACTGGAGGCTGTAAAAATACAGGGATAATTAATACTCTTGTTCCTGTCGGAAAAATGTGTGATATGCTCAACGATCGGTTGGAAAAATTTTGGTCACAACCATTGAACAAAGCATCTGTAACAAAATATCTCTCAATGACGGGCATTGAGTCTTGGCGTTTTGTCCATTTCTGTACTCGCGAAAACTGTGCTTCACTGAAAAAGTGGAATTCTCTTGACGATTTCCTGACATCGGAGATTCATCGAATTTACACCTTGTTTGATGACAAAGGAGTTGAAATTGACGAATCAACTCCTACAATTCCAATCTGATTTACGATTAAAACAGGGATGAAATCTGACAGCAAAACATACAGGTTTTTCTTGGGGCGGCGGGGTAAGACACGCTTGCCTTTTGGTGTTATGCTGCTGATTCTCGTGCTGTTTATAATTGCAGGCCAGTATTTTCAAAATCGCAAATACAGCGCATTGTCGGCAAATCCGGAATTCACATCATCTGAAATTTCAAATATCAGCAGCATTGGAAACAGTGGTCCTATAATACATTATAGTATTATGGTAAATGGCATAGCTTATGACGGTGGAGCACATGCCAACGGTTTTGCCGTAGGCGACAGTATAGAAGTGGTGTACCAGAAGGACAAGCCGGAAAATAATATGACGGTGTTTGAATTTTATGATGGGCCAGAGTATGGATCTGTCGTAATATTTGTAATTGTTGCGATTGTCTTGGCCATATATCGTTGGCTAAGAATCAACCGAAAATACAACGACAGATGCCCCGAGTTGGAGAGTTCCGGAAGGTGTATGATATACCGCACTGACAAGGAGTATATATTTGTCACAGTATATTATGCGAACTCGAGTTATCCGATCAAATTCTTGCCTCTTGACTGCGATAATGGAGCGTTTGAGGATACCCTGACGGATATTTTCCATGCAAGTCTGCATGATAAATACACAGAGATAAAGACCTCCGAGCTAATCAAAGCGATGAAACAACGCTCATGGCGGCAGCTTTATATGCACTCTACCAGTGTGCGTGTTACTCACGATAGCCATCGACTGAAAATACTATCAACCCGAAAAGCCACCGACAAAGGACTTGATTGGGATTATGACCGGGAATTGTCTTTTGACCTTGACGGTGCCTCTTGGAAAGATATTATAAACTCAATCCGAAAACTCCTTGAAACCAATGAAACTGACCGATAAACGATTTTGGATATTTGAAGTATTTGTATTTCTTATCTCAGTAGGAATAGGTTATAGTATGTTGTATATGGAATGGGACATGTACTATACGGTCATATTCCTATTATGCGGTTTGTTGAGTGGCTTCATAGCTTATAAGTGGTTTAGAAAAAGCACTCTCAGACTTTCTTTGTCGGTTTGGATTGCCAACAGTCTATCTGTTGCAATTTGTTTTCTTTTACCTAATTTAAATAAATCCACAACACATTTAGATTACCTGATATTGTTTTTGATTGTATACTCGTTAATCTCACTCATTCCCTATATTGTTGTGACGAAAATTTATTCGCTTATTTCAAAATAGCTATGACATACATATTGAATGTGTTTTGGATAGCATATTGGACCGGTCAATTTAGTTGACCGCCGTACATTATAATATGGGGAATATTTCGTATCTTCGCGAAAAATATTCACGACATGGCAGAAAATTCCCTACTCTCACGTCTTGACGGTATAGAAAGCCGATTTGAAGAAGTGAGCACACTCATAACCGATCCGGCTGTCATCGCCGACATGAAGCGCTACGTAAAACTCACAAAGGAGTACAAGGATCTTGAAAAATTGACAAAGACCACACGCGCTTACCGTACACTCATTGACAATATAAAAGAAGCCCGCGAAGTACTTGATACCGAAAGCGACGACGAGTTGCGCACCATGGCAAAAGAGGAACTCGACGAAGCCAATGACAAAATACCGCAACTTGAAGAAGAGATAAAGCTATTGCTTATTCCGGCCGATCCCGAGGACGGGAAAAACGCCATTGTTGAGATACGTGGGGGCACAGGTGGTGACGAAGCCGCAATATTTGCCGGCGACCTGTTCAAGATGTACACAAAGTATTGCGAAGCCAAAGGATGGAATGTCGCCGTGACAAGTTTCAACGAAGGCACGGCAGGAGGCTTCAAAGAAGTTGTATTTTCAGTTACAGGCGAGGGCGTTTACGGTATTCTCAAGTATGAAAGCGGTGTGCACCGTGTGCAACGCGTACCGGCTACGGAGACACAAGGGCGTGTACACACATCGGCCGCTACAGTGGCGGTGCTCCCGGAGGCCGAGGAATTCGACGTCGAAATCAACGAAGGCGAAATCAAGTGGGATACATTCCGAAGTGGCGGTGCCGGCGGACAGAATGTCAACAAGGTCGAGTCGGGAGTGCGTCTGCGCTATATGTGGAAAAATCCCAACACAGGCGAAACCGAAGAGATACTGATCGAGTGTACCGAGACTCGCGACCAGCCCAAAAACAAGGAGCGCGCTCTTAGCCGTCTGCGTACTTTTATTTACGACAAAGAGCACCAGAAGTATATCGACGACATAGCGTCGCGTCGCAAGACCATGGTGTCTACCGGCGACCGCTCGGCCAAAATACGCACCTACAATTATCCGCAAGGGCGCATCACCGACCACCGCATCAACTACACTATATATAACCTGTCGGCATTTATGGATGGTGATATTCAGGATTGCATCGACCACCTTATTGTAGCCGAAAACGCAGAGAAGCTCAAAGAATCGGAACTTTAAGCTAAACCGATATTGTCATGACGCCTCCTCCACTGCCGCCGCCCATACCGCAACGAGAGTCTGAAAAGCGTTTTTCAATGCTTGACATAATCGTCATGGCTGAACAGATCTGCCGTCGGTTTCCTGTCACTATATGCTACATAGTCTACGCTGTCATAGTAGCCGAAATGTCAATCTGGGATTACAAGATTGACTCCGCATTCCAGTACACGGCTATACTCGGGCCTCTGCTCACGTTGGCCGCCTATATCTGGTGCGAGCCATATGCCAAGAGCAGGGCCGGTATAAAAACGTTTGTACAAGTCATTGTCAACTTGGCCATTATAGGCGATTTGGTATACATGCTTATGACCGAACACTTCGGCGAGGCCGAAACAGCGGGACATGCAGTAGCCGTAGCGGCATCGGCGATAGCCATATTCTTCGCCCCCGCACGCGGCAATGTCATTAAGGCATGGCGCTTCAGCTACCGGCAGACAGTATCGGCTGTTATAGCCGCGCTTATATCGTCGGCAGTCGAGATAGCCATAGTCATAATAATGATGGCACTCCTTTTATTGCTGAAATATGGCGACGACATGGCGCGCATGATTTTAACCATGGCCATAGTATTGGCCGTGGCGCTTCCTATGATGATATTCATCTCACGTATCCCCTATCCCGATGATGCCAATCTTGACCGACATGAGGAACCGCGCATCATAGTCGCGCTTGTCAAGTATCTGTTTCTGCCTTTGTTGGGCGCCTACATGCTGGTACTATATATATATGGCATAAAAATACTTGTGACATGGGAACTGCCTGAGGGCTACGTCACATGGTCGGTCACCGCGCTCGTAGCCGAGGTGCTTGTAGTGGAGTTTTTCCTGTTTCCGCTGTCGGAGAAAAGTCTGCGACCTCTCGGCGGATTGATTAAAACCGCACTACCGGCCCTTACACTTCCTCTGCTTGTGCTGATGAGTGTTGCCATAGGCTACCGTATCAACCAGTACGGTTTTACAACCGATAGGCTTTACGTGCTTACATTCAACATCTGGTGCTATATGATAATGGGCTATCTGTTTATCGACAGATGCCGTCATATAAACCCTATACCTCTCTCTTTCTCAGCAGTCATGCTCTTGACATCGATTATTCCCGGCTTCAACTACACCACGATTGGCGCAATGCTTCAGCGCGAAGACACGACAACAGACGATGACGTCATGGTAGAAACGATAGAGCTGCCTGACGAGGATGTCATTGAAGAGGTGCCTGATGAAGAAATCGATGCCGTATACAGCGGCTTGACCAAGAACAAAGGTATCGTCACCTACCGTTGGGAAGTGTCGCCTCACAAAATGATAACCATACCCCGGGGAGTCACCGGCATGAAGCCTTTCATGTGTTCTGTAAAAAATGTCATTCCCGACAAAGCAGGACGCATATCGACAGGTACATCGGAAGCCCGCGGCAAACTTAACATTGACAGCCTTGTGGCCGGCGGCGACTCGCTGGTTTTCAATCCGGTGCTTGTCAACGTTACCGGACGCCCCGACAAAAAGCTGCTCATAACCGCCATGACAGTGACCACAAGACAGCACAATGACTCGGTAAATGCCGGACATCACTCTGTCAGCGCACGCATCGACGGCTACATATTTGAATACAATTTAAATACCCAATAATGAAACGCAACGAATTAATAGAAAACATCAAGCGCAAGGGCTCGTTCCTGTGCGTAGGTCTTGACACCGACATCAAGAAAATACCGTCGCATCTCCTCGACTCCGACGATCCGGTCTACGAATTCAACAAAGCCATCATCGATGCCACAGCCCCCTACTGCGTGGCCTACAAACCCAACCTCGCTTTTTATGAAGCAACAGGCGCACAAGGCTGGATAACTCTTGAAAAGACACTTAGATATCTGAAGGAAAACTATCCTGACCAGTTTATAATTGCCGATGCCAAGCGCGGCGACATAGGCAATACTTCAAAACTTTATGCCCGTAGCTTCTTCGAGCACCTCGATGTCGATGCCATAACAGTAGCACCTTATATGGGCGAAGACAGCGTGACGCCATTTCTCGGCTATGAAGGCAAATGGGTGATATTGCTGGCTCTGACTTCCAACAAAGGGTCGCGCGACTTCCAGTTTATCGAAGACAAAGAAGGCACACGCCTCTTTGAGCACGTGATAACCACCTCGCAGAAATGGGCTTCGCCGGAAGAGATGATGTATGTGGTAGGAGCCACTCAAGGCGAGATGTTCAAAGACATACGCCGTGTAGCTCCCGACAGCTTCCTGCTTGTTCCCGGTGTAGGTGCACAAGGCGGTAGCCTTGAAGACGTAGCCCGCTATGGCATGAACGCCGACTGCGGTCTTCTCGTCAATTCCTCGCGAGGCATAATATTTGCCTCGTCGGGTACTGACTATGCTGAAGCGGCGGCCAATGAAGCTGAAAAACTGCAAAAACAGATGCATGCCATCCTGTCGGAGGCCGGCATCATCTGAATTAATCAATTTTAGCACCTTTTCTCACAAATATGTAGTATATTTGCTCCTAATAAATATTGTCAACTTTATAATTTAACCAAAATGCAAAAGATAGACAACTACAACTTTGCCGGCAAAAAGGCAATTGTCAGAGTGGACTTCAACGTACCCTTGGATGAAAACGGTAAAATCACAGACGACACCCGTATCCGTGGCGCTCTTCCCACCCTCAAAAAAATTCTTGAAGACGGTGGTAGCCTTATAATCATGTCGCATATGGGCAAGCCCAAAGGCAAGGTAAACCCCAAGTTCTCGCTCGCACAGATCAAGGACGACGTAGCCAAGGCGCTCGGCCGTGACGTGAAATTCGCTCCTGACTGCGCCAACGCTGCCGAAGCAGCAGCCAATCTCAAACCCGGTGAAGTGCTTCTTCTTGAAAACCTCCGCTTCTATCCCGAAGAAGAGGGCAAGCCCGTAGGCATCGACAAAGAAGATCCCGGCTACGAAGCAGCCAAAAAAGAAATGAAAGAGCGTCAGAAAGCATTTGCCAAGACTCTTGCAAGCTATGCCGACGTGTATGTAAACGATGCATTCGGAACAGCTCACCGCAAACATGCTTCTACAGCTGTTATCGCCGACTCCTTCCAGCCCGACAGCAAAATGCTCGGTTATCTTATGGAAAAGGAAGTACAAGCCGTTGACAACATCCTCAGCAATATCAAACGTCCGTTCACAGCCATCATGGGCGGTTCAAAAGTTTCTACCAAAATCGGTATTATCGAGAACCTCATGGATAAAGTGGACAATCTCATCCTTTGCGGCGGCATGACCTACACTTTCGCCAAAGCTCAGGGCGGCAAAATCGGCAAATCAATAGTTGAAGACGATAAACTCGACCTCGCTCTCGACATCATCAAGAAAGCCAAAGAAAAAGGAGTCAATCTCATTCTCGGCACCGACTGTGTGGCAGCCGACGACTTCAGCAATGACGCCAAGACAATGATATGCCCCTGCAATGACATACCTGACGGATGGGAAGGTCTTGATGCAGGTCCCGAAACCCGTAAAGCATTCGCCGACGCCATACGTCCCTCGAAGACCATCCTTTGGAACGGCCCCGCAGGAGTATTTGAATTTGACAACTTCACCGCCGGCTCACGCGCCATAGCAGAAGCCATCGTAGAAGCTACCGACAACGGCGCATTCTCGCTCGTAGGCGGCGGCGACTCTGTAGCTTGTGTCAACAAGTTCGGTCTTGCCGATCAGGTGTCTTACGTATCTACAGGTGGCGGCGCTCTTCTCGAAGCCATCGAAGGCAAAGTGCTCCCCGGTGTGGCAGCAGTCAAAGGCTAAAGATTATATACTATTGAAAATGAAAGGTATGCGCTGTCAGCGTCGTACCTTTCATTTTTTTATAAATATCAAAACATGTGCTCCGAATACGACAACGATGAATTCTGGGAGTGGGTACACGCCAACTCCGATAATGACCCGGTAAAATTGCGACTTAAGTGGCAAGGAAAATTACCGTGGGCCAATCTCGCCATACTCCAGATAGAATGTCGACGCAAGTCACGCAAGAAGTTGGCCGAAGAACTCACCTGCCCTACTTTCTTTTTCCCTACAGCACTTTCGGCCGAACAGTGTACAAGCGACATCCTCGCCGACTTTCATGCATCGCTGATAGCTCCCGGATGTACCATGCTCGACCTCACATGCGGCCTTGGCATCGATGTATATCACGCAGCCCGTCGCGCATCGGAGGTCACGGCAGTAGACATGAACCCCGAGATAACCGGAGCAGTCAGGCACAATGCCGCCGCACTCGGCCATGACAACATAACGGCCGTCACCGCCGACTGCCGCGAATTTATCAAAAGCACCGACAAGCACTATGACATCGTGTTTATCGACCCCGCACGTCGAGGCACAAACGGAGAGCGCAGATATAGGCTGACCGACTGCTCGCCCGACGTGACATCAATGCTTGATGACATCGCGGCTGTCGCTGACAGACTCATACTCAAGGCTTCGCCCATGCTCGACATAACACAGGTGCTTCGCGAACTTCCCCACACGACCGACATATACGTTACCGGCACATCGACAGAATGCAAAGAGATTGTAGCCGATGTAATATTTGACAACAAGCACACGTCCGAGCCGGTAATACACGTCATGACCCCGATGTACGACTTCTCGTTCACGCAAAGCGAGGAAGCGGCGGCCACCCCCGATTACGACCTGCCCGTTGCCGGAGAGTATCTTTACGAACCGGGCGCTGCCGTGATGAAAGCGGCTCCGTTCAGGTTGCTGTCGCAACGTTACGGGCTAAAAAAACTCCACCCCAACACGCATCTGTATCACTCCGCGGCCCGCATCGCCGACTTCCCCGGCGAGACATGGCATATAGACCATGTAGCCGACTTCTCGTCACACGAGATAAAAGCCATATCCCGGCAATACGACCGCCTGAACATAGCCACCCGCAACTTCGACATGCCGGCTGACACCCTGCGCAAAAAACTGAAAGTAAAAGACGGAGGCACCCAACGCCTCATAGCCGCCACCCTCGCCGACAACAGAAAAGCCATGCTCCTCCTCTCCCCGCCCTGACCCCACTCTGTGGCATTACCTCCAACCATCGGGCCAATGACTGGAAGCGGCTGTAGTAGGGACGCCAGTACCATGGCGTCCGGCTGCGACCCGAATGGTCTTCGGCAAAAGCCCGACACGCATGGCCATACGGATATGCGGGCGCCGTACTACCGGCTCCCCTACCGACTTGTTAACCTACCCAAATCAACATACAACAATGAGACAACAGATTATGTCAGAAAAGGAGCGTAACGAAATTCTTGAAAAAATAACAAAAGGACTTCAGTTGGCCAACGAGAATATGCTGCGGGCAAAGAAAGCACGTGGAGAAAAAGTCGTATACGCACGACCCAACGGCAAGATCTATACTATAAAAGCCAGTACGGCACTAAAAAAATACCTTGCCAACAAACAAGCCAACTCTTAAGCGACAACCGTCAGACCCTCGGTCGGGACCCGCTTACCGCACACTTGGTAACGAATGTGTCCCAAGTAAACAATACAGGGAATTCAATCAATACGTTGTATAACCTCCCCCACAACCCTTTTTCATGGAAGAGGCGGTAGAACGCACGCAGATTATACTTGTTGACCCAGTCAGGATAATAATTTATACGATTGGCTGTCTGATGCAGAAATCCACCGCAAGTAAAAACAATGCCTTTATATCCCGCATTTTTCAAATCCAAAGCAAACTGCTCCTGCAAAGGCGATCCCATCCCCACTATTGTAAAATCACTGCCTGCACTGACTATATCCGCAATAGCTTTGCGACGGTCCTCCACATCTATAAAATAGCCATTGCGATAACCGGCAATCACCATCGACGGATAGCTTTTACGGAAATGTACTATGGTACGTTCAAGTATTTCCTGCCGAGTGCCCAAAAAGTATATGCTTCGCCCAACTCCCTGACCATTAAGATAAGAAAACAAATCGGCTGCCATACTCGACATATCGAAACTCAGCCTCGGCACATGCCGTCCCCAAAGCAACCGTATAAGCCAGCACATAGTCATCCCGTCAACAAACAATCCATCCATTGATTCATATAATTCAGGATGACAGCGCACAAGATGATAAGAATACGGATTTACACAAGTATAGACACGACCGTTTTCGGCAATAAATGTGCCTATCGGATACGTATAAGCGGAGTCTGCGATTTTTCGCACAAACCCTCGGTTATTCATAAAATTCAAACCTAAGATTTATAATATCTATATGGCCAAATGATGCCATATTGGTATCCTTGAATCAAAAAATATAATTGGAATACTCGTATTTGATCAGTTATAGGAGTACTCATCCCAACAATTAGGGCTGATATCAACCACAAAAGATTTGCTGTTGAGAATTTGCTTATAAACGAATCCTTCAATTTTAATCCTCTAGCAGCCACCACAAAAAAATTCAATTGAATAGAAACAAATACGATAGTACCGATAATACCCCACGAAGATAAATAATAACCTAATTGAATTTCAATCGGATAATTATTTTTAGCTGGTCCAACTCCAAAAAGTATTGATTTCAAAAGCCGCTCTATAGCCACTGCCAATTGTCCACTTCTAGTACCTAGTGAACCATCAGCTTCCTTTCCTGAAAGAGCATTAATTAATCGTTCGGAATATTTAATAGAATCAGAGACTACTGGTATTTCCCATGTTACAGCAACTATATACAAAAATATTATAAGGGCTATTACAATTGGAATTATTATTGTCTTTTTTAAAGCTGATATTTTTGAAAATACAAAAAAATATAATAGAGTTACAATAATAAATGCTAAGATTACTGATCTAGATCCAATCAGCATCATTACAATACAACTAACAAAAAACGTTATTGCTTTATGAGAATAAAATGTCAGAGCAATCGCATATCCAAATAAACAGACAAAGCCAAAATTATAACAAAATCCAAATGTTCCAGAATACCTTATATAATTCAATTCTCCATATTCAAAAACAGCATAGAGATTTGTTATTGCCTGAAATGACTCATTAAATTTTAATATGTCAAATATAAATGATAAGAGAGTAAGTACGACAACTGAGGTAACTAAAAAATAACTTTTCTCAAGTTTTATGCCCAGAACATATCCAATGATAAAAAAATATAAATAGAATAATGGTCTAAGTATATCTGAGAAATCTTTTAGGATAATTTCATTATTAATGAAAGGCTGTATTGCTAATGTTGCAATATATGTTAAACTCCATAAAAAGAATAATTTGTATATTGTGGGAAGTGGAAATCTATAAGACTTAGTTTCTAAAAAAAATGGTAGTGTAAGGACAATAATAGCAAACAAATATATTAATTGTCCTGTGCCCAATGAGGTATATCCCCAAAATGTTGGGAAATACAGAATTAAAAATAATAATAATACTGTTTTTAATTTAAATCTAAAATAAGTCGACGTACTCTTCAAATTGGTTCTTTTTATCATTTGAATTATTCCAAATTCTAGTGCCAATTACAGATGATTTTGTTTTCATCTGATTCATAATCTTATTAGTGATATCTTCCGTCTCTGGTCCCAAACAAGCACCAAATTCTTCAAATTCACTAATCTCAAATGTCGCGTCTTTCCAATATGAAGAATTTACGTCAAAATATTCTTTGGGTATTGCTTTTTCACTACCGACAAATGGAATACCTAAAGCAACTACTTCGCTAAGAACTATAGGACATCCTTCAAAGAAGCTGGGAAGTAAAAAAAGATTTGACTTAGCAATAAATTTGTAAGGATTACTTTGGTATGGAAGTATTATTATATCTTTTTCCAAATTTAAATCGCTAATAAATTCCATCAATTTACTTTTTAATATGCCCTCACCAATAATCAGTCCTTTTACATTTAATTGAGGATATTCCGTTTTTAGCTTTTTTATAACTTTAACTATTTTCCATTGTGCTTTTTGATAACAAAATCTACCAATGTTTGTAATATAACATGAATCGTTGTCTAATTCAAATTCAGTAATTGGCTCAGACGCCTGTTTTATTATTTCAGCCTTATCAATCCGATTGTTTATTGTAAATATTTTATTACTAGGGATGTTATATTCTTGAATTAAATCTTGTCGTATATTGTCAGAAACAACGATTATTTTATCTACTTTTGAATACGCCCTATTTATATCTGACTTAACAAACTTGTTAATCAAACTATTTAACTTGCGATATTGAATTGACAATATATTGTGAACTGTTACAATTTTAGTAGCATCTATGTCTAACTTTGATACAAGAACATTACTCCGTTCAAGAAATGAAAATATGATATCAGGAGAAAAAGAGGACGCATATTTTCTTAACTTCTTAAAAAGTATTTTTTGTTGAATATATTTAATAACAATATTCGCTGAATTATTTTTTAAACCTGAAGCAGCAATCGTTTCATTATTCCCATATAAAGAAAATATCTTAGTACTATATCCTTGAGATTTTAGGTAATTATTAAATTCCAACAATATTTTTTCAGCTCCACCTGAAGCTATTTGATCTATTACCAGTAGTACACGTTTATTCATCACTTAATGTTTTATCGTTTGATCTTATTAAAAAACATGTAATTTCCTACTGGCTACAACTAACAACTTTAATAACTTAGGCGATGTTAGATATGCAATATATCCTAATCGCTTAACTTTAGATGGAAGAAGTAATTTGGGAAATTTTTTATTCAATGATCCGCGATAATTTTCATACCATAAAAAGTCAAAATTGTCAGAATAAAAGAATGTTTGCCAAAATTTATGTAGATAGCAAAAAGTTTGAAACTCATTATTGAATTCTTCCATAAGCCCATTCTTATTTAATTCCGCCTCAATCAAATTTAACATTATTGATATATCTTTCTCTCCTTTTTTCCCAGACGATTTTACCAATGAGTTCTGATTAGTAAGCCTATAATGATATAATGGCATTTTAACAGTTGCTAATTTGGTCGCTTTTAAGTGAAGCATAAAATTTGCATAACAATCTTCACCCATGCTAAATCTTGGATCAAATAATATTTCATTTTTAGTATAAAGAGTCCTTTTCACTAATCGTTGCCATACATTGAAATGCATTTGATTCATACATAGAAATCTCTTTATGCCTTCTTTATTAGAACAGTCAAAATCATCAAGTACTATGGTCTCTTTATGCAACCGATTTTCATAAAACCCGCAACCAACTATATCCGCATCTGTTTCTATAGCACACTTATACATTAACTGACACATCTCTGGCTCCACCCAATCATCACTATCGCAATGAATTATATACTCACCTGAAACATTATGCAATGCAGTATTTCTCGCGCTTGGCAACCCCATATTTTTATTGTGATTGACAATTCTTACTTGATTACTACGCTCAGGATATTCTGAAACTATTTTCTTGAGAATTTCTATACTTTTATCCCGTGTGCAATCATTCACAAAAACGAATTCAATGCCATTTTTCATAGTTTGTTCCATTAGGGAGCGTACACATTTTTCAATGTACTTTTCTACACCATAGACTGGGACACAAACTGATACTTTTACGGTAGTTTCCATATCATTCACTAGCATTACACTCTATTCCATCAATAGTGAGTCCTGTTTTCAACGGTGGTATGATGGGAACAGAAACAGGGGACGTCAAGCGTTTGGAGAGCATAAATGCCATTTCAAACCGAAAATCATTAAACAATTCCTTTGCTCTATTAGTGGGAACTCCTGTTATTATATTTATTTTCCTATTTTTTAATTTATTGTGCTTCAGCCACAATCCGAGAGCCGTTTCAGCAAGATAGCCAAATACACGGCGCTGACGCGTATAACCGGAAATTCTTATCCTGCTTTCAGTAAGTTGAATTATAGGAAAAATGAAGTTGCAGTATTCATAAAACTTCTCTTTTGACATCAGCATCATATTGCATTGACTGAATTTATTTTCCATAAAGTAATATGAAATTACATCCTCTCTGTATTCAGGAAATAGTGATAAGATTGAATCGATAAAAACCGTTGCATCTTCAAGACATGTCCAATAGACAAGTTCATTGTAGACTGATGTTGAAAGTGTAAGTGGTTTTGCCAATAAAATGTCACATGAGTTCATCGCCTCACTTAATTCCGCATTTGTCATTTTGAAATAACGGCGGTAATGACAGAGACCGATGTAGTCGACGTCTTTGAGGTTTTTCCATGCCCAGTAGAGAGCGGTGAGCTCACAGTAGGATCCGTTTTTCTCGGAAATGTTGTCGCCGGTGTTGTCGCATTGGAATCCGAGGTCTAGTTCAGGGTGGAGTGCTTTGCCGACTTGTATTGGCATGTAGATATCGTCTTGACGTATATTAGGGTCTGCCTTATGGCAAGCCACAAGTATCTTTATTCGAGGCTGTTTCTTCTCATCCATTGCTTTACTATTTAAAAAGGTTGAGGACTTGAGCGATGATGGGAGCCATGTCGTAATACTTGTATTCGGCGAGGCGGCCGCCGAAGATTACATTGGGCTCTTGCGTGGCGAGGGCGCGGTATTGCTCGTAGACGGCTTGGTTGCGAGCGTCGTTGACGGGATAGAACGGCTCCATGCCGTCGCGCCACTCGGTTGAGTATTCGCGCGAGATGACCGTCTTGGGGTTTTCATATACGGCGGCCCCGAAGGTCTCGAAGTGCTTGTGCTCGATAATGCGGGTGTAGGGCACATCGGCCGAGGTGTAGTTTACCACGGCGTTACCCTGACGGTTGGCCTCGTCAAGAGTCTCCGTCTCAAAGCGCACGGTGCGGTATTCAAGCTTGCCGAAACGGTAATCATAAAACTCGTCGATTTTGCCGGTAAAAACAATCTTGTCAGCTATCGACTCCCAATGAGCGCGGTCGGCGAAGAAGTCGGTGTCGAGCTTCACGTCGATGCCGTCGAGGAGTCCGTCGATCAGTCGGTTATAACCGCCTATGGGTATACCCTGATATGAGTCGTTGAAGTAGTTGTTGTCAAAGGTCATACGTACCGGCAGACGGCGTATGATAAAGGCCGGAAGCTCCGTGCACGGGCGCCCCCACTGCTTCTCGGTATAGCCCTTTATAAGCTGCTCATATATATCCTTGCCGATAAGTGTAAGTGCCTGCTCTTCAAGATTGCGCGGCTCGGTCACTCCCTCGGCTTCCATTGCGGCAACGGCATCGCGGCGCTGCTCTTCGAGCTTCTTCTGCGCCTCGGCGGGGGTCCTGACTCCCCACATCTGATAGAAAGTGTTCATGTTGAACGGCAGATTATACAACCGCCCGTCAGGAGCCTGTGCCACAGGAGAGTTTGTGTAGCGGTTAAACGGCACGATAGAGTTGACAAAGTCCCACACCTCACGGTCAGACGTGTGGAATATGTGCGCCCCATACTTGTGCACGTTAATCCCCTCAATCTCCTCGCAGTAGATATTGCCGCCCGAATGAGGCCGCTTGTCGATGACAAGGCATCGCTTGCCCCGCTTCCGGGCCAGATGCGCAAACGTGGCGCCGAACAACCCGGCCCCCACTATCAGATAATCATGATTCATTATTGTAAGCCTCAAATAAGGTTTTTCATTTGCATCGCCTCATCAGCCAGAGATTTAGCTCTATGTTTAATTTTATCTCTTAATTCTAAATCTCCTATAATCTTAATCGTATCTGCAACTATTTTCTTAATCTCTTCTGCTGATGGTACAGAATCATATTCCATAATCTTATCATATTCCAATAAGGCCTGTAGACTCCATGTTTTATGTGAATTAGAACCCATAAAAACACATGGTGTTCCGCCCAATGAAGCCATTATTGCCGGATGATATCGGCCTGACACATAAGCCTGTGCATTTGCTAAAATCTTAGCGGCGGCGATTATAGGCGTCTCCATTGATATCAATGGTACAGACGTTTTTTTAGAGACCTCTTTTAAAAAGGTATCGCCCTCGCAAACCTGTATCAAAAAAATATTACCATTATAATTAGCTCGTAATTCTTTCACTAAAGAACTGTAGCTAGATATTGCCTGTTCTTCATCAATTGTTATTTTAGCAGATGAAGATCCGGATATTAAAATATATGGTTCTGTAAAATCAAGATTATAATATGCTTCATCACATTCGGCATCATGGGATAAATAATACTTACCATTATCAATTACATGACTATCATTAACCAAATTATACCATGAAAACAATGCATCGGGTATTAATACCGGCTTTACATCAGGCAGATGTTCTTTTACATAATTAAATGATATATTTTCCCTTGCTACTACCAATTCCGCTTTCCCAAGTATTTCATTTACTAATGCAAGAGTCTTTTCATTGCGTGTATTATTGGGTCTATCAGAAAACATCGCATTCATAAAGAATACTTTTTTACCCAATTTTTCAGCCCAATACATGCACATTGTCATTACCAATGGCTCTCGCCATTGTGGCGTACAGAAAATAAATGACCCTTCCCCATTTACGACCATTGCATCAAAATCATATTGGTCAATATTCAACTCTGATAAAACAGGATTCGCAGGTAAGCACTTTTTCAAATTTTTTATGGATTTCTCCATATCATGAGAGATGAAATCAAACCATTCAGCTTTTTTAGTCACTTGTTGCAACTTGTAACAAACTCTAGCCGCAAATGGCTGCACTTTATTCCAATACTTTAGTTTACCTAGAATTTTATATATAAATGATGGAAAGTATTTAAAGTACACTATACGAGGAAATACAAATGTAACATTGCCAGTAACGCGACCTACTATTGAATGTTTTGATCCAACAATTAATGACAGAGCCGTACTTGTTGCTCTACATCCATAATTACCTCGTATACGATTATCACCTATGTATAAAATTCTCATATCTAAAGTTTTATAAATTTCAATATCGGTTTTATAAACAATTCTTTTTCCAACTTATTCATACCGAATAAGAAAAACAGGATTAAATAAGCTACACTATATGTAAGTATGCCGACAACCAATAATATAGGCTCGGAGTAATCACAGTAATTTAATGATATTAAACCCATTAATGTAAATACGATTGGAATAGGTAGCATTTTTATTATTTCTTTCCAAAATACACCTATTGCTATGTTCTGATAAAGTTTATAATAAAGGTTCATTATGATACCTTGTCCTATGATCAATGCACCTCCGATTGCTATGGCACATCCTATAGGGCCCATTTTTTTCGATAAAAACAATTGGAATCCGAGACTAACAAATGAAATTGCAACATACAATAACGATCGAAATTTCATTTGGTTACGCGCCTGTAAGATAGTAACTCCCGAATTCTGTATTAGCGGTACAAATAGAGCTACAAAAAAAATCAATGTAATATAATAAGAGTCTAAATAACCTCTTCCTGCCCATAAGATTATAAAGTTTTTTCCAAACACGATGAAACCCGAAAGTATAAAAAGCATTACTATACTTTGCAACCGTCCTGTCTTAATAAATAAATCTGAAATCTCTTTATAATTATTACTATTAGCAACCATAGCTGTCATTTTCGGCAATAATACACTCGCTATGGATGTAGAAAATTGCATGTACATTTGTTGAAGCATTATTGCTACTGAAAAAATTGCGACAGCTAATGTACCGGATATGGCCCCAAGAACAAATTGTCCTGTTCCCCAATAAATTCTATCCATCACTGCATTCAAGAATATCCAAAATGAATATGTAGCAATTTCTTTTATAAAAGTCCAATTGAGTTTGCCGAATATAATTTTAACATGTAGTTTCCGTTTGCAATAAATTAAATTCAATATAAGTGTTACAAGATTAAAGATTGTTTGAACGATGACTAAAGCTACAGCTTTATATCCTATAGCAAGAACTAATATCAGAACACCGGTAGAAATTATTATACGAATTATATTTACAACCCTTTGAAACACAAAATTTTCATAAGCAGATATTATTGAGCCAAAAATACTTAATGGGAATGTAAATGCCAGATTAAATGTCAGAAGCAACATCATATATCTCGCTTGATTAAGTTCTGACATCGTCATTGTATTATCAAACAACTCATCAACATTAAAATAAAGCCCTAAGCCACCACATAATGCAATGATTCCTATGATTGAATATACAATAAGAAACATACCAAACATCTCCCATTGTTCTTTCTTTTTTCCTTCCGCACGAAATTTAGCTGTATACCGTATTATAGCATTACCAAAACCAAAATCCAATATTGTAAGGTATGCAATTACAGATGCTACCAGTGAATATAACCCATACTCATTTTGTCCCAAACACCGAAGCATATAAGGAGTATAAGCCAACCCAACTAAAGTGTTGAGAGCGATAATCACATAGTTTAAGACTACACCGGCTTTTAGCTGATTCACGTCTAAACAGACTTATGTATGAAATTAATCGAGGGAGGGGGCGAGGAGGTAGTCGAGGTCGAGGCGGTAGGCGTCGCGGTCGTTGGGGTCGAGGCCGGAGTTGTGGGAGAGGAGGCGGAGGAGATGCAGTTCAAGGTGAGCGGCGAGGTCGGCGGCTATGTATCGGAAGCGGGCGGTGCGCACGAAGTGCAAGGCGGCACGGAGAGTATCGGCGTCGCCGGCATCAATGTCGTCAAGACGTGATGCATAGTCGGCGGCAAGTCTGCGCTTGAAGGCATCCTGATCAGGCACGAAAGCAATCAGGTCATTGTCGATAAGCGATGTGGCTATGCTTAAAGCTTCATCAAAAGGCTTGTCAGCGAACTCCGACGAACCGGTGCAGAGCTTCATCCATCGGTCAAGCGTGGATGAGTACCACAACAGCGGTCGGTCAAAATACAATGAATCGCGGTGTGAGAGTCGGGCCGATATGACCCCAAGCAATGCGGAGTCGGATATCTGACGGTCGCCTTTAACTTTGGCATTAAATACATGCATGTACCAACGGTTAAGAAACTTCATTGATGCAGACCGATGAAAAGCCATTCTATGCACCAGATTAAACGGATACAGTGCCGTGATTATAAGGTGGGGCGGTATGGTATGGATGCATCGTTCTACCCCGTCTATCCAGTGCTTGGCCTCTTTAACCACGGCTGAAAGCGGCGCGGGCGCCACGTCATGAGTGCGGTATGGGGCTGTACGCTGCATCAGCGAAAGCAGCAGGTGACCGGCACCGAACACTTTATTGCAGTCGGTGTAATCGACGACAGAGCAGTCAGGGATATTGTAAGTCGTTAAAACGTCGGTTATCATTCAGCGTATAGGCTCGACATCAACAAGATTGATAGCGCACTTGGCGCACCCGAGTATATCAAGGCGGACCAATAGTTCACTTTGCCCTTCATTTGACACAAGGACCTCGCCTTCAAGTCCACACAAGCTGCCGCGGATTACCCTGACTCTGTCGCCTCGTCCGTAAGTACGGTCTACAAGACCTACCGGAGTGTCGGAATGGCCTAACATGAAGCGCAGATTTCTAATCTGCACCTCGGGAATAGTGGCCACAGGCCTGCCGCCTACAGTCGACGCTGCGGCTTTATTGGTGAGGAAACGCGATATGTATGGCTCGTTGACTACAATTCTACGCTCACACTCTGTACAATATATAAATACAGCGGAAGTGATGACCACACGGTCGACAGATACGCGCCGTCCGGTGCGCCATACCCTGACATCTTTTTGTGTGGCAACAAAGCAGTCGTAGCCCGCTTTATGGAGTTTTTGCGCCGCCGACTTCTCGGTATTGTTCTTAACAATAGCAATGAACCAATACCTTTTGTCCACGCCTACGGCGCTGCCGACATCAGACGATACCGGCGTAACAGTGTGTGATTCAGTTTTGATATTTATGGAATTAATATCCATACGTCACAATCTCTTTATAAGAGATACTTAATCGTATGCAAAATTAGCAATTATTTATTAAACAGCGTAATTTGGACATGAAAAAATATATACAATTGGCTCAAACAAGTGAGTGTTTGTCGAAAAGAGAAGCTCTGTGGACGTAATTTGCTGAATTACAAGCATATTGTTGCCTATCACAATCTCTTATAAAGAGAGTTGCATTTTATAGTCATCAAAAGCCGGTAAAGGCTTTCGCCTCTGTAAGCCGAGGACGAAGTCCCCGAATCAGAGTGGTAAAACACCATAAAAGAGTCAGTCAATGACTCTCGCTCCATGTTTACAAGAGATGATGAATAAGCACAATTCTTTTTCAGACTCGAAACCGAATGGTGTATCACTAACCGGGCACTTCGTACCCGGCTAACAGGTAGCTTGAGCCTTTAACAGACTCTGCATGTTGCTACACAAAACATCATCACATAGGATATTTAGCAGGTCAGATGCAAAACCCGTTTGAAGAGTTAACGTCCTGTCGGAAAGGAGAACCGTCATAATTGCTGTAGTCTGGGTAAAGTCCGGTCACGGGATGGGCGGCATCTATAAGATGAGATCGAGATGCTGATGCGGCTTTAGCCCAAAAATCACGATTATCGGCCGCGGTGGTCGACCACATCTGCAAAAATGCGGGCAGATGATATGACGGGTCGGTGAAATAGTATCCGCCCCTATCGGGCACAAACGTTATCATATAATTGTCGGAGTTAAACAGGTTGTAGACTCCTGTCGCTTCTCCGTTCTTGTTCATTATCTTATGAAGTATAGCGTTGGCCTCATCGGTATAAACGGGTTCATCCCATCGCTGCCCCGCAAGCAATAATGATGTGACGTAATACAATTCGCCGTCGGAAGCGTTGCTGTTACCTATCTTATTGCCTTTCGCGTCGCACTGCCAGCAAAAATATCCGTCCCACGGTGTGGATTTATCATAGGCCATATTGGCTTTACTCCACGACCAGAGCCGATCAAACTCATCGCGCCTGTCAAGCTGGACGCTTATCATCATTCCATACGACATACCCTCGGTGCGCACATCATTGTTTCCGGTGTCCATTATAAAGGCCATACCGTCATCAGACAGATAATATACGCTCTTCTCGCCATCACGATCATAACGGTCCAAATCGCCCGGAGTGAAAAAATGGTGCCACAAGTCATCTATACGCCTATCCACCTCTTCCCTATCTTTACCGAGAAGTGTTGTAAATAGATTCTCGCCCGACATGGGAAATGCAGTCAACACGACAGCGATTGTCAAAGTCAGACGTAGGGCTATGTTCATCATTAAGTTCATATTTATATGTATTCTTTTTATTTTTCAAACAAGCGTGCCATAGAGCGCTTGTCCTCACGTTCTTTGATAGATTGGCGTTTGTCGTATTCTTTTTTACCGCGACCGATACCTATTACAAGCTTGGCAAGACCGCGCTCGTTTATAAACAAGCGCATGGGCACGATAGTAAATCCGGTTTCCTTGCCGTTTTTTTCAAGTTTTGCAATCTCTTTTTTATTAAGGAGCAATTTACGGTCACGACGTTCGGCATGGTTGTTGTACGTGCCATAAAAATACTCGGCGATGTACATGTTTTTAACCCACACCTCGCCGTTATTTACGAAGCAGAACGTATCGACAAGACTTGCCTTGCCTTGACGTATAGATTTAATCTCGGTTCCCGTCAACACTATGCCGGCGGTGAAAGTATCGGTAATCGCATAATCAAAGCTGGCCCTGCGATTCTTTATGTTGATATCCTTAGCATTCATAATCAAGCGTGCAGTAATAATCTTCTAAACAAAAATTCAAGCACATAAGGCGGAAGCAGGATGGAAATTGTGCTTAAAAATATATATTTCACGCCACTGTTATCTTTTATACACATATATCGTGCGCCCATCCACATGACCAGCAATACAAATACAGGCAAAAACTGTACAACGGAAAGCTCCATCGGTATACAGTTGCCTATTACAGATATCGCAGCCAACAATGACAGATTATATATAACATATGTGTGATACTTCTTTTCATTCAATTCACCGTCGACCATTGACCGACCAAATACCGAGAACATGAATGACGCAAAAAAATATGACGCAAAATAGGCTATGAAAGTTATTATAGCCCTTTGCACAAGCTCAATAAGTCCGGCATCAATGTCATAAAAGTGCCTTATAAACACCGTGCAAGCGGTTATGCCAAGGAGCGGATAAAACCCTTCGGCACATATCTTTCGCGGATCATCACCTTTGGCGGCAATGTCCTCCCATCCTTTGGCGGGAGATATAATAAGTTGTATGAGAAGTCCTAAAAACTTTAACATCAGAAGCAATTTGATACCGCAAAGTTAGCAATATATCTTAAAAAAACAGTAATTTTGTATTTACGAAATTTTTTAATAAAATACCATATGTTAAAGACAATTTTAGCAATTGCCGGAAAGCCCGGACTTTTCAAGCTGGTGAGCCAAGGCAAAAACATGCTTATTGTAGAAGCTCTCGCAACCGGCAAGCGTACGCCCGCTTACGCCCATGACAAAGTGATATCGCTCGGTGATATCGCCATCTATACAACAGAAGATGACGTGCCCCTCGGCGATGTATTGGAAACGATAAAGACCAAGAACGAAGGCAAGGAGGTCGACATGAAATCATTCAGCGACGATCATGAACTCCGCAAGTACTTCAAAGAGATACTGCCCGGCTTTGACGAAGACCGTGTGTACACCAACGATATAAAGAAAGTGTTTAACTGGTACAACCTGCTTGTAGCCGCAGGTATAACCGACTTCGTTGAAAAAGAAGAGGCTCCGGCTGAAGAACAGGCCGAAGAATAAAACAGTATACACCTAAAGCAGAGAGGAGCTGCATCGGGCCATTATGCACCGATACAGCTCCTTACCTGTTTATAGAGCTATGGCATTGTCAACCTTTTCAGGCAACAGTGCTATGTCAAATACCTCCATGACGGTATTGACATAATGAAATGTAAGTCCGTCGACATAAACCGCATCAATGTCAGCTATATCTTTACGATTTTCAACCGAAAGCACGATATCGGTTATTCCGGCACGCTTGGCAGCGAGTATCTTTTCCTTTATTCCGCCGACAGGCAACACTTTACCTCGTAAAGTTATCTCGCCGGTCATGGCGAGTTTCGATTTTATACGACGCTGAGTGAAAGCCGAAGCTATAGATGTGGCCATTGTGATACCGGCCGATGGTCCGTCCTTTGGTATAGCTCCTTCGGGAACATGAAGATGTAGCTGATATTTTTCAAACAGTTCGTCATCAATGCCGATTTCAGCGGCATGACTGCGCACATACTGCAAGGCTATTGCCGCCGATTCTTTCATGACATTGCCGAGGTTGCCAGTCAGAGTAAGTTTATCGCCTTTAGTCTTTGACAGAGAAGATTCAATGAACAGAATCTCGCCCCCCACCGCAGTCCAAGCAAGACCGGTAACGACTCCGGCAAATTCATTGCCCTCATAACGGTCCTTGTTAAATTTCTCCACACCGAGAAATGCATTAAGATGCTTCGGCAGTATCTTGGACGGAACCTTGTTGCCAAGCATCTTTTCCAAAATCACTTTTCTTACGATTTTCGAAATCTCCTTCTCAAGCTGACGCACACCGCTCTCCGATGTATACTTCTCAATGATTACGGCAATCGTCTCCGGTGCAATCTTTATATCTTTCGAACCGAGATTGTTCTCCGCTATGATGCGAGGTATTATATGACGTACGGCAATCTCTACCTTTTCCTCAAGCAAATATCCGGCAAGGTCTATAATCTCCATACGGTCAAGAAGCGGCTGCGACAGAGTGGACAGTGTATTGGCCGTTGCGATAAACAAGACTTTTGACAAGTCGTAATCCACATCGACATAATTGTCATGGAAACGACAGTTCTGCTCCGGATCAAGCACTTCAAGAAGCGCCGCCGACGGATCGCCTTTGAAATCACTGCCTATTTTGTCTATTTCGTCAAGCAGAAGCACCGGATTCGAGTCACCGGCACGCTTTATCGCATCTATTATACGTCCCGGCATAGCACCTATATAAGTACGACGATGCCCGCGTATCTCAGCCTCGTCATGCAGACCGCCAAGCGAAACACGCTGATATGAACGCCCCAAAGCATTGGCAATCGACTGTCCCAAAGAGGTTTTACCTACTCCGGGAGGTCCTACAAGACATACTATCGGCGACTTGCCGCCGGGATTATTCATAAGCACGGCTATCTGTTCAAGAATACGCTGCTTTACTTTAGGCAGTCCGTAATGCTCTTTGTCAAGGATGTCACGGGCGAGCTGAAGGTCTGTGTTCAATTCGGAATACTTCTGCCACGGCAAATCGAGCAAAGTCTCAAGATAGGTGTATTGTACGGAATAATCAGGACTTTGCGGATTCAGACGAGCCAGCTTGTCAAGTTCCTTGGCAAATACTTTTGCCGCAGCATCGGTGAAATTGACCTTCTCCCCTCTTTTGCGAAGTGCATCAAGTTCATCTTCCGTGTCACCATACAATTCCTGACGAATGGCCTCCATCTGCTGCTGAAGAAACGCCTGACGCTGGTTCTGCTCGAAGTTCTCACGCGCCTGTGATTGAATCTTCTGCGCTACCTCATGCATATGTTCCTGTTCGGTAAGTTCCAGCAAAAGGGTGCGGGCTCGTTCTTTTATATTATTCTCAGCCAGCAGAGCGCCTTTGATACTTGATGAAAAAGGCGACTGACTGCATATCATATTGATAAGCCCCACGGAGTCGGGATAATTCTGTATGTTGTGAACAAAATCCTGAGCTCCCTCCATATTACGGAGCAATTTAAGCATCAGTTCTTTTACGGCCTTTACTATAGCAGGGAAAGTCATGTCATTTTTACGAGGCTTCTGCTCCTTAAGCATCATGACCTTCAGATGTATGCGTCCGTCAAAAGAATAACGGTCTGAATACCCGAGGACCTGAAATTTGTTACGCGCTCTTACAAGAGCCGTACGCTGACCGTCAGGCAAATCAAATATCTTCAGCACATCGGCCACCACACCAAACTGCTGCAGTTGATCGATACTTGGATTTTCAACTTCCGGATCAAGCTGACACACTACACCGATCGGTGTACCTGTCTCATAAGCCATCTGAGCAATCTGCTTGGATTGTTCTCTCACCAATGCCAAAGGAGTTGTTACTCCCGGGAAAAGCACAAGATTCTGTGTGGCAAGTATCGGCAAAGCGTCCGGATTAGGCTCACTGTTAAATTTGTCAGGGTTAATCTCAATCTGCCCCAACGATATTATGCGCGGATTATCTTTATCTGTTCCGTTGTTCATCTGCTAACAATGCATTAAATACTTCTTGAAAGCCGGGAATTGGGCCGGCATTTTAACCGTAGACTTCTCTCCTTTCATAAATGCGGCCAGTTTAGCCGGCACTTCAACCGGTCGGTCTATTATACACTCAACCGTGTCCTTGAACTTGGCGGGATGCGCAGTTTCAAGAAAAACCCCGACTTCACCGGGACGCATGTATTCGGCCAACGCTCTGTATGCTACGGCACCATGCGGGTCAAGAAGATATCCGTCTGTATCATAAACTGAACGAAGTGTAGCCTTGATCTGTCCATCATCATAACTGCATCCTGATATATCAGCTGTTATAGCTTCATGAGAATTTCCGTAAAGGTCAAGTATACGGGCAAAATTGGACGGATCGCCGACATCCATGGCATTAGCTATGGTAGCCACCGATTTCCGCGGATTGTAACTGCCGGTCAGGAGATATTCAAGAAATACGTCATTTCTGTTATTAGCGGCAATAAAACGTTTTATCGGCAGGCCCATGCGTTTTGCTATCAGACCGGCACAGATATTGCCGAAATTACCGCTCGGTACAGCCACAACAATATTGTCAAGATTCACACCGGCACGTGCCAACTGTGCGTAGGCATGAAAATAATAAAACATCTGAGGCAGGAAACGTGCCACATTTATCGAGTTAGCCGAAGTCAGTTTCATCGCTTCATTCAGCTCCTTATCCATAAACGCCGACTTAACGAGAGCCTGACAGTCATCAAACGTACCGTCGACCTCCAGTGCGGTAATATTGGCTCCAAGTGTGGTGAACTGCGCTTCCTGAATTTTGCTTACCTTGCCTTTCGGATAAAGCACATGTACTTTAACCCCCTCAACATTAAGAAAGCCGTTAGCCACGGCACTGCCTGTATCACCCGACGTGGCTACAAGCACATTTACCGTTCCGCGTCCTTCACGCTCATTGAAATATCCTAACAGACGCGCCATAAAACGCGCGCCAACATCCTTGAATGCGAGAGTAGGACCATGAAACAGTTCAAGCGCATAACGGTCATTGCCAACTTTTACCAACGGTATTTCGAAGTTGAGTGTGTCGTTGACTATATTCTTCAACGTCGAAGAGTCAATATCCTCCCCGAAAAGCGTATTAGCTACAACATAGGCAATATCACCAAGCGACATCTCCCCTATATGCTTGAAAAACGCGGAGGGAATAGTCGTTATGCGTTCAGGCATGTAGAGCCCTCTGTCAGGAGCAAGCCCACGCACCACAGCTTCTTTAAGCGAGGCTGTCGGTGATGTCTTGTTGGTACTGTAATATCTCATTATATAGTTATGTTTATTTTATCAGTAAGTTCATAAACGTATCACCGGCTACAGTTCCGTATGCTCCTTTCGCGGCGGCCGCCTCCGAGAAGACCTGAGTGGCATCAGGCTTGTCTCCGGGCCGGTATATAAGAAACGGCACCGCATCGGAAGTATGAGTACGCAGACGGCACGGTGTAGGATGATCGGGCAACACGGCTATAGCAAGCGGCTCATCCATGGTATCAGCAACCTCCACAATCGGCGCGAGTATGCGTCTGTCAAGATACTCGATTGTGCGTACCTTCAACTCGACATCGCCCTCGTGACCCGCTTCATCACTTGCTTCTACATGAAGAAACACGAAGTCATTCCCGGCACGCAACGCATCAATGGCGGCTTGCGCCTTACCCTCGTAATTGGTATCATACAGACCGGTGGCTCCATCGACATGAACAGGCTCAAGCCCGGCATAGCGTCCTATACCGAAAATGAGGTCAACAGCCGATATTACCACTCCCCGCCGTATGGGATAAGTGTCGCTCAAGTGACGCATAAACGGGCGATAACCCGGCGACCACGGCCATATACTGTTGGCCGGTTCTTTACCTTCCGCTATACGACGCAGGTTAACAGGATGCTCTGACAATATACGCTGCGACTCAACGATAAGTTCATTAAGTATATGTGCTGTGGACTCCGACTCGACACACAACGGTTTTACCATGACCTCCGATACTACAGCTCCGGGCACATCATGAGGCGGCGTACAGTCAAGACGTTTGTCACCATCTTTTATAAGAAGCAGGTGACGATAAGATACTCCGGGATAAAACATAATACGGTCACTCCCGAGACTATCCTGCAATGTCTGTATAAGTTCCCGAGCTTCTTCGGTAGAGATATGTCCTCCTGAATGATTCTTTATCCTACCGTCATTAACGGTTATAAGATTACAGCGCATGGCCATATATCCCTCAGGAATATCAACCCCCATGCTCGCCGCCTCAAGAACGCCACGACCTTCAAATGCCTCGTTCACATCATACCCGAGTACCGTCATGTTAGCGACCTCGCTACCGGGATGAAATCCGTCAGGCACTGTATGAAAAAGGCCGGTGCAGCCTTTGGCTGCCAACATATCCATTACAGGAGTGTCGGCAGCTTCAAGAGGGGTCCTGCCTCCGAGTGCATCGACAGGTTCATCGGCCATACCGTCGCCCAATACTATCAAATACTTCATCTATATATACTACAGGTTGGTTATTTGTATGTAGCCGGCATCATCATCTGATATTAGCAATGCCTATTATATCAGAAAACACCCCCGCGGCGGTAACTTCCGCTCCGGCACCATAGCCCTTTATGACCATCGGATATTCGTTGTAGCGCTCGGTTGTTATCAGTATCACATTGTTGCTACCCTCGAGATGATAGAACGGATGTGACGAGGGCACTGTGTGTAATCCGACACTGACTTTTCCGTCATCAAGCCGGGCCACAAAACGGAAGTGCATTCCTGACGTCTCGGCCTCGGCACGCTTTTTCTCAAACTCGCCGTCAAGTTCTTTTATGTCATTGAAAAAATCAGACAGTTCTCCTTCGAAAAAACGTTGCGGAATAAACAAATCGGCCACGACATCCTCCTGTTCTACCTTATAACCGGCTTCACGAGCAAGAATGACAAGTTTTCTTATCACATCCTTGCCGCTAAGATCGGTACGAGGATCAGGCTCACTGTATCCTGCCTCTTTGGCCATCATTATGGCGCGGCTCATAGGCACATCGGTACTCAACACATTAAATATGTAATTGAGCGTGCCGCTGACCACTGCTTCTATTTTAAGTATACGGTCGCCGGAATTAATAAGATTGTTTATTGTATTGATAATAGGAAGACCGGCACCGACATTTGTCTCGAACAGGAACTTCACATCTTTTTTACGAGCTATGTTTTTCAACTTCGCATACTCATCATAACGATCGGATGCGGCAATCTTGTTAGCCGCCACCACATTTATATTATGACTCAACATGTCGGCATACAACGCGGCGATTTCCCGGCTTGATGTGCAGTCGACAAATACGGAATTGAATATATTCATCCCTATCACTCCGTTTCTGATATTTTCAGGTGTAGCCTCAATATCGGAATTTTCGAGCAGTTCATGATAGTTCTCGGTATCGATACCGTCGCGTGTAAATACACATTTACGCGAATTGGCAAGACCAACCAATCTGAGACGCAACGCTTTTTTTTCCAACAGATTTTCCTGCTGGGCATGGATCTGCGCCAGAAGATGGCGGCCCACATTTCCCACTCCGACAACAAACAGGTTTAAGACCTGAGTGTCAGATAAGAAAAAACTGTCATGGATTACGTTAAGCGCCTTACGGAGGTTCTTATGTTCGATAACAAACGATATATTGGTCTCCGATGCGCCCTGTGCGCAGGCTATGACGCTTATACCGTTGCGGCCGAGTGTGTTGAACAGTTTACCGGCTATACCGGTGGTATGCTTCATATTCTCACCTACAATCGCCACCGTGGCGAGATTGGGCTCGGCGCTTATGTTGTTGAACGTACCCGCCGCAAGTTCGGCGGCAAACTCTTCACGCAATACGCTGATCGCATGGTCGGCATCGGCATTACGCACCGCAAAGGATGTGGTATGCTCACTCGCCGCCTGACTAACCAAGAACACAGATATGCCGTGCTTGGTAAGAGCCGTGAATATACGTGCATTCACACCGATCACCCCCACCATACTAAGACTCTCGACCGTAATAAGGCAGGTGTCATTGATTGAGGAAATGCCCTTTATAGCCTTACCTTCAGACGACGGATGCTGCTCACTGATGCACGTACCCGGAGCCGACGGATTGAAAGTATTTTTTATATGTATAGGTATGTTTTTGTGAAATACGGGATAGATCGTAGGAGGATAGATAACCTTAGCTCCGAAATTGCACAACTCCATAGCTTCGGTAAATGACAGATGATCTATGACAAGCGCACCGTTTATGACCCTCGGGTCGGCGGTCATGAAGCCGTCGACATCAGTCCATATTTCAAGGACAGCGGCATCAAGGGCGGCGGCAAGTATGGCAGCCGTATAATCGGAACCACCCCTGCCGAGGTTGGTGATGTTGCCTTCGGCATCGCTCGCTATGAAGCCCGGCACCAAGGCCACCTTGAAGTCGAGACGGTCAAATATATCGTGGATCAGCACCTGAGTGGCGTCATTGTCAAGCACGTGCTTGTCCCACTGCTTTTCAGTCTTTATGAAGTTGCGGCTGTCAAGGTGAACAGCTCCTTCAATGACCCGAGATATAATGACTGACGACAACCGCTCGCCATAGCTTACAATTATATCGAGAGTACGGTCGCTGAGGTCTTTTATCAGACTGACTCCGCGATATATGTTGCCAAGCTCCTCAAGAAGAGGATTTACTATCGACTGTACATCAAGTCGAGACGGCCCCGGAACTATGCCTTCAATCACCTGCTGATGCCGCTCAACTATACGGGCATAACTCTCAAGATAGCCGATATCGCCTTTAGCGGCAAGCCGGGCCGTATTTATAAGCTGGTCGGTGATGCCGCCGAGTGCCGACACCACTACGATGACCGGTTCGGTACAGCTCTCGACAATGGCCTTGACATTTCGCAGGCTTTCGACCGTGCCTACCGATGTGCCGCCAAATTTAAGAACTTTCATTTCAAATTTTAATGTAATATCATTGTATAGTGCAAAGTTAGTGTAAACGCACGTCTTTTAAAAACTGTCGTTTACATTTTTACATTGCCGACTAAAATTTTCTAAACTCAATAGTGGCATAATCAGAGTGCAGTGTCATGCCGCTATGTGAAAGATGCTTTACCTCAAATGTGGTTTCCTTCGCATCAATACCCCAACGGAGCATTGAAGACGCCTCATTGGTAGGAAATTTAAGCGTGAGAGTATTGCCTCCGTACTCCATATTACCGGTTATCATCGCACCCTTAACATTGGTTAGATTGACTGTGTGGAGGTACAGACAATAATAATATTGTTCGGGATTTTCAACCGTACCGTCAGCCAATGTTATTTCCATTATCTGCCACTGTCCGTCAAGGTCTCCGTTAATAGATCGTTTACGACAGCCTGTCATAAGTACAATGGCCGTCAAGAAAACGGCAAAAACCGTATATCTGTTTAAATATTTCATAACCATCCTGTTTTTCTTAATGTTAACATTGCGCCGTAGCTATGTCCGAGCATGCCTCCGCGGTCGGCACCGAATGACAGTGTACCCGACATTCCCTCAAGCCATTTAGGACTATAAGTTATCTCAAACAATCCGTTGGCATTGGACAATACGTCTTTAAGAGGTTTTTCATATGTACCCCAGTTACAGGTATACGACAGCAGCACCCTATACTCCAGCTCTTTAGTAGGGCGCCCCATGAAGCCTAAATGATGTCCGATGACACGATTGCTGCGAAACACAATCTGCCCGTTGCGATTATATATAGGCGATATTATCAGCGGATTGCCTATGCCCATGCCCCAGTGCTGCCAGCCGGTATATATGTAGTGGTTGTAATAGTTGTCACGTCCGCTGACCTGCTCGGGAATCTCGGGAGTATGATCCCAATACACAGGACCGCTCTGATCCTTTGTATAAAGAAACTCGTACACCAATGTGGCGATGACCGGATTTTCGGGAAATGACACCTCGACACCCCATAAACCGTCGCGCCAGTCATAATCAAAAAACATCTGGGAATGGTCCTCAAAAAAATGCTCGTAGTAAAGGCCCACATTCCACTTCGGGGTTATGTTCCATCCGATGCGAGCGTTCCAGCTTCCGACATGGTTGCCATAGCAGTTGGTCTGCTCGCCCTTCGGAGTGTTTGCCCCGCCGCTTGACGGAATGAATGCCTTCAGAAAATCCTTTAAGCTGTTGGGCATGTCAATCCACTTATTACCGTCAAATGACCTACCGCCGAATTGCGCCGCCATCTCAAGGCCACCTTCAAACCAAGCCGGAAACTTGTCAAGGTTCTGCACCTTAAGAAACAAGCCTTTGGAATGATATAGTATATGCTTGGTGCGTTTGGTGCCGGGAGCGGCAAAATCGCGTTGCCAGTTGTCATCGGTAAACATGCCATAAGCCACATACCCCTTCACGGCAAGCCAGTTCTTGGTATGAGGCACTATCGTATAGTCGGGTATTCCTACCCTCACCTGCGGCACAGGGCGTGCATTGCCTGAATACAGCAGGTTACCGCTGCTAAGACGCGGATTGTTGAACTCTCCGTAAATCTCCTTGCTGCCTATCATAGCGCCGAGGCAACGGTATTTTATCTCGGCATAAAGTTGCTGGACTATAAATGACGATGTAAAGTTGTAAGCGCCGGCAAGGTCGACTCCCGCGCCCCACGAAAAGCGTTTGTCCTTCTCAATATCACGGAATATACCCGCACGCAGATATCCGTTGTTTTTCTTTATTGACGACAACCCCTGCATGTTATTCACAAGCCAAAACGGTGTGTTCTGCCCATTGCTGAAACTCACTTCCCCCTCCACGCTATAGCGTAGACTGTCAATAGCTGACGCCGAAAATGCACAGGCAACAACCGCTACCAGACATAATTTTCTCAAATGTGTCAAAAAATTCATATTAAACAGAATGATTTCCGATGCAAAATTAGCCAAATTAAGCAACTTGACCAAATAACCTATAATTATATATGTATGTTAGCTACCGGTATAGAAAACAAAAGAGTAATTTTGTGAAAATTTTTCCGTCGGAGTGCAACCTTTATGGCATATAGCTGCATCTAAGGGTAAAAACAACGAAATTCAAACAACTATTATTTAATTATGAAACGTATCATTTTACCTCTTCTGTCGGTTGTACTCCTTGCTGTATGCTCCGCATGTCATACCCAGAACGACAACCAGATGCTTCGCGATGAAATCGTCAATGAGTTAATGCAGATTGTGAGCGAACTGAACGACTCGTCGTTTAATGACATCGTGATTCTTGCCGAAAACGGCAACAACACGTCATTGGACATAGACAAGTCGCAACTTACACCCGACGGCAAGGGCAACGTGTTAATGACGGTGCAGATTGATGTCGAGGACAACGAAGGTTTAGGCGGTGAATACTTGGTATCAATAATATGCGGAGGGCTGGCAATTGCAGGTGCTTTTCTGACTCCGATACTAATAGGGTATTTCATCTGTTACTTCATATTCCGTAGCAAACGCGACCGCAACAATCTGATACGCGAGGCCATATCCTCCGGCTACGCGCTGCCTAAAGAGTTTTTCATAACCCACGTACCCCGTGAACGTCTACAATCGGCTGTCACGTATATAGCATGGGCTGTAGGACTGTTCCTGTTCTTTATGATAATCAACACTAAAGCTATCGCCTACCTATGCTTCATTCCGTTTATAATTGGTCTGGGCAAGTTGCTGGCCTACTTCCTGTACGAGCACAAAAAGCGCAACGGCAGCACAATCGATAATACAGATAATTCACTACAGAATAATGCTGACTAAGTGGGAAGAACTCAAACTTATCGCACAATGCGTGGCCGGTGACAACCGGCACGCATTTGAGCGATTGGTTGAAGAATACAACGACGGGCTGCGTCGCTTCCTGCTCAATCTCACTCTTGGCGACGTATCATTAACCGATGACTTGGCCCAAGAAACATTTATAAAAGCCTACCTGTCGCTACGTTCTTATCAGGGACTGGCTCGGTTTAAGACTTGGCTCTACCGCATAGCCTACAACGAATACTACACCTATCTTAGAAAGACCCGTGAGTTTCGCCTTGATGACAATATGACCGACAAACGCGATATAAGTCCGCATCTCGGCGACGATGCAAGAATGGATCTCGAACAGTGCATAGCGGCGCTCAACGAAAACGAACGTTCGGTAGTTTTGTTATTTTATATGGAAGACCGCCCCATAAAAGAGATAGCCCAAATAACAGGGATGCCCGCCGGCACGGTGAAATCCCATATAGCAAGAGCCAAAGTAAAAATGGCTAAAGTATTAGAAAACTAAAAACGCAGATATATGATAAAAAATATCGATGACACGGAATTGAAGCAATTGTTTAAGAAAGAGCTTCCGCAAGCTCCCGAAAATCCATGGTTCACGCGTAAAGTCATGAACAGACTGCCAGAAAAAGAATTCAAAGTATTTTCTTGGATAGAATACCTCTCATACGCCATAGCCATTGTGGGGCTTGTAATCTATTGGGCTATATTTTGTCGTGATCTTAAAGAGGCGGCAACCATAACAATGCAAGACATAATATCATACACGGCCCTTACAGTCACAGGCTTCTTTATTGCCATCAGTTTTGTGGCGCCAAAGGTAAAGCGCTGGCTTATGGAACCGTAGAAGCATAAGCCTCTGTCTGTCATAAATAAAGAGCATGGATGCTTGGCATCCATGCTCTTTCAGTCATTTGAACCGATTTATTGTCAAATCAGATATTGCGAAGATATCGACTGATTCTCGTGTACACGACGTATAGTATCGGCAAACAGACGAGCTACCGACAATATAGTGCACTTGCGGCAAGAACCGGTATAGGGAATACTATTGGTAAATATCATTTCCTCTATTGAAGAATCGTTTACACGGTCACTTGCCGGATCACTCATTATAGCGTGAGAGCACAATGCCCTGACACTCTTGGCGCCCTCCGACATCATAAGATCGGCAGCTTTGGTAATCGTACCGGCCGTATCGACCATATCATCGATCAGTATAACGTTTTTATCCTTGACGTCACCGATCACCGTCATCGAAGCCACTACGTTAGCCTTGGCCCGCTGCTTGTGACAGAGTACCAAAGGCACATCAAAGTATTTGGCATAATTGTTGGCTCTCTTGGCTCCTCCCACATCAGGAGTGGCTATAACCATATCATTAAGATGAAGCGATTCTATATACGGTATAAACACCGAAGAGGCATAAAGATGATCGACAGGAACATTGAAGAAGCCCTGTATCTGGTCGGCATGCAAATCCATGCATATCACACGGTCAACTCCAGCGGTGCTAAGCAGGTCAGCCACCAATTTTGCGGCGATAGACACACGGGGCTTATCCTTGCGGTCCTGACGGGCCCAGCCGAAATATGGCATCACTGCAATTATAGAAGCAGCCGAAGCACGCTTGGCCGCATCAATCATAAGCAGCAACTCCATGAGATTGTCGCTGTCAGGGAAAGTGGACTGTACAAGAAAAACTTCACATCCACGGATTGATTCTTCAAACGACACTTCAAACTCGCCGTCGGCAAAATGCAGAATATTCATTTTACCGAGTTCAACACCGAGATCCTTGCAAATCTCTTTTGCCATGTATTCTGACTTTGTGCCGGCAAAGACCTTAAATGGAGGTAACATTACTCAAGAAAATTTTTAGATTGGAATTTTGCTGCAAATTTATCGTTTTTTACTGTTATTTCCCCTATTGCCCGAGGATTTTTTATCATCATCAATGACATTTTTATGCTTTATCTTCCATACGACAGCATCATTAGGGCCGATTTCGGTATCAAAAGTCTTTTCCGACGAAATATTTTTCCTCATCATGTCTTTGGACAGCAACTCAGTAGCTACGCAATCGCCTTCAGGAATGCTGAGAACGTCAAATGCATGCCGGGGAATGTTTATTTTCAGGCTGCATGATTCGGAGCTGAAATTAACGGCGACAATCAATGTCTCGTCATCGCAACTTCTCAGAAACACATACTGACGATGCGGATTCAGAGTAGGATTGTCGTAGTTGACATACATAAGGTCGAAGAAACGCCCGCGCGCAATTGCTTTCTCACTATTGCATAGACGCAAAATAGCGATATACTTTTCACGTAACCATATCTCACGACCATCAAGCAACTCATTGTCGCACTTGCCGTCATTGAACCACCGTCTTAGTGTGGGCACACTCCAGTAATCAAATATAGTCGTGCGACCGTCATATCCGCTGTAGCCCTCGGCATCAAGAGCCTGCTCTCCCAATTCCTGACCGGCATATATCATCATAGGACCGGTACTGATAAACGCACTTACGACAAGCGAAGGTATGACAAGACTCGGGTCACCGGCGTAAAATTTTGAGCCGAAACGCTGCTCATCATGATTCTCAAGAAAGTTAAGCATATGCTCACCTATGCCGTCAACAGTCTGCCAGCAGTGAGTGAGCTGAGCGGCCGAAACATTATGACACTGTATGCCACGAAGAGTATCATAAAGATTCACCTTATCATAAAGATAATCAAAACCTCCGCGATTAATAAAGTCGCGGTACAATGCCACATCATATATCTCCGCTATAAATATGATATGCGGATAACGCTCTTTTATATTGGGTATAGCCCACTGCCAGAATTCAATAGGCACCATATGGGCCATATCGCAGCGGAAACCGTCAACACCTTTCTCGGCCCAATAACGCAGTATATCAAGCATCTGAAACCATGTCTTGGGTATCGGATAGAAGTGCTTAGAACCGTCACCGTAATCTATTCCGTAATTCAATTTCACCGTTTCATACCAGTCATAGGGTGAAGGGAAAGCGGTAAAGCAATCATTACCCGATGCCTTTGCAGGAAATTCGACATAAGCGTCATTGCCCTGCCCAAGATCAATTGACGGAGCAAAAAGCTGGTGAGGTATGTAATAGAAGTTATTGTCACGGTCAAAGAAGCGATTTCGGTTGTCACCAACTCCGAAATCCACCACACCGCGTGGTTTTGCATCGGATATATACTGTCGCGACACATGATTTGGCACAAAGTCGACTATCACCCTCATGCCGGTATCATGCGTTCTGACAAGAAGCGCCTCGAATTCCTCCATGCGTCGATTGACATCGACCGCTATGTCGGGATCTACATCATAGTAGTCCTTTATCGCATAAGGCGAACCCGCCTTACCCTTTACTACATGTTTGTTGTCGCGGGCTATGCCGTAACGCGAATAATCGGTCTGCACCGAATGCTCTATAATTCCCGTATACCATATATGAGTTATCCCGAGGTCCTTTATCTTTCTAAGGACCTTGGAAGTTATGTCATTCATTTTTCCCGAGCCGTTCTGCTCAATCGTACCGTTAGGCACGCAGTTCTGATTCCTGTTGGCAAACAGCCTCGGCAACATCTGGTAAATTACCGGTTTTCCATTGTTCATATCAACTTGTCATTCAAACATTAACGAGCCCCGATTTCAACAAGGCCTCTTTCGCACATTTATATCCACTTTTAAACACTCGTTCCTTTTCATGAAGATTGAATACCTTCAGGTCGGCAATAGCCTCGGTCGACACCACAAGATCGCACAATTTTATATCACCTACGGCGTTGGTGCGGGCCATCAGATGATAAGTACGCTGAGCCACATCGATTATAGTACCGTTATACGCCTTGCCTTTTACCAAGGGGCTCACATTGACTCCGATCAGATATTCACATTCATCCCTGATAGCCCATGACGGAAGATTATGAAGTACTCCTCCGTCAACATAATTGGCCCCGTCGATCCTTACAGGCTTAAATACTATAGGCATGGCACACGAGGCCATGACCCGATCGGCAATAATGCCCTCGCGCCATTGTACCGGAACACAGTGGTCAAGATCGGTAGCACATATCACAGTAGGCATCTTACAGTCTTCAAGGCGCTCAACCGCAAGACTTTTGCGCAGAAATGACTTAAAGCCGTTCATTTTGAAAAATCCGTCCTTCGGCACACTTATTTCGCAGAAGTCTGAAAATTTATTATTGTAAAACAGCTTCATTATTTCAAGCGGAGCAAGTCCTGACCCATACATGGCCGCCGCGATGGACCCGGCACTTACACCGGCTATGATGTCGGGCTTGACACCAAGCTCATCCAATGCATACAAGGCACCAAGATGCGCGAATCCGCGGGCACCTCCGCCGCTGAGGGCCAACCCTATCTTATATGGTTTATTTTTAGCCAATATTAAAAGAGTGTTTTTATTTATAACACAAAATTATAACATTTTCCCTATAATATAAGATGACCGACACAACTTTTTCACAAATTGCCGCCCATACGAAGTCAGCGACACCGTTCAAAACAATATGTCGCCCCTTTTATCTTACTGCTATATAAGCCTTAACCCGCCAAGTATACGTGTTTTTGAAAAAGCGGCCGATATTTCCCTCTTAAAAATTAGGACTATGTTGGGTAAAAGTACTATTTTTGTAGGTTAAATGACAACAATAAAACCAATATAGTTATGAAGTTCAATGTCTCCAGTAAGACGCTATACAGCTACGTTTCGGCTGTCAGCAAAGTGATTAACTCCAAAAACGCCCTTACCGTACTCAACAACTTCCTGTTTGAGCTAAATGACAATCTTCTGACTATCACGGCTTCCGACCTTGAAAACACACTTGTGGCAAGTCTTACCGTGATGGACGGAGAGGGCTCGGGAAAATTCTGTATCGACGCACGCCGCATCGTGGATCTGCTCAAGGAGATGCCTGATCAAGGCATAGAGTTCATAATAGACGACAACAATCTGTCGGTAGAAATCAAATACAACAACGGTAACTACAGTTTCATTGCACTTAACGGAAACGAATACCCGTCCAATGAGAATACCGATGACGAAAGCGCGTTCTCGTTCAATTACCCCACCGACCAGTTGATAAAAGGTATCGACAACACTTTATTTGCCGTCGGCAACGATGACCTTCGTCCGCAGATGATGGGTATACTATGGGACATAAAAGACGATGCCATAACATTTGTGGCCACCGATACACGCAAACTCGTCCGTTACTCCAACAACGCTAAAGCCCCGGGATATGAAGGGTCGTTCATACTTCCGGTAAAACCGGCAACCGTCATCAAAAACGTATTTGCAAAAGAAGCTGAAATCAAGATTACGGTATCGCCCAAAAGCGCTACATTCGAAAGTGCTTCGTTCAAGTTCAACTGCCGCTTCATAAAAGGTTCTTTCCCCGACTACAACCGCGTTATACCTACCAATAATCCTTATGTAGTCACGGTTGACCGCCATTCATTCCTTAATGCGGTGCGTCGTGTTGGAGTATTTGTAGACCAAGGCCACGGCCTTGTGAAATTCAAGATTGAGAAAGACAAGATGATACTACGCGCCACCGACAATAACTTCTGCACGTCGGCACGCGAGGAAGTAGCTTGCGACTTCACCGGCAATGATATGATCATAGGCTTCAGCGCTCCTTATCTTATCGAGATTTCAAGCACCATATCAACTGACGAACTTATCATAAAACTTTCCGATCCGAGCCGTCCCGGAGTATTTGTCCCCTCCGATGAAAAAGAGGGCGACAACCTGCTCATGCTGCTCATGCCCATGACCGTCACCGACTTCTAATTAAAGTATTATATTTAATGGAACTCAATCTGAGAAACCCTATAGTATTCTTCGACCTCGAAACTACAGGCACCAACATATTACGCGATAAAATAGTAGAAATATCATATATTAAGGTAATGCCCTCCGGCGCCGAAACCGAGCGTACACTGCGTATCAATCCGGGAATACCCATTCCGGCCGAAGCTACAGCCGTGCATCATATCACTGATGAAGATGTAAAAGAATGCCCTACGTTCAAGCAGGTGGCGCAAGACCTCGCCAAGGTATTTCTCGGCTGTGACATAGCCGGCTTCAACTCCAATCGCTTCGATGTGCCTCTGCTTATGCAGGAATTCTCGCTTGCAGGAGTGGATATCGATCTCGCCCGTCATAAATTTATTGATGTACAGAACATATTCCATAAGATGGAACAGCGCACTCTCGTGGCCGCCTACAAATTTTATTGCGGGAAAGACCTTGAAGAAGCTCACTCGGCCAACGCCGACACAAGAGCCACATACGAAGTGCTGAAAGCTCAACTCGACCGTTATCCCTCGCTCAAGAACGACATAGCTTACCTCTCTGAATTTTCATGTCATAACAAAAATGCCGATCTTATGGGCCGCATAATCTTCAACAATGAAGACAAGGAGGTATTTAACTTCGGTAAATATAAAGGTGAAGAGGTAGAAAAAGTATTTCGACGTGATCCCGGATATTACAGCTGGATGATGCAAGGCGAATTTGCCGAAAACACCAAACAGGTCATTACACGCATAAGAATGCGCATGAAATAACTATATAATCATGTTAAACGGCAAACATATAATTCTTGGCATAACAGGAGGAATAGCTGCATACAAATCGGCAGTGCTTCTGCGTCTGATGATAAAAGCCGGAGCCGAAGTACAGGTAGTCATGACTCCGTCGGCAAAAGAGTTTATCACTCCTGTGACTCTGTCGGCATTAAGCGGCAAACCGGTTGTAAGCGAGTTCTTCACCGCCAACACCGGTGAATGGCACAGCCATGTCGATCTCGGACTGTGGGCTGACGCCATGGTCATAGCACCCGCCACGGCATCGACCATCGCGAAAATGGCTACAGGCGTAGCCGACAATATACTTGTCACCACATATCTGTCGGCCAAAGCTCCGGTATTCGTAGCACCGGCCATGGACCTCGACATGTTTGCACACCCAACTACCCGGCATAATCTCGAGCTGTTGCGTTCTTATGGCAACACGATAATAGAGCCGGCTTCCGGTGAGCTCGCAAGCCATCTTATCGGAAAGGGGCGCATGGAAGAGCCGGAAAATATACTTGAAGTCCTTGAAAAGCACTTTGCTAAAGCAGACGACCTTAAAGGACGAAAAGTACTCATTACAGCAGGCCCCACATACGAGCGCATCGATCCCGTACGCTTCATCGGCAATTACAGCACCGGCAAAATGGGTTACGCAATTGCGGAGGAAGCTGCGTCAAGAGGCGCGGAGGTAGTCTTGGTAAGCGGTCCTGTAGATCTGAAAGCGAAGCATCAGTCGATTAAAATAATATCAGTGGAGTCGGCACGCGAAATGCTTGAGGCATGTGAAAAGGACTTCGATTCATGCGATATAGCCATAATGTGCGCGGCGGTAGCCGATTATGCTCCTGTTCATTGTGCCGGCACCAAAATAAAACGTGAGGGGCATGAGGCACCGGTTATCGAACTCAAAAAAAATCCGGATATAGCGAAGACTCTCGGTGCAAAGAAAAAGGCAGGACAGATACTTGTAGGATTTGCTCTTGAAACCGATCATGAAGAAACTAACGCCCATACAAAACTTGCATCAAAAAATCTCGATATGATAGTGCTTAACTCATTACGGGACAAAGGCGCAGGGTTTGGAACCGACACAAACAAGGTCACCATCTTCACTTCCGACGGTCAGACAATGCCTTATGACACCAAAAGCAAGCGTGATGTTGCGGCAGATATAATAAACGCCATCATTTCTTTATGATGACAGCACACACGGTCACGGCTTTATTCTTTTTACTCTTGACAGCTTCTTACATCGAAGCGCAGGAGTTGAATTGCCGTGTCACTGTGGATCGGTCGCAAGTGCAAGGTACCGGCGTTGCCGTATTCGCCACTCTTGAAGATGCCATATCAGACTATCTGAACACGCGTAAGCGCACCGACGCCTCAATCTCGACAAACGAAAGAATAGACTGCACTTTTTTCTTCACCATAACAGGTTACGAACCGCCAGAAATGAGCGGCACTCTTCAGATACAGTCATCAAGACCCGTATATAACAGCGTGTATACAACCACCCTGATTAACTTCAAGGATAATAAAATAAACTTCGAGTACAATGAAGGCGACCCTCTCGTATTTTCAGAAAACACGTTTGAAGGCAATCTCACCTCGATACTTGATTTTTACGCTTATCTGATAATTGCCATAGATTTCGACAGTTTTTCTCCCCGTGGCGGAGAGCCATATTATAAAAAGGCACAGGATATAGTATATCGGGCGCAGTCATCGGGCGAAAGCGGATGGAGAGCCTTTGAAGACACACGCAACCGCAGTGCGTTGCTGTCGGCCTATACCGACACCCACTCATCGGCACTACGCGACCTCCTGTACGAGTATCACCGCAATGGTCTTGATTTAATGGCATTAAGCCCCGATAAAGGACGCCACGCCATAACATCATCGCTTATACACCTCCAGAAAGTCCATGAGGCACATCCTGTGTCGGTAGGACTGGAGATATTCAGAGATGCCAAACTTGATGAACTCGTCAACCTGTATACACGGGCCGGGCAGGAAGAGCGAAACAAGGCCGTCGGCGTGCTTGAAAAGGTGTATCCTTCGGAGACACAACGGATGGCAATGATAAAACAAGGAGTAAACAAATAAATAGCACAAAACCGTATGTTAAAGACACTCCACATATCCAACTACGCACTTATAGACTCCGTCGATATCGAATTTAACGACGGCTTCAACATCATAACCGGCGAGACCGGAGCGGGAAAGTCAATCATGCTCGGAGCCCTATCGCTGATACTTGGCGAGCGCGCCGATTTGAAGGCAGTGCGCGACTCCGGTAAAAAATCGGTAATCGAGGCGGTATTTGACGTGGCCGGTTACGATACGCTGAAAAACTACTGTCTTATCAACGATATCGAATGGGACGATACGACTTGTATACTGCGCAGGGAGATTTCTCCTAACGGACGGTCACGCGCATTCATAAACGACTCCCCCGTCACGCTTGACCTGATGTCGCATGTGGCGCAGCAACTCGTCGACATACACTCTCAGCATCAGAACCGGCTTATAACATCGCCTGAATTTCAGTTGAAGATAATAGACAACCTCGCGGGCAACACAGGACTCCTTGCCGAATACTCGTCGCGCTATAGAGTGTACCGCAATGCCCTCAAACGATTGCATGAAACAAAAAAACTGATCGAGCGCAACCGCACCGACGAAGACTTCACACGCTTTCAGCTTGAACAGCTTGATGCCATGAAGCTGAAAGAGGGTGAGCAGGAACGTCTTGAACAGGACCGCGACGTACTGTCTAACATGACCGAGATAAAATCCACGTTAAGCGGTGCGCTTGAAGCTCTGTCGGAAGGACGCGAAAATGCATTGTCGCTGTTGCGCGATGCTTCGGAGTATTGCGAGGAACTGGCACGTGTGCTTGAAGATGCCGATTCTCTCGGCGAGCGGCTTGAGTCGGCACGTATAGAGCTACAGGATATTGCCGAGACCCTGTCATCATACGATCAGGAATTGCACGCCGACCCTGACGAACTTGAAGCGATAGAGCAGCGTCTAAACGACATATACTCACTCCAGCAGAAACATCACGTCAACTCCATAACTGAACTTATCGAGCTTCGTGAAAGCCTGCGCACAAAACTTGATGAGCTTGAAAATAGCTCGTTTACCGTTGAAGAGCTTGAAAAGGAGGCCAGAAGAGCAAAAAACGCGGCAAAAGAGCTCGCGCTTGAATTATCTGTACGCCGCGAGAAAGAGGCCAAACATTTCGAAACCATGCTGCGTGAGCGTGCCATGCCGCTCGGAATGAAAAATCTTAGTACAAAAGTAAAAATAACCCACGGCGAACTGACTCCCGACGGATGCGACAATGTCGAATTTCTGTTTTCGTTCAACAAAAATCAGCCGCTCATGCCTGTCGGCGGCACTGCCTCCGGCGGAGAGATATCACGGCTCATGCTTTCGATAAAAGCCATAATCGCAGCCAAGATGCAGTTGCCGTCAATAATATTTGACGAAGTGGACACCGGAGTATCCGGCGATGTGGCCGACCGCATGGGCCTTATGATGAAGGATATAGCACAAAACATTCAAGTGACGGCCATAACCCATCTGCCTCAAGTTGCGGCAAAAGGCAGCGCCCACTTCAAAGTATATAAAGAGGATGACGAGCATGCGACACATACGCGTATCAGGCGTCTGTCACAGGAAGAACGTATAGAAGAACTGGCTGTGATGTTGAGCGGATCCAAAGTCGACGATGCGGCGAAAGCCAATGCAAAATCATTGCTAAATATTTAATTGTTTATGGAATCAAGCGATTATATCTTCGGCCTGAGAGCCGTAATGGAGGCCATAGAGGCCGGAAAAGAGATTGACAAAATATTTGTAAAAAAAGACATGCACGGTGATCTTGCCGCCGAGTTTTTCGATATGGCACGCGCAAACGACATTTTGATTCAACGCGTACCCGTAGAAAAACTCAATAAAATAACACGCAAGAATCATCAAGGAGTCATAGCCATTCTATCGGCGGTAACCTACCATAGACTTGATCATATAGTACCCCAGTTATATGAAGACGGCATGCTGCCGTTTATTGTCATACTCGACGGCATAACCGATGTAAGAAATTTCGGAGCCATAGCACGTACATGCGAGTGTGCCGGAGTGGACGCAATAGTCATACCACAACGTGGAAGCGTATCGGTAGGCGGAGATGCCGTAAAAACCTCGGCTGGAGCGTTGCTGCACCTTCCCGTATGTCGCGAACGTAGCGTGACCGGCGCCCTTCATTTCCTCAAAGATAACGGTTATAGGATTGTTGCCGCTTCTGAAAAGGCCGACATAAACTATACAAAAGCCGACTATACAGTGCCCGTGGCTATCGTTATGGGAGCGGAAGATACCGGCATTTCACCCGAAGCGCTTAAACTGTGCGACACGTTTGTGTCCATACCTCAGTTCGGCAATATCAGCTCACTAAACGTATCGGTCGCTGCCGGTGTCATAATGTATGAAGTCGTAAGACAACGTCTGGAAGCCGACATGGAAGTAATTTAACCGGAAAAATATCATCCTTTCATAGGATGTCCGTGTGACAGAACATACTGTTTCACTTTCTGGAAGAGGTCTGTGGCAAACACAAAGTTGCTCAACGCCTCGTTTGTTGTCTCGTAAATAAGATCTTTATTCCCTACCCATTCGCGGTATCCCTTGTTAATAAAGATAATATTTTCACCTATGCCAAGCACTGAGTTCATGTCATGGGTATTGATTACGGTTGTAATGCCATACTCATGAGTTATGTCGCTCAGCAACTCGTCGATAAGTATCGACGTCTTCGGATCAAGGCCTGAATTGGGCTCGTCGCAAAACAGATATTTCGGATTAAGGGCTATCGCGCGGGCTATGGCTACACGCTTCTGCATACCGCCCGATATCTCGCTGGGATATTTATCATCGGCACCCTTCAGGCCCACACGTTCGAGACAGAACCGGGCACGCTCGCGGCGCTCGGCATCGGTCATCTTCGTGTACATCATAATAGGAAACTCTACGTTGCCCAATACAGTCTCTGAATCAAAAAGAGCCGAGCCTTGAAACAGCATTCCTATCTCCGTGCGCAGGTGTCGCAATTGCTCTCGGTCGAGTTTAAGCAAATCACGACCATCATACAATATCTCGCCATGTTCTGGTCTTACAAGCCCCACAAGCGACTTCATCAGTACAGTCTTGCCCGAGCCGCTCTGCCCTATTATAAGATTGGTCTTTCCTGTCTCGAATACGGCGCTGACGCCTTTCAGCACTTTCACTCCGTCAAATGACTTCTCTATGTCTTTTATCTCTATCATTGCATCAGGAGTTTTGTTAGTATCACATCAAAAAGAAGAATCAGTATGGAACTGGCCACAACGGCATTGGTCGATGCCTTGCCGACCTCGAGCGCCCCACCCTTTACATAATATCCGTAAAATGAAGCTACTGAAGTTATAATGACAGAAAACACAAGAGCTTTTATTATAGTATACCATACATACCACTCCACAAACATGGTCTGTATACCGTATATATAGCGCGACACAGGTATCATGTCGGTAAACGCGGCTATCAGCCATCCTCCGAAAAGCCCCGTGGCAATGGAAAATATCACCAGCACCGGTATAAAGGCCATAAACGCCAATATCTTGGGAAGTACAAGAAACTGGGCCGAGTTTATACCCATGATCTCAAGAGCGTCGATCTGCTCGGTCACCCTCATCGTACCTATCTCCGAAGCGATATTTGATCCTACCTTACCCGATAAGATAAGACACAGTACAGCCGAACTGAACTCAAGCAGCAATATGTCGCGGGTGGCCAGACCTGTCGAATAAGCCGGCATAACGGGCGAAGTCATATTAAGTTGCATCTGGATACAGATAACCGCACCGATGAATATAGATATAACAATGGTAAGAGGTATCGAGTCGATGCCGAGTTTTCCCAGTTCGAGAAGGAACTTGCGCCCGAACACACGCCATTTCTGCGGCAGAGCAAACACCCTCCGCATGAAGATGCAGTATGAGCCGAAAGTTTCCAGTGACGATTCTATAATCATGCCTTTAACAGTTAATCTTGAAAGCTAATGATATTATGTAACATATTAATTGAGGGCAAAGTTAACCATTTTTCTTGTCTTGTAAGGGATTTTTTATTTACTTTGTGTGTCTTAAACATCTTAAACAATCGCAGAAAATGCTGGTAATAGGTATAGCCGGAGGCACCGGTTCAGGCAAAACGACCGTGGTTAACAAAATCATAAGAAGCCTTCCCGAGGGAGAAGTGGCTGTGTTGCCTCAGGATTCTTATTACAAAGACTCAAGCCACATACCCCCAGAAGAAAGATGTAAAATCAATTTCGATGAACCGGCGTCAATCGAATGGACTCTTCTGCGCAAGCATCTCGACGAGCTTAAAAACGGCAGATCCATCGAAATGCCTACATACAGCTATCTTACTTGCACAAGACAAGCCGAGACCATACGCATAAATCCGCGCGACGTGGTCATAGTAGAAGGCATACTCGTACTCACACAGCCTGAACTGCGCGACGCTATGGATGTAAAGGTATTTGTAGACGCGGACGACGATGAAAGGCTCATACGGGTTATAGCACGCGACTGCATAGAACGCGGACGCACACCACAGATGGTGATAGACCGTTATAAGGATGTGCTCAAGCCTATGCACGAGCAGTATATAGCTCCGTCAAAACGATACGCCGATCTGATTGTGCCTCAAGGCGGTAACAACACTGTAGCCATCAATCTGCTTACCGATTATATCGAAGCCCGGCTTCGTAAAGCAAAACATTAAACAAGCCCCATGGGAATAAGTATAAAAATGGACAATAGGGAATTTGAAGACGAAGACATGCCCAAATTAAGCATAACTGAAGAAGATAAAGCGGAGCAACTGCCTCCCGAGCCGCATGACAATGAAAGCGGCGCCCTTACCGACAGCACCGACCCGCAGTATCAGGACGGTTGCATGGTGTTGCGTACCGAAAATCTCGTCAAGAAATACGGCAAGCGCACTGTGGCCAATCATGTGTCCATTAACGTAAAACAAGGCGAGATTGTAGGTCTTCTCGGCCCTAACGGTGCAGGAAAGACGACCACGTTCTATATGACTGTAGGACTTATAACGCCCAATGAAGGTGAGATATTTCTTAACGACCTCAACATAACCAAGTATCCTGTGTACAAACGAGCCCAGAACGGTATCGGCTATCTTGCACAGGAGCCGTCGGTATTCCGTAAGCTGAGTGTAGAAAACAACATCAAGGCAGTGCTGGAGATGACCAATACCTCACGTGAATACCAGCGCGAGAAACTGGAAAGCCTGATTTCGGAATTCCGTCTCCAGAAAGTACGCAAAAATCTTGGAGACCAGTTATCGGGAGGCGAACGTCGACGCACAGAGATAGCGCGCTGTCTTGCCATCAATCCGAAGTTCATAATGCTTGACGAACCGTTTGCCGGAGTTGACCCTATAGCAGTAGAGGACATACAATACATCGTCTACAAACTGAAAGAAAAAAACATCGGTATCCTTATCACCGACCATAACGCTCCGGAGACACTGTCGATTACCGACAGAGCATATCTGCTCTTTGAAGGAAAAATACTATTTCAGGGCACATCGGAGGAGTTGGCCGAGAACCCCACGGTAAGAGAAAAGTATCTCGGACGCGGCTTTATTTTCCACCGCAAGAAGTTTGACTGATTTTTGTGGCGAAGTAGTATAATGCCGCACCGGTAGCTACCGCACTTGCTACAGCCAAGATGATGTGTACCGTGCTGCCTTGACTTCCCAAAGTGTTTATGTCACCGCCAGCGATGCCTTTGTTCATTAACCAGAAATTGATGACAACAAGGCTGTTGTTTAGAGCATGAGCAAAAACCGACAGCCTTAGCGAACCGCTCCAGCAGAACAGATAGCCGAAAAACGCACCCATAAGCACCCGCGGGAAAAATCCGAAAAACTGCAGGTGAACGGCACTGAATATGACAGCTGTAGCCCATATTGCGGCATGATGGTTGTCGTGCATGAATTTACATAACAACGGCTGCAGGCCTCCGCGGAAAAACAGTTCCTCGGCAAACCCCGTAAGCACCCCCATGATAAGTATGCCGAGCAGAAGATCGGTTACGGAGTCTCCTCCCATGAGCATATCGACAAATCCCCTCGCCCGCTCCTCGCTGCCGCGCAACACACTCTCCAGTCCGGCCATGGACTGCGGAAAATGTATATTCTCATTCCATGCCACAAGGCAGTTCATGGCCGGTATGGCCAATATGGAAATCAATATGACCCATAATACCTGACGCGATGTCACACGATTGCCCAGTCCGGTGAATGCCATAGGCTGTCGCGCAACGATAAGCATGGTCAGCACGACCGGCATGATAAACATGAATATGTCCTGAACAAGTGTGGCCCACCGCATACGTCCTATGGTAGTCGTGCCTATATATCCGATTATGACCGATGCCAGAACCGTCGACAATATCCACCAACACAAAAACAGGAATATGCTTTTTCCCGGGCTCACACGAAGTGCGTCTGCAGTATACTGATTTTTCATACTGCAAAATTAGCTAATATTTTCAATGAATCACATTCCGGCCATACATAATAAGTATGCATATATTCCCGACATGTTTTGAATACCGCCCTTATATTCTATAGGAAAGCCGTTGTTTCAGCTTCTGAAGGTTATGATTTTATTGTATATATAATTGACCAACGTGTATACGACATTGCCTAAAAGAGTGGCCAGTCCGTAGCCCGACAAGGTGAAAGCGGCGATATCAAGCTCAAAATGCTTCAGCGGAGTCTTATAGCTGAGCAGCCATACCACAAGCAACTGCAATCCGTAGCACACAAAGAAGCCTACAAGAAACTTTATTGCCTCGCGGCAATAGTGACCCGAAGTCTTGAATACCCAGTTTTTGTTCCACAAAAAAGAATTAATGACGCCACATACATAGCCGATGGCGTTTGACACCAATGGATTGACGCCGAGCAGCGATTTGCATACATATATCACGCATAGAGTGACAATAGTATTAAGCACACCCACACATGCATACTTCACAAACTGCATGACTGACTCACGAGAATTGATGGATGATTGCGTCATAATTTAATGTTTTTGCGGTTATTCGTTCTGGTTAAGAACCGGCAGCGACCAGCTGAACCTCACTGCCAATATGCGTATCAGTATTACAACAGCCGCACATGCAAGGCCTTGGGCAAGCTGCGATGCACCTGTCAATGACATTATCCAGTATACTATACCGCCGGCAAAACATGCCGTGGCATATATGTCTTTCTGAAACAGCAACGGCTCGTTGTTAACCAATATATCACGTATAACACCGCCGAGAGCTCCGGTTATAACACCCATTATGACCGCTACCCAGAAAGGATAATCAGCCGCTATGGTTTTCTGTATGCCTATAACCACAAAAAGCCCCAGACCGATAGTGTCGAATATAAACAATATCTGAGTCTTTACCAGTATCTTCTTAAACGCTATCACTATAAAAAGTGAAAGTCCGGTAACGGCAAGATACCACCATGTCTGCATCCAGAATACAGGTATGCCAAGAAGTATGTCACGAAGTGTACCGCCACCTATAGCGGTAACAAGCCCTACCGTATAAGCGCCAAACCAATCGAAATGCTTTGCGGCGGCCATACGTATGCCGCTTATGGCGAAAGCGATTGTGCCGATAACCTCGATTATGAAAAGAAATGTCAGTTCTGCATTCATAAACATCAACCCTTTTTACTTTCCTGCATATAGTAACGACACACCTGCGTAAGACCGCAGTTAAGACAGTCAGGACGACGTGCCTTGCATACATATCGGCCGTGTAGTATAAGCCAATGGTGGGCACGGGGAATAAGTTCCTCGGGAATGTATCGGCAAAGCTCTTTTTCTGTCTGTAGCGGAGTCTTGCTCCCGGTGGTCAGACCTATGCGCTCGCTTACCCTGAACACATGGGTATCCACAGCCATAGCGGCCTTGTTCCACACTACGGAAAGCATCACATTGGCCGTCTTGCGCCCTACTCCGGGCAGACGCATCAGGCTGTCGATATCAGACGGCACCTCGCCGTTATATTCTTCGACAAGCATCTTCGCAGCTCCAAGCAGAGACTTCGCCTTATTGTTAGGATAGCTGACCGACTTTATGTATGAGTAAATATCATCGAGCGAAGCCGTCGACATAGCCTCAGCGGTAGGATAAGCCTCAAAAAGAGGCGGGGTCACCATATTGACGCGCTTATCGGTACATTGGGCCGACAGAATAACGGCCACAAGCAACTGGAACGGCGACTTATAGTGCAACTCCGTCTCCGCTTCCGGAATGGCTGTCTGAAACCACTCCATAGCACGGCGATAACGCTCTTTTATTGTCATGATCAGTGCGCTGCGGTGAACTCTTCAAGGAAACGTGTGTCGTTTTCAGAGAACATACGCAGATCCTTGACCTGATATTTCAGATTGGTTATGCGCTCAACACCCATGCCGAGGGCAAAACCGGAATACTTCTTTGAATCTATACCGCAGGCGTCAAGGACATTGGGGTCGACCATACCGCATCCGAGAATCTCGACCCAGCCTGTATGCTTGCAGAAAGAGCAACCCTTTCCGCCACACAGATTACATGATATATCCATCTCGGCCGAAGGCTCGGTAAACGGAAAGTAACTCGGACGCAGACGTATCTTAGTTTCAGGGCCAAACATCTCTTGTGCGAAATAAAGCAGAGTCTGCTTCAGGTCGGCAAACGACACATGCTCGTCGACATACAACGCCTCTACCTGATGGAAGAAGCAGTGGGCACGCGCAGAGATGGCCTCGTTGCGGTATACACGGCCCGGACAGATGATGCGGATAGGCGGCTGCGTCTTCTCCATGACACGCGACTGTACACTCGAGGTATGGGTACGAAGAAGCACGTCTGGACTACGTTGGATAAAGAATGTGTCCTGCATGTCACGTGCGGGATGGTCGGCGGCAAAGTTCAGTGATGAGAACACATGCCAGTCGTCCTCGATCTCCGGTCCTTCGGCTACGGTGAATCCGAGGCGGGAAAATATCGATACGATCTCGTTGCGCACTATCGACAGAGGGTGACGTGTTCCCAGTGCTATGGGCGATGCCGTGCGGCTGAAGTCCAGTCGTCCGGTCTCGGTATCCTGCTGGTCAAGCGCTTCGCGCAACGCATTTATCTTATCGGTGGCCAATGCCTTGAGCTCATTCAACGGAGCACCGTAAGTACGCTTGTCTTCAGGCGACAATGTGCGGAAATCGTTCATCAGTTCCGATATTTCGCCTTTTTTACTTAGGTATTTTATCCTTAACGCCTCCACTTCGGCAGCATTTGCGGCCGTAAGTTGCTCAACGGCAGCTTTAAGAGCATTTATCTTTTCCAACATAGCTGTTTCTGTTACTTTAACAGAGCAAAGTTAGCGATAAAAGTTGACATACCGAAAAAGTTTTGTGTAGAGTCAGCAAGCAAAGGCAAAATTAACTTCGGCAAAGGCGTGTGCATATCCTATGTCGGCCAACAAATAAAACCGTTAAGGCTGTCAATACAGATTTTCTATTTCGCAAAATAGCATTAAATAAACATTTATATTCATAAAATCCGCTATCGGCATAGTATATTTGTTAATTTTGCAACTATTATAACAATCTGCGACTTAACCATCGTTATTACTGACCTATAACAAATTTTTATGAACAACTTTTTACCTAAAGCAGCCGGAATGTCCATAGCCGCAATACTGCTGCTCGCCACCGCATGCACCAACAACCGAGGCACAGTTGAACGACCGTTAATCACGGCGGCAAACACCAACAATTTCAGTATTGAGAAAATAGAGCTTAATGACTCGGCGACTGTGCTCCATGGAGTAATACACTTTCAGCCCAAATATTGGGTACGTATAGCAAAAACCAGTGTAATAAAAGCCGACGGCAAAGACTATGCGGCTACCGGCATCGACGGAATGGATTTTGACGAACAAGTATGGATGCCAGACTCGGGCATAATTCACTTCACAATGACTTTTCCGGCCATACCCGCAACTGCCGAGTCGATTGACTTCTCGGAAGGCACTGATGACGGATGGCAACTCTGGGGCATAGATCTTACAGGAAAAGCCGGCCACAATATAAACACCGCCCTTATACCGGCAGACGCACGCAAGCCGATGGCCGACGGTCCGCTCCCCGAACCGAAATTTACCTTTGACACAACGGTTGTCAACATTCATATGGCAGGATATCGACCCGAGATGGGCAACCAGATCGGTTATGTTGTAAACACCATGCACGGACAGTATGACGCACAGCAAACCCTCGATTCGCTCGGCAATACACAGATTAAAGTAGCGCTCTCCGGACCGGCACAAATGTTTCTTTACAAAATAGCGCCGGGAAGAGCAATGCTTTCGCCCGGCGATACAATGGACCTGTATGTCGACACCCACATAAAGGGCTTGCAGAACATGGCTGTCCGAGACAATAACGACAATCTGCAGCCTGACGACTACAAATTCTATTATTCTACAGGTTATTACGGCAACATGGATCTAAAACAATACGGCATGCAATTTCATTCGGGCAATTTCGGCGACTACCGGATGAACGGAGACCAATATACCGATTATATAATAAACCAATACAACGTCCTGAAAGACTCGGTGGACACATCGGATTCCGGACAGATGAACAAAGAATTCAACAACATATCACTCCAAGCCCAGCTAATATATGCCGCATCAAACCCGTTCTGGGTACTTGCCGCCAATTATTATGCCAAGTATCCTGACTGGAACGGCAAGATACCGTCTGATTCGATAAACGTCAAACTGTCGCCTGAAAACATAAAGAGAATAGCAGCCCTTATAGACTTCAACAACCCGAAACTCGTCATGACCGACAATGCCATAGACTTGGCATATACTTACGACTTCTGGAAAGAAGCAGGCATAAATTCCGGCATAATAGAAGCCTTGAATAACTATAATAGGGCATATGCCATAGCCGAGAGAGCAGAACCCACAGATGACATGCTGTCGGAACTGCGCAAATCTTATCCGTCCATGGCTGACGAAGTAGCGGCACACAACAATACGCGCAAAGCTCTGATCGAGTCACTTGACCAATCGATGATAACTCCGACTCCCGAAGTGGCACCGGCCAAAATCCTCGATGCGATAATAGCCCCTCACAAAGGTAAAGTCGTAATGGTCGACCTGTGGAACACGTGGTGCGGTCCCTGCCGTTCGGCCATTGCTCAAAACGAACCGGCCAAAAACAAAGAACTGTCATCTGACGATATCGTATGGATCTATATAGCCGATGAGTCATCGCCCATGCCCAAATACATATCTATGATAAAGGAAATACGCGGCATCCACTACCGCCTGAACGAGGAGCAGATAAATACGCTCCGCAATCAATTTGAGGTCGACGGTATCCCCTACTACATACTTGTGGACCGCAACGGCAAGGCTACAGGACGACCCGATCTGCGCGACCACTCCGCATTCAAAAAGACTCTTCTTGATGAAGTGGCAAAATAACCTATACGCCTGTCTTCTTTTTTTTATGGCAACTCCCGCGTTGGAGTTGCTTTTTTATGGTATAAAGCATTATATTCGGCTCATACAAACATTATGCGATGTTCAAATAACATATTGTTACCCGTTTATTAACATCATCCGACACAATTATACGACGTCAATTAGTAACTTTGTACTAAACAACCAAATACCAATCACATAAATGCATAAATTAAAACACCTGATTGCTTTAGCAGCAATTGCAGGCTCGTTATCACACGTAGCCGCACAAAGAAATACCATGGACCTGTCCGGTAAATGGGGTTTCGGTTTGACACAAAGCGTGACAAATGACTCCGTCTTTCTTCCCGGTACGATGGACACCAACCGTAAAGGCGATTTAAATGACAATCACACCGAGACGACCCAACTCTCACGCAAGTACACCTATGCAGGACCGGCCTATTACTCCAAAACTATAGACATACCGAAATCTTGGCGTGGCAAGTCGATTACGCTTACACTTGAACGCACGCGCCCGACCACAGTCTGGGTCGACGGGAAACGTGTCGGCTCATGCAGCTATCTGTCGACCGCTCACCACTATGATCTGTCCAAGGTCATGGCTCCGGGCCGTCATAAACTTATAATCATGGTTGACAACGGCGACAGCATACCGTCACAGATAAAATCAAACTCACATGCATGCACCGAATCCACTCAGACCAATTGGAACGGAATATTGGGCAATATCAATCTTGAGGCCACATCGCCGCTTAACATAGTATCGCTCAAGACCGAGCCCGATGCAAAGTCGCGCACAATCAACATAACAGCCCATATATCTGACCCGTCGCTTATAAAAAGCAAACAATCGCTCATACTTACGGCGGGAAATCATAGAAAAGAATTGAAGCTTACTAAAGGCAATGCCGTCTACCACTCCTCCATACAAATGGGTGACACAGCGCAATTGTGGAGCGAATGGAATCCAGCACTGCACATTGTATCGGCATCGATCCCGGGTCATGACAGCCGCTCGGTAAAAGTAGGTCTGCGTGACTTCCGTACCGAAGACCGTCATTTCTATGTCAACGACACACTTACCTTTCTGCGCGGCACCCACGACGGATGCGTCTTTCCTATTACCGGCTACGCGCCAATGGATGTGGAGTCTTGGCGTCAATATTTCAAGACTATAAAGGAGTACGGTCTTAATCATGTCCGATTTCACTCTTGGTGTCCTCCCGAAGCATGCTTCGAAGCCGCCGATATAGAGGGTATATACCTGCAGCCCGAACTTCCTGTATGGGGCGGATTCGATGACAAGGAGAAAGAACTTATGGACTTTCTGCTTGCCGACGGAGAGGAAATACAGCGTCAGTACAGCTCCCATCCGTCGTTTGTACTCTTCGCTCTGGGCAACGAGCTGTGGGGAGAAGTGCCTGTAATGCAACGCTTCGTCAACCGCTTCCGCGAAATGGACCGTCAGCATCTGTACACTTACGGAACCAATGCATATCTCGGTTGGCAAGGCAATCTGCCCGGACAGGACTTTTTCGTGACATGCCGTGTCGGCGGCGGTGACGGCTACTCGGCCCATGCACGTGCTTCATTCTCGTTTGCCGACGCTGATGAAGGAGGCTATCTAAACAATACATACCCCGGTACGGAACGAAATTTTGAAGAGGCCGTGCTTCGTTCACCCGTACCTGTCATAGGGCACGAGACAGGTCAATTTCAGATATATCCCGACTATTCCGAAATGAAAAAATATACCGGAGTACTTGAACCGAGGAATTTCGCAGTGTTCAAAAAGCGCCTTGAAGACGCCGGCATGGCCTCGCAGGCCCGTGATTTCTTCAATGCGTCAGGACAATGGGCCGCCCGGCTTTATCTTGCCGATATGGAGATGAACTTACGCACCCCTTCGATGGGCGGCTTCCAACTACTTGACATAAAAGATTATCCCGGACAAGGAACCGCTCTTGTAGGTATACTTGACGCATTTATGGATAGCAAAGGCCTCATTACTCCCGAACAATGGCGCCGTTCATGCGACGAGATAGTGGCGCTTGCCGAATTTCCCTCCTACTGCTGGGTTGAAGGTGACAATTTTGTGGCACGCCTTGCCGTAGCCAATTATAGCGGACATCCACTTGAAGGAGTACGGCTGAACTGGCGCCTTGTCGACGGAAAATCGACCATAGCTCAAGGACAGTCGTCGCTGCCCGACGGTCAGGGCTATATTACCTTAGACTCAATTAAAGTGCAACTGCCGGTAACCGACTGTGCGCGTAAAATCGAATTACAGCTTTCCATACCCGACAAGTGGATTGTAAACAGCTATCCTCTATGGATATATCCTAAAGACCGCAGTTATGAGCAGGGTGAGGTCATGTTGACCGTGAACCCGGACGACGCCATGGCCGACTACCTGAACAAAGGAGGCAAAGTACTGCTTGCACCAAGCCGGGAATTGGTCGACAGCGTCACCGTAGGAGGACTTTTCCAGACCGACTACTGGAACTATCGCATGTTCAAGACCATAAGCGAAGGCGCTGGTAAAGAAGTTTCGCCCGGCACCCTCGGCATACTTACCGACCCCGCACATAAGGCTCTTTCGCAATACCCGACCGAAGAGCACAGCGACTGGCAGTGGTACACGGTGGTGAAACACAGTTATCCGCTTATACTTGACCGGCTCAACGACATAGACTACCGCCCTGCTGTGCAAGTGATCGACAATGTGGAGCGCAACCATCGCCTCGGATTATTGATGGAATTCGCTGTAGGAAAAGGCAAGCTCATGCTCCTCATGGCCGACATTAAAGAACTTGAGGCCAAGCCCGAAGGACAGCAGTTCATAAAATCGGTCATAGACTATATGAATACACCCGACTTCGCACCGGCCACAGCTATAGACTATGACGACTTGCAATCGCTGCTGACCCAACCGTCAGTTTCGGCGTCAATATCCACGCTGCGCAATATTTCATACGATTAAGGGTCCGTTACCGATCTGTCGGTGATATTAAACTGCATTTTATAGTTTATTAACTAAATATATTAGTTTAAACTATAAAATGCAGTTACTTTTGTGCCGTAACAAATAATAGGTGCTATATGAAAGAGTTAACGGCAAAGGAAGAAGAAATCATGAATTTCTTCTGGCAACACGGACCGTTGTACGTAAAAGAGATACTCGAGTTTTACGAAGACCCCCGTCCGCACTTCAATACTGTATCGACAATCGTACGCGGTCTTGAAGAGAAAGGCTACATAAGTCACAAGTCATTTGGCAAGACATACCAATATTATGCCACAGTCAGTGCAGCCGACATGGGAGTGAAATCGTTGAAATCGATAATATCGCGTTATTTCAAAAACTCCTACCTCGGAGTAGTGTCTTCGCTCGTCAAAGAAGAAAACATATCGGTCGACGAGTTGCGCCGTCTGCTTGATGAAGTCGAGAAAAGCGCAGCCGACCATAATCAGCAATAACGTCATGGGACCAATACTGTCATATTCTCTGCTCACAGGCGCCACACTCATACCTATGTATCTTATAATCAGGTTGTGCCTGTCAAGATGCACTTTTTTCAGATTTAACCGCGTCATGATATTGTGCAGCTACATAGTGGCTCTGTCCATGCCTTTATGGCTGCACCTCGTCTCAACAATATCATTCAACGCTCCGGAAGTGACTTTGCAGGTAAGCGTCGACGGTCCGTTGGCCATGACAGTTGCCGACGATTATACCTCGCAGAGCTCTCCCGTGGCCCGTGTACTTACATTTATAATACTTCTGTACGGTGCAGGGCTTCTATTCTTTATCATAAGGGAAATAATGATATGGACCAAGATGCTGCGGTTCATAGCGAAATGCGACAAAACCGTACTTCCGTCAGGATGGACACTGTGCTCTCACGATAACGACAACGTAGCACCGTTCAGCTGGGGCAGATACATCGTCTTGTCGCAAAAAGATTATAGCTCAAGCGGTCGGAATATAATAATGCACGAGACAATGCACTTGCAGTGCCGTCACTGGATTGACCTTATAATTGCCGAGAGCGTAGCCGTACTCCTGTGGTACAACCCTGTAGGATGGCTTATGCGCAACGAACTCCAGACCATACATGAATACGAGGCCGATGAAGCTGTATTAAGCAGCGGCATAAACGCCCGTGAATATCAGATATTGCTAATAAAAAAGGCTGTCGGCTCCAGATTCCCGTCCATAGCCAACAGCCTCGATCACTCTAATTTATCTAAACGTATTAAAATGATGTTACGTAAAAAAACTTCCCCCGGGCGTCGTTGGCTTGCTACAGCAGCCGTGCCCGCAGTAGCGCTGTGTGCGCTTGTGGCTCTCTCGCCATCAGTTATCAATGCCCTTGAACAAGTTTCGGCAACCAAAGTTACGCAATTTCTGGCAGACAGGCAAATGCCCGAAGCTGAAGCCACGACTCCAGTCGTAACGGTTGACGGAAGAACCGGCATTGATACCGACGCCGTTACGCCTGAAGACGTGGAAAACATTGCTGACGATGGCGTCCTCACCGTAGCAAGCAGTGCCGGTACAGTCCAGAATCCGGGTACTGACACAAAAACCGATGCTGACAAGAACTTCAAAACTTCGGAGAAAATGCCGCAATATCCGGGTGGCGAAGCGGCCATGATGAAGTTTCTTTCGGAGAATATAAAATATCCTGCCGATTCAAAGGCACAGGGCCGAGTGATAGTACAATTTGTAGTAAAAACCGACGGAACAGTCGGTGAGACCAAAATCATACGTGCGGTGGCGCCTGAACTTGATGCAGAAGCCTTACGTGTCGTGAAACTGCTCAAGATGACACCCGGCGAGATTGACGGAAAGCCTGTAAATGTATGGTATACTTTGCCTATAGCATTTAAACAGACTCAACCGGCATCTGCAGTTGCACCCGCCCCTGTAACCGGAGAACCCGAGGCCGGCGAAAAAGTATTCAATTCCGTCGAGGAGATGCCGCAATTTCCGGGCGGCATGGCAGGCCTTATGCAGAACCTGATGAAAAATCTGAAATATCCTGAGTCAGCCATAAAAAACGACATACAAGGCTCAGTCATAGTACGCTTCGTAATCAATAAAGACGGCAGCATCGGTGAGGCAAATGTTTTACGCGGCGTCGACCCCGCTCTTGACGCCGAGGCCATACGTGTGGTGAAAAACCTGCCCAACTTCATTCCCGGAAAGATGGGAGGCAAACCGGTAGCGGTATGGTATACCTTGCCGATATCATTTAAAATGAAGGATGACAACAAGTCCAAAGACACAACCGCGTCGCAATCGGCAGAATAAACAATCTTAATTAACCTGATATAAAAGAACGGGTCGAAAACCGCGATGGTTTTCGACCCGTTGTGATTTAATCCGAGCACTTTAACTCATGTCAGCGCTGCTCCTCCATAGAGTCCTCGGGCATAAGCCAGCGGTCGAGCCAACGGAAGAATACCCGCTGCCACATAACGGCATTCTGCGGTTTCAGTATCCAGTGGTTCTCGTCGGGGAAGATGAGCATCTCGGCAGGTATGCCGCGCAGTTTGGCTGCATTGAACGCCATCATGCCCTGCGAGGCAAGTATACGGAAGTCATACTCTCCGTGAGTGATGAGTATGGGGGTATCCCATTTGTCGACATACTTGTGGGGCGACTGTGAGAATGTGCGCTGTGCCACAGGGTTGCTCTTGTCCCAGAACGGGCCGCCGAGATCCCAGTTGGCAAACCACATCTCCTCCGTCTCAAGATACTGCGACTCGGTGTTGAATATACCGGCATGAGCTATAAGACATGCAAAACGCTTGTCATGATTACCGGCCAGCCAGTATACGGAAAATCCGCCGTAGCTTGCGCCCGTAGCGCCTATGTAACGGCTGTCGATATACGGTTTTTCTTTCATGAAATCGACTGCGCTCAGGTAGTCTTTCATATTCTGACCGCCGTAATCGCCCGATATCTGCTCGTTCCATTCGGTACCGAAGCCCGGGAGTCCGCGCCGGTTGGGTGCTATGACTATATATCCGTGCGAAGCCATAAGGGCGAGATTCCAGCGATAGCTCCAGAACTGGCTCACAGCCTGCTGCGGGCCGCCCTGACAGTACAGGATGGAAGGATAACGTTTGGTCTTGTCAAACTTCGGAGGATATACAACCCAAGTGGTCATCTCCTTACCGTCGGTGGTAGGTACCATGACTTTTTCTACCGTGGGCATATCAAGCTGGTCAAATATCTCCTTGTTTACCGACGTGAGCTGCGCGAGTTCACCGTTTTTGACTGAATATATCTCATTTGGAGCAAGCATCGAATGGCTCATGGTTATGAGCGACGTCTCGTCGACGGGAGCAAGTGCGGCGTAGTCGCACACGCCCTCTATGACCTTGGTGACCTCCTTCGTAGCTATGTCGATGCTGAATATGGGGGTCACTCCCTGATAAGGAGCGAGGAAATAAATCGACTTGCCCGAGGGATTCCAAGCGATGGCATCGGCGGTATAGTCCCAGTCTGCGGTAAGGTCGGTCTTCTCGCCGGAAGCGCAGTCCATGATGAATATGCGGTTTTTATCGCTCTCATAGCCGTCATGCTCCATGCTGAGCCAAGCCACATATCGGCCGTCGGGAGAATATACGGGAGCCGTGTCATAACCCATCATTCCTTCGGTTATGTTTTTGGTCGTCTTGGAAGCTATGTCGTACAGGTAAAGGTCGGAGTTGGTCGACAACGCGTACTCCATGCCGGTCTTTTTACGCGACACATAGATGAGTTGCTTGCTGTCGGGCGACCATGCAAACGACTCAACGCCTCCAAAGGGTTTCATCGGCGACTCATAAGGCTCGCCCTCCATGATGTCGACTACATTTGACACCTTCTCGCCGTCAAAATCGGCAAGGAACGGATGAGGTATCTCGGTAACCCACTCGTCCCAGTGCTTGTACATGAGGTCATCGATGACACGTCCGGTAGCTTTGGGCAGGTCAGGATATATCTCCTCGGCTGTACGCGAGTATTTGACATTGGATATAAGCACGATCTTGGACTCGTCGGGCGACACTACGAAACCGTAAACGCCGTTTTCGACAGCGCTCACGCAAGTGCGTCCCGAACCGTCGGCATTCATGACCCACACCTGATTCTTGTCGCCGTCGGGATAGAGAAACGCAATCTGCTTGCCGCCGTTGATCCACACGGCATTACTCTCCGACTTTGCGCTGCGAGTTATACGCACGGCATCGCTTCCGTCAGTATTCATGACATAAAGATCCGCGTTGGAGCGGTTTTCTTCAACACTTTCATACGACACGGTGTAGAGCACCTTGCTTTTATCGGGCGACACCACCGGCGATGTCACGCGTCCGAGAGCTTCAAGCGCCTCGATTGAAAACACACCGTCGGCACTTTTGAATTCCGGCTTGTCAATGACTTTTTCATCGGCGACTTTATCCGCGCAGGACACTGCACCAACAAGTAAAGCTGACATGATGATCGGTTTAAAATAATGGTTCATATATCACTTATATTTGTTAAGATAATTTCAAAATAAGCCTATTCAAAGCAAAGTTAAGCATCATTTTCCACACGACAAAATAATATTCATTCAACGACGTGGTCTATAGCACCCTATCCTATAACGCGTTACACCGCAAAGACTCTGCCCTCAATATTGCGAGCACGAAATATAACTATGTTGAAAGCAATCATTTAAGTTTAATTTGTAAGTATTAGCTATTTTTAGCCACATTTCCCTGCCCTCGTCCCACCCCGGTACCGGCACACCCTGACACCATCAAACCAAACTTATTTTTCACCCGCCTATTGACATACAACTAAAAAATAGTAACTTTGCAATTGACGGGGAGAAATCTCGTCATGAATTTAAATAATAAGAAGCGTTATGCTCATCTTGTAAACTGAAAACGTAGGACTTTTCAAAAAGATGCAAGAGATAGCATAGTGGTTCTCACGCATATAGCGTGGGCTACTATTGTTACATCTGCATCAATTGGTTTCCTACGACCTTCAGTTTAGACGTAGCATAGTTGCTCACGTTTTTAATTGAATTCTGGTTATGAACCGATTGCTTTTTATAATCTTATTCCTTACAAGCTCGTATATTATGCGGGCTCAGACATTCATTTCGGAAAATGATACCACTGCATATGTGGAGTATAATGATGGTAAACAGTGGGTATATCGAAATATTGACGGTCTTACAGTAGGAATGACTAATAGTGAATTTAAAGATGACTATGGAAAGTACTATCAAGCCGGATTTTTCATAAGTAACAACCGAGATTCGACATTGATATTCAATCCCGAGGAAGTTTTCGCGGATTTATTGTCAAACAAGGGAGACACAATCTCATTGGAAGTATATACTAATGAGGAATTTCAGGAAAAAATAAAAAAGGCCCAAACATTGGAAATGGTGTTGTATGGACTTTCTGCGGGTATAAATGCAGCCTCTGCTGGATATTCAACAACCTATACTACTTCATATTCTCCCTATGGATATTCTTATACATCTATAAATCGGACGTATGATGCAAACGCTGCATATCAAGCAAATATTATGACAAATATGCAGATACAAACGTTAGGGGAAATGATGGATAATGACAGAGCTGTAAGAGAACAAGGTTATCTAAAGCTCAATACAATTCATCCGAGCGATGCAATCGTTGGGTACATGAATATCAAGCATAAGAAAGGGAAGAAACTTTTTATAACATTGAATATCGGTAATAATACGTTCCAATACCTATGGGATGTAGAAAAGAAGAAAAAGCAAAGAAAGAAAAAATAATAACACTAACAATTTGATTTAGTTTTTATACAAATTTCTTAATTGTCTCTTTACTTTTTATAACTAAGTTTATACAGCTATTCCATATTACAACATTACAACTGATAACTCGAAACTATTATGAGACATTTCTATGAGCTATTTAACTGTAAAACCATTTCCTAACATTAATTGAGGTTATGCTAATAAAAAAACGACCAATAATAACATGGCTTTTGCATCCGGACTGTCAGAAACTACCTGATGGGATTCTGTTACCTGAAGTCGCGAATCCAATGAATTACCCAATTCTGAATCAGCAATTGGCAATGTTGGATAACATAAGAATCCAAAAACCGATATGGGAACTTCCAGAATTACTCATGCCTTCTTTTGAGGAAGTCATGAATAAATCCATTTTGTCTTTTGAGAAGATAATGCCCAAGTTGTTTAAGGAATTCAGCGAGCAAAATGAGTGTGGAATCCTATTGTGCAAAAAGAATGTTACTTTAGTTTATGGTTTCGAAAACAACAAATTACATCTCTGGTTTTTCATAGAGGATAACGGGAAGAGCGTTTTCAGGTTTTACTCATGTAACGAGTGTGTTGGGCGCCAAACTAAAATTGGTATAATACAGACATTAATATATGACGATATCTTGTTCAAGGGTTCAATAGAAGAACGAGAGAATTTTATTGGTTCAGTTTCAAATTTTATAGCATCATACGTCGCAGTCAAAAGATATGTGAAAGTCGAGACAGTCGTTATCCCGCAAGGGAAATATACTGAGATTGAAGGTACTCTGCTTGAATATGTAGATAAAAAGAAAGTTATAAACCAAACAGGTCAGAAAGTTATTGTTATGGATTCTAAATGGTTTAGGAAGATTGTAAATGATAATGACATATATGTCCGCGGTTTTTGGAAAATGCAGCCTAAAAAAAACGCAGATGGGAAATGGTATAAAGAATTAATCTTTATTGATTCACATATCCGTCATGGATACCATAGAAATGCAAAGATTGAAGATGACATGTAACGATAATAAGCTGTATCTTTATGAGAGATTCAACACTCTTAACATATGCGCTATTTTGTGCATTTAGCACATCAGCCTAAATCTACACTTCATAAAATGGCAACAAGGCTTCGATACATTCTTATATCGAAACATTACTGAGAATATAAATAAGCGATTTTAGAACCAAAACACATAATTAATATAGCAATCAGTGTGGGTAGCTGGTCACATTTAATGAGCTGCACATCGAATATCAGTCATTTCGATTGGACTGAGAATAATTTTATACTTTTGTCGGTTCTGCAATTAAACCATTTTAAGTTAAATAAGTCATTATATCATGAAAACAGCTTCAGACATATGACCGTCAGACTTAATCGTATATCAACCATGTTCCACAGAATTATGACATGTGCGGCCACGCTGCTTATAGCCGGTAGCATATTCGGACAAGCACCCGGACCGCATCATCGTCACCGGCCGAAATTTGACCCGTATGCGCCGACAGTCCATGACCCCGTTCTCGCAAAAGAGGGCGATACATATTATCTTTACTGTACCGGCATGGGCATTGATGCGTTTTCGTCAACCGACCTGAAAAAATGGGAAAAGCTCGCTCCCTGTATCAAGGAATTGCCGCAGTGGATCAGCGAGGCATTGCCCGGAGCGCGCAATCATCTATGGGCGCCCGACATAATACATCATAACGGAGAGTGGCATCTGTATTACGCATGTTCGGCATTCGGCAAAAACACGTCGGTCATAGGACATGCCACAAGCCTCACCCTTGATCCGAAGAGCCCTGACTACAAGTGGACCGACAGGGGCATGGTCATACAGTCAGTGCCAAACCGCGATGACTGGAACGCCATTGACGCCAACATCGTAATAGACGAGTCGGGCACTCCGTGGATGGACTTCGGTTCATTCTGGAGCGGGATGAAACTCGTGAAACTGACGCCCGACATGTCGGCCGTGGCCAAGCCCGAGGAATGGCATTCGATAGCGAGCCGCCCTACCCCCGACGGGAAAAACGACGGCGCCATAGAGGCTCCGTTCATATATCGACACGGCGACTGGTACTACCTGCTCGTATCGTGGGACTACTGCTGCCGCGGACGCGACAGCAACTACAAGGTGGCCGTCGGGCGCTCAAAGAGTGTGCAGGGGCCGTATCTTGACAAAGAGGGCAAGGACATGGCCGACGGCGGCGGCACCGTGCTTGTGAAAGGCGATGGCGAAAAATGGGCCGGCATAGGACACTGCGCGGCCTACACGATTGACGGCAAGGATATATTTGTGTCGCACGCCTATGATAAAAAGACAGGACGGTCGCAGCTGCTTGTAAGACCGATAACATGGAGCAACGATGGCTGGCCTCAGATAGCATTGTAATTTTTGTTTAAAGCGGATAATTTGACACCGGGAAGTGATTCAATCCTCAAAAAGGTTGAATCACTTCACTTTTTATGGCCATTTTGTCATAACTTTGCAGCCGCAAAATTGTCTTGTATGAAAAAAGGACTTCTGTCACTCGCATTAGGCACATTCGGGCTTGGCATCGCCGAGTATGTCATGATGAGCATACTGCCCGAGCTTGCTTCGACCTTTGATGTATCGATAGCCCAAGCCGGCCACCTTATATCGGCCTATGCCATAGGGGTGTGCATCGGTGCGCCGCTCATAGTCATCATATCGCGCAACTGGCCGCTGCGCCGCATACTTATCATGCTTATGGCCACCTACATTGTGGGCAACCTGTGCTTCGCTCTTGCCCCGCAATACGGTGTGGCACTTGCCGCAAGAGTATTGTCAGGATTACCCCACGGAGCCTATTTCGGAACCGGAGCGCTTGTGGCAAGCCGCTTGGCGGGCGAAGGTAAAAGCGCCTCCGGTGTGGCACTAATGTGCATGGGCATGACCGTAGCCAATCTGTTGGGAGTGCCCCTCGGCAGCTTTATAGGAAATGTCATGACATGGCGCTATGTGTTCATATTCAATATTGGCTGGGGCCTTCTTACACTATTGGCCATACGCCGGTTCATACCCGTGCTGCCGGCACTGCCGAAGTCAAACATCAAAGGCCAGTTCCGCTTCCTGAAAAGTCCCGCGCCGTGGCTGCTCAGCGGCGCCACACTGCTTGGCAACGGCGGAGTATTCTGCATGTACAGTTACGTCACTCCTCTTATGACCGAGGATGCCGGCGCCCCCATGAGCTTCATACCTGTGCTCATGCTGCTCGTCGGCGCGGGCATGTGTATAGGCACATACTACGGCGGAACGTTGAGCGACCGGTATACTCCCGTTAAAGTAGCCCGCATTATCGAGATAACCCTAATCGTCACACTCGCAGGATTATATCTCTTTTCGTGCAACGTCTTCGCGGCTGTATCGCTCGTATGCCTTGCCGCCACGGCACTCTTTGCCATATCGCCGCCAATGCAGCTAATGCTGATCAGATATTCACCGGGAGCCGAACTTATGGGCGGAGCCATGATACAGATAGCATTCAATCTCGGCAATGCCATAGGCGCCCTATGCGGCGGACTTCCTATCGAAGCAGGAGCGGGCCCGCGATACTCGTCGCTCATCGGAGCCGGTTTCGCAGTACTCGGCACCGTGTGTCTGTACCTGTTCTCCCCGCGCAGATATCCCTTGAACCGGTGACCCACGCATTGTATGACTGCCATAAATGCGCCATGCCCCCTACTCCTCAATGCATAACTGATTTTCAACGACTTCGATATTATTTGATGTCGCCCCCCGCTTTAAGTGCCTGTCCTATCCATGCAAAGGCCAGAATCACCACTAACAGTATCTCCATTGTTATCTCGATTAACATTACAAGGAAAGCCACCATGACTTTCACAAGCAAAATTAACCGGCACCCGGGCCAACTTACCGCCCACCAAAGTTAAATAACATTACATCAGGTCGATTAATCGAGACCAGTTAAAAACAGATTGTATACGTCGGTCACATTAAAGGTGAGGCGCCGGTACCACGACATCAGGTGGCAACCTGTATAGCCATCCGGCTTCACCCTCTCCTACATAAATTATAATGTATCAGATAATTGATTATATATTGCAAATTCGAAAGAAAGCGAAAGAAAGCAAAAAAACTTTCGCTTTCTTTTTCATAACGCACTACCTAAAAGATAATTACACTTTTATGAGATGTAAGTATGCGGGAAGTTACGGCGCGTCATTCTACTTATGGAAGAGGTATGTGTGTTGGTATCGGGTGATGCGGATGTCGACGCGGAGTCGATAAGGGGTGGATAAGTATCAGTACCGGAGTTAAGGATATTTGAGGGAGATGTCGTAACTTTGCAGGAGTTAATTTACAGTTATGCCCGAAAACAGACAATCAGGCGGCAATCGCCGACAATCGCCAAAACATCAACCGGCCTATGACACTATAGGTCGGGTAATGCCACAGGACAAGGAGGTGGAAGAAGCGGTGCTCGGCGCACTTATGCTTGAAAAAGACGCCTACACTACGGTGTGCGACATACTTAAACCCGAAAGTTTCTACGAACCTGCGCATCAGCGCATATATGAAGCCATACAGAGCCTCGGAGCCGCACAGAAGCCGATCGACATGCTTACCGTGGTCGAACAGCTGCGACTCAATAACACTCTTGAAGAGGTCGGCGGTCCTGTAGTCATATCGGAACTGACGTCAAGGGTGCTTTCTGGAGCCAATGTTGAGTTCCATGCACGCATCGTAGCGCAGAAGTATCTTGCCCGCGAACTCATATCGTTTGCCGCCGGCATAGAAGGGAAAGCTTTTGACGAGAGCAACGACGTCGATGACCTGCTTCAGGAGGCCGAGGGCCGTCTGTTTGAGATATCGCAGCGTAACGTTAAAAAAGATGTGACCCAGATTGACCCGGTCATCGGACAGGCAATCGAACAGATACAAGCCGCCGCCAACCGCACGTCCGGACTTAGCGGTCTTGAATCAGGTTACCACGAACTTGATAAACTGACCTCGGGATGGCAGAACTCCGACCTTATCATCATAGCGGCCCGCCCTGCCATGGGAAAGACGGCGTTTGTGCTCTCCATGGCCAAGAACATGGCGGTGAACTACAACACCCCCGTGGCCATATTTTCGCTTGAGATGTCCAATCTTCAGCTTGTCAACCGCCTTATAAGCAATGTGTGCGAGCTCGAAAGCCAGAAAATCAAGTCGGGCCAACTGTCACCCATTGAATGGGACCAGCTGATGTCGCGTGTCAAGCACCTTTACAGTGCACCTCTATATATCGACGACACCCCGTCGCTATCCATATTTGAACTGCGCACCAAGGCACGCCGTCTTGTTCGTGAACACAATGTCAAGTTCATAATCATCGACTACCTTCAGCTTATGAACGCCTCGGGCATGCGCTTCGGCAGCCGCGAGCAGGAAGTAAGCATGATATCACGGTCGCTGAAGCAGCTCGCCAAAGAACTCAACATACCTATCGTGGCACTGTCGCAGCTTAACCGTTCGGTAGAGTCGCGTCAGGGCGGCGACGGCAAGCGCCCGCAGCTAAGCGACCTCCGCGAGTCGGGAGCCATTGAGCAGGATGCCGATATCGTATGTTTCATACACCGTCCGGAGTACTACTCGCGCAGCGGTCAGGACGATGCAGGCAACGACATACGCGGCCTTGCCGAATTTATCGTGGCCAAGCACCGTTCAGGCTCGGTCGATGATGTAAAGCTTCGCTTCAAGGCCCGGTTTGCCCGCTTCGAAAACTGGGGTGAAGAAGAGGAGTCGCCATTCGCCACAGCCTCGGTAGGCTCACGTCTAAATGACATGGCTAACATCGAACTCGAGGCACCACCGTCGTTCACCGGAGGCAACGCCGATTTTATCAGCGGACCTGATGACGGGCCTCCGCCATTTTAAAAAAAATATATATAAATCCGATATTTTTAAACTTTTACTAATAAGCATTGTTTTAGGAGTATAAACGAACATTACTAAACTCAACTATTTCAATGTTTATGAAAAAAGCTCTATTAATGATTGCCCTCATGCTTGGTAGCGTGACCGCTTTCGCCCAGAAAATCGACAAGAACGAGGTGAAACAACTGAAAGCCTTTTTGTCGCAGCCTGCTGAAAAAGGTGGTACTAATGCAACCGCATTGAAAATCACTGATCTCTCATCACCCGCCACTTGGGAAGGTGTTACCGTTGCCGGTGGCCATGTGACCGCAATCGAATGGAAAGACAAGCACCTCGCAGGCGACCTTGACCTCTCCGGATTTGACGCTCTTACAAAAGTTGACGTATCGCGCAATGCCATAACATCAATCTCAGTAGCCGGCGATGCCGCTCTTACCGAGCTCAATGCTTCGCGCAACAAGCTGTCGACGCTTACTTTATCAGACAACACCGCACTGACAAAACTTACCGTCTACCGCAATCGTCTGACCGAGCTTGACATCACAGGCACACCGATGCTTAAGAACGTAAACTGCTCCAACAACCTGCTCGTCGAGCTCAGCGTGGCCAACTCCACGACTCTTGAGACATTAAACTGCCAAGGTTGCCATCTTGAAGCTCTAAACGTACAGGGTTGCACCGCTCTAAAGAACCTCTACTGCGGCTACAACAAACTGACCACCATCAATCTGTTCGGTGTAGAGAGCCTTCAGAACTTCAATATCGATGACAACGAAATCCAGAACCTCATCATCTCCGGTCTGCCTACGCTTAGCACATTCATCTGCAGCGACAACCGCATGGTGACCCTCGCACTTCGCGACTGCAACGCCCTTATCGACCTCGTTTGCTCCTACAACGATCTGACTTCGCTCACCATCGACTCCTGCCCCAACCTCCAGTATGTAGACTGCTCTTACAATGACCTGACCTCACTCACACTGAGCAATCAGACATTCCTCCAGCGTCTTATCTGCAACAACAACCAGCTGACAATGCTTGATGTATCGTTTGACCAAGCTCTTACTTACATCAACTGCCGCTTCAACTACATCACCGACTTCCGCACCATCGGTTGCAACAACCTTTCAATGGTGGCCTGCCAGTGGAACTACTAACAAGCTTACTGATTGTAAGACCTGACTATATATCGAGCGGGAGACCTCAACGGTCTCCCGCTCTTTTTCTATTATAGCCCACCGTTACTGCACACGAAGATTCAAAATCGAAGTGCAAAAACTTTGCTTAGATAAGCAGACCAACCTCACTCCTCTCGGAGGGGGATGCCCAAGCGGCGGGGGCGGCCGAGTCCGCCCCCAAGAGTGAATCGGTAGAAAAAA